>Ga0183099_1001046_pt1 | contig 16976 bp, 7 predicted proteins | sample Biomet1_FD_127788 | JGI IMG/M metagenome (GOLD analysis project Ga0183099, IMG submission 127788) | Microbial communities from bioreactor (seeded with anoxic lake sediment) at LBNL, California, USA - Biofuel metagenome 1 | ecosystem: Engineered > Bioreactor > Anaerobic > Unclassified ... | reverse complement strand
CACTGCCGAGGCTCTTGCCGCCGCTGCCGCCTTGGGCAAGGTTCAAGCCATAAGCGGCCCCACCCTGGCCATGCACACACTGCTGAATGCCATGGGGTTGGATGACCGCCTTCAACTCGTGGACCGTTTCCCCGGCATCACCCTACGCATCGCCGTCAGGCACGGGAATGACGCGCTTTTGGACAAGCTGAACGAGACGATCAGCGCCCTTGATCTTTCCGACATACGTGCCATGGAGCAGCGCTGGCTTGCCCCGCCGCCCCGGCGAGCGCTTTGGCTGTGGCTTGCTTTGGCGGGCGCTGTCGCAGTCATAGGAGCCATGGCGTTTATGGTGTACGCCAACCGCCTACGCTCCCAGGCCACCTCGCGCATTCGCGAGGCAGAGCTGCTGCGCGATAGCCTGATGGGCGAAATGGGCCGCCACCACAAAACCCAAGTACTGCTCGCCGCCGCCATCGAGCAATCCCCCTTGGGCACCATCATTACATACACAGACCCCGCCATGCACAGCCTATACAACAAGCAGGCCTTGCAGCTTCTGGGCATGAGCGTTCCACTGGACAAGAATAATCTACCACCCTCGCTCCCCTTCAGTGTATTTACGCGCACCGGCACCTTAGTCCCAGTGGAAGAACAACCCTTACTCATGGCCTTAAGGCATGGTGCAATAACGGAGAAACGGGGAATTCCGTCTTGTGCTAGACAATGGCACCGAATTTTGGATCATGGGCAACGCTTCCCCGGTGCGCACCCCCGACGGCAGTATTGCCGCGGCAGTGCTCGTATTCAGCGATATTACAGCCAGCCGCAATGCCGCGCACGAGATGGCCCGCTTCAAGTTCCTGCTGGATAGCGGTGCTGAGGAAGTGTACCAGGTCCGGCCCGATGGGACGATAGACTACGTCAACGAAGCCGTAGCCCGCAGCCTGGGCTACCAGCGTGCAGAACTGACCGATGCACATATCAACAAAATCGACCCGAGTTATACCCAACAGGCCTTTTCTCAGTTACTCGCCCAAGTGCGCGTGGGGCAGCGCACCTTTGAAACAACGCAGGTCAACCGCACTGGTCAACAGATGACCAAGGAAATCACTGCGTTCTACATGCGATTTGGCGATGAGGAATTCCTTTGCGCCTTTGGCCGCGACATTACCTCTCGTAAGCGCATGCAGCAGGAACTTTTCAACACGCGCACCTTGTTTGCCGCAGCCCTGGACCAAGCTCTCACCGGCATCATCATGGGCGACTCGCAAACCGGAAAAGTCACCGTAGTGAACCGCGCAGCTGCGACCATGCTTGGCTTTGCGCCAGAAGACCTGCTGGGCCAGCCAGTGAATCTGCACATGCCCGAGTGGACGTTCTTGACCGAGGAAGGCGAGATTTCCATGCCTGGTGAGACCCCACTCAGCAAGGCCACCTTGAAAGGTGAAATCATCACCGACCTGGAAGTGCGCCTGTTGCTGCCCGGTCGCCCAGAGACTTGGATTTTGTGCAGTGCCGCTCCAATCAATGGACCGGACGGCACCATCATGGGTGGCATTGTGGTTATGGCCGACATTACCGCACGCAAAAAGATGGAGACCCAGCTGCTGCACAAGGCCCAGCACGACCCGCTGACGCGGCTGCCTAATCGCAGCATGTGCCTGGAGCGTATTCAGGCGCTTAACCAAGAAGCGGCAAGCGAGAACGCCATTTTTGCCGTGGCCTTCATCGACCTGGATCGCTTTAAGATGCTGAACGACAGCCTTGGGCACTCTTTTGGAGACCGGGTCTTGATACGCGTGGCTGAGCGCCTCAAAATGAGTTTGCGCACCCAGGACATGGTTTGCCGGTTCGGCGGCGATGAGTTCGTGCTCATCATTGTTGCCCCAACCTCTTCCGAGGACGCCCAGTCGCTTATCCGCGGCGCGGTGGAGTCGCTGCGTCAGCCCTTGAACGTGGAAGGCCAGGATATGCGCCTGACGGCCAGTGTGGGCATGGTCATCGGCCCCACGGCGGATAGCCCGACAGCAGAGACCATTTTGCAAAACGCCGATGTGGCCATGCACCGCGCCAAAGAGGCCGGACGCGACCGCATCCGCATGTTCCACCCTGGCATGCTGCGCCGGGCCATGGAGCTGATGGCCCTGGACGCGGACATGCGCCGCGCCCTGGAATTGCAGGAATTTCTTGTCTACTTCCAGCCCGTGTTCAATAGCGATGGGCTCACCATGCGTGGCATGGAGGCGCTGGTTCGTTGGAAAAGCCCGGTACGCGGTCTGGTCGGCCCAAATCAGTTCATCCCCCATGCGGAGGAGTCCGGCATTATTGTTCCCCTGGGCGACTGGGTCCTGCGTCGGGCTTGCTCGGTGATGGCTGCCTGGCGGGCCGCTTATCCGCAAGCGCGCAACCTGTTCCTGGCCGTCAATCTTTCCGGCCGCCAATTTGCCCTGCCGGACATAGTGGAGAACGTGCGTCAGATCCTTGTGGAAACCGGCCTACCACCTACGGTTCTCAAAATTGAGATCACGGAATCCACCTTGATGAGCGACCCGGAACATGCCCTGGCCGCCATGCGCCGCCTGCGCGCCCTGGGTGTCTCGCTGGCCATCGACGACTTCGGCACCGGCTACTCATCCCTGGCGTATCTCCAGCGATTCCCCGTGGATATCCTCAAAATCGATCGAGCTTTCGTGCGCGACCTGCCGAACGAGGGTTCCGACAGCCGAGCCTTGGTTCTCGCCATTATGGCGCTGGCGCACAGCTTGCGTCTTTCCGTCGTCGCGGAGGGCGTGGAAACCGTTGAGCAACTAGAGCTGTTGCGCGGCTTCGGCTGCGAGGCAATGCAGGGCTTCCTGTTCTCTCCGCCCGTGCCGGAAATTGCTATTCCCGCGTTCTTTTCTCCTGCGTTACCCAACTAGACCTTCGCTGATGGCAACGGTGGGGCTGCGGTCCCGTCGTACCTTACCTGGCCGCTCTCCTCATAGCATGAGCCTGACACGCTCCCCCACTCCCCCCCTGCAACAAGCCCAAGCACTCCCAGGCCCCCGGCTCGGTTCATGCCACGGCTCAAGGCCTTGCCCATGCCTCACTGGTCATACTTGGCGTGAGGGCGTGCGCAGCCACAACACCTGCCCCCGCAACCCCACAAAAAAAAGCCCCACCCGGTCACAACCGAGAGGGGCTTTTTGAGCGTTCTTGCTTGCCGCCGCACAAATCACCGGCCCCCATGGAGGCACGGTGTTGAGCGCCAGCGTGTGCTACTGCTTGCGCAGGGTCAGGTTGTCGCCAGGGCGGATGTCCGTCCCCTTAATCTTGTTCCAGCCCTTGATATCATCCGCCGTGACGCCGAACTTGCGCGACAGGGCGTAGAGAGTATCGCCAGCCTGAACGGTGTAGCGAACCACCTGCTCACGGGCCTTGGCGGCTTGGCGGCTGGTCTTCTTGGACGATTTATCGTCAGAGTCTGGAATGTAGAGTTTCATGCCCGGCTTAATGCTCTTGGAATTGGACAGGCCGTTGGCCACCAGCAAGGTTTTGGCGCTCACCTTGAACTTGCGGGTGATGGACCACATGTTGTCGCTTTTGCCTACCACATAATTGGCGCGTTCGTTGGCAATTTTGCTGGTCTTGCGGGAGGAGGCCTTTTCGGGCATGGACTCACCGGTGCTGCTGGCCGGAATCATCACGTATTCGCCGGGCTGCAGGGTCGTGCCGTTCAGCTGGCTCAGCACCTCTTGCGGTACGCTGTACCGACGCGACAAGCTGCGCAGGCTATCGCCCTTGGCCACCTGGTGCGTGAGGAAACCCTCATAGGGACGGATGCTTGGGTTATCCAGATAGGCCAGCATGGGCTGCTTTTTTGCCACCGGGATGAACACCGTGACCTGACGATCCGGCGGGCTCACCTGGCGGCGGAATACCGGGTTCAGGGCATGGAACTCATCCCATGTCAAACCACCCGACTTGGCCAAGGCCAGCAAGTCGGTTCCGCCGGGCACACGCACGGTTTCCAGCTTGGGGGCAACGTCCCAGCGCACGGGCTCAAACCCAAGTGCTTCCAGATTCTGGAAAATCTTGGTGATGGCCACAAACTTGGGCACGTAGTGCTGGGTTTCCGTTTTCAGTCGGGCCTTGCGGCTCAAGCGATTGTTGTTGTTCAGCAGGTCGAAAAGATCCTCGGAGTTGGAGCCTTCCAACGCGCGGGCAATCTTGCCCTCGCCAGCGTTGTAGGCAGCCAAGGCCAAGTACCAGTCGCCAAACATGTCGTTCAAAAAAGCCAAGTACTTGGATGCAGCCTCCGTGGCCATACGCGGGTCGCGGCGTTCGTCCACCCACCAGTCAACGGTAAGCCCGTACTTGCGGCCGGTGTAGGGCATAAACTGCCACATGCCGCCAGCGCCCGCCCAGGAGTAGGCGTCCGGGTTGTAGCCGGACTCCGCGAAAGGCAGCATGGCCAGATCTTGCGGCAGGCCGTTGCGCTGCAAGGAATCGCGCACATAGGGCAGATAGATTTGGGCGCGCTTCAGCCACCGGGCAAAGGTCTCACGCGCAGGGCCGGTGTAATAGGCGAAGTAGCGTTCCACCTCGCGGGAATCAAAAAGGTCGAGGTCAAAATCCAGGCCGGATTTCTCGCTCAAAATGCGGCGCTGCTCAGGTGTCAGCGTCGGCACCTGGGAGGCCAGCGGTTCGTTGACTTCCGGCTCCAGCAGGGTGCCGATCTGGCCAGGGGTGAGCGGAACAGCGGAAAGTTCCGGTTCCAAGTCGATATCGTCGTCAATGAGTGCGGATTTATCCGTCTTTGAGGTGTGTCCCTGGGCGGCCAACAGGCCCGGATTACCCCGGGAAGAATAGGCCGAGAAGGAACGCGTTTGCAGAGTTTCAGCAGTCTGGGCCTTGACAGGGTCAGCGATGTCGCTATTCATGGCGGAGCAGGACCAAAGGGGCAGAAGCAAGCAGCTCATGCCAACCCCAGTCAGGCAACGATGAAAGAGAGTCTTCAGCAAATTTTCCTCCGGTACGGGGCGCGGGCGGCTGGTACAGCAGATTCAAGCAGCCCGAAATGATTAGGAATTGTTCCGCGCCACGGATTAATGGATACGCAAAAAGACACCACACATTACACCCGAACTGTTGGTCTGGCAACCCCGGCCAACAGCAGGTCAATCGCCCGGAGGCAACCATGGCAGATTCAAGAAAACCCTCGCGCCCCAAAAGTCCAGGCGCATCCAGCGGCAGACCGGCAGGAAAATCCAGCGGCAGGCCCGCAGGTTCCTCGACCGGAAAAAGCTCGCGTCCGGCAAGAAAAGAAGGCCCCACCGGCTGGCGGCCCAAGGAAGGGGGAGAGTCACGCTCTCCTTATAAAAAGGACGACCGCGCCCCACGCCCGGCCAGAAGGGACGACCGCGCCCCACGCGCCGGTGCCGCCGACCGCCCGCGCGAAGGATACGCCAAAAAACGTGATGACGACATTGAAGTGAACGACGGACCGCGCGCGGCCTTCCCGCGGCCAGCCCGCCCCGCCAAGACCGGACCCGGAGCGGACCGGTTTGACCGCCCTGCTCGCGGCGATCGCTTTGAGCGGCCCGACAAACCCGCCCCGCGTGAGCAAGCTGCTGAGGCCGAGGAAGACGGCAAGTCCGTCACCGCCGGTCGCAACCAGGTACGCGAGCTGCTTGAAACCGCGCCAAAACGCATTGACGGCATTTTTGTCCGCAAAGGACAGCGCGATGCCAAGGTTCAAGAAATCGTCTCCCTGGCCGACGAGAACCGTATCAAAGTGCAGTTCGTGGATGACTCCGTGCTGCGCCGCCTGTTCTCCGGCACGCATCAGGGCGTTGTGGCCATCACCGCCGCAGTGGAATACGCCGATCTCGATACGCTCATCGCCTCCGTGGTCGATGCGCCTTTGCCGGTGCTGCTGGCCCTGGACCAAGTGCAGGATCCCGGCAACCTCGGCGCCATCGCCCGCACCGCCTGGGCTCTGGGCGCGGCAGGCATCATCGTGCCCCGCCATGGCAGCGCGTACATCGGCTCGGGAGCCATGCGCGCCAGCGCAGGCGCCCTGCACCACCTGCCCGTTGCCCGCGTTACCAACATGAGCCAGACCCTCGACGCTTGCGCCAAGGCCGGGCTGAACATCATCGGAACCGACAGCGAAGGTGAAAACCTGAATACCGCCACCATCCACCTGCCCGCCGTGCTGGTGCTGGGTGGGGAGGAAAAAGGCGTTCGTCAGGGCGTGGGCAAACACTGCGACCAGCGCCTGACCATTCCCATGCGCCGGGCCTTCGACTCGCTCAACGTAACCCAGGCCGCAGCCATTTTCCTGGGCAGACTGGGCCAACTGTAGGAAAGGGACTCTTCCCTTCACCACAATTCACCGTGGGTCCAGCCCACATGCATCACCAAAAAAGCCCCGGTATTTGCCGGGGCTTTTTTTCATGTATGAAGCACCCTGAGCGCTTCCGCTACACTCTACCCCGCAACAGGAGGAGGAGACGAACCGTTGTGCCGAAGAAGCTGGAGGTATCAGGCCGCAGAGTAGAACAGAAAAAGGGAGCGACGGCAGCCAAGCGCCTTACACAACAGCGCGCAAACGCCTGATGATCCAGGAGGCAACAAAAATTACCGTCAGGCGAGGTGCTTCCCTTGGAGGGCAAATTTGCGCAGAGCCTTCATGCCGTCCAGTTCAAGCTTTGTCACCATGCGCGAAAAATAGGTTTCCACTGTACGCACGCTCACCTGTAGCGCCTCAGCTATTTCCGTATTGGTTTCGCCTTGGGTCAGGAGGTCCAAAATCTGCCGTTCGCGGTCGCTCAAGGGGCGCGCGTTTGGGGCCACGGTCGAGCATGGTTCCCCTTCCAGGCTGGCGGTAGCAAGGGGGCTGATAAAACAAGAGCCTGAAAAAATGCGGCGCACGCCCTCGAGCAGCACGGCAGAGGTTTCGCGCTTGGTCACGTAGCCGTTGGCTCCGCGTTCCAACGCCCGGCGCACCGTGGGCCCGTCCTCGTGCATAGAGTAAACAAGGGCGGGTATGCCGTGCTGCTGAAAAATCGGCAGCAGTTCAAGGCCGCTTTCGCCGCACAGGCCCAGGTCAACGAGCCCCATATCCGCGTTGCAATCGCCAAGACGTTCCAGCGTCTCAGCCCGGTTTGTGGCTACGCCGCAAATGATATGGCTCTCCTGAGCCAGCAACAAGGCCAACCCCTCCAGCACTGCGGGATGGTCGTCAGCAAGAAAAATGCGTGCGCCAGTGAACTGGGGGGGAGTCATGGGCGCTTCCTCTTTTTTGTTGATGTAGTCACATCGCAGGGGGCACAGCAACAAACAATAGTGCCACCGCCTTCGGCGTCCTCTACCCGTAGCTCACCGCCTATCATGCGCGCCCGGTGGGTCATAATGCCCATGCCCAGGCCACCCTTGCTGGGCTTGGCGTTTGCCCGGCCCACTCCGTCATCGCGTACGGTCAGCTCCGCCATGCCTCCAACCGTGCAGCGGTACTGCACCTCGATATGCTGGGGAGCGGCATGCTTCACGGCATTGGACAAGGCTTCCTGGGCGATGCGGAAAAGCTGTGTCGCGTTGGCGCTGGGGCAGCTTTCGCAGCCGCGCTGTGTGGTGAAGGTGATGGGGACGCCACTTAAGCGAGAGGCGCGGCGGATCATGTCCGCCAGGGAAGGGCCGGTGCTTTGGGGATCGTGCTCCAGGGGCCACAAGCCGTGGGAGAGGTCGTAGGCTTGGTCCACCAACTCATCCAACAGGGCGGAAAGGTTGTTCAACTCGGACTTTTCGGAGCTGGAGCGGGGCATACCGCCCAGTACGGCGCAGCGCAGCCGTGCGGCGGTGAGCAACTGACACAGGCCGTCGTGCAGGTCCACGCTCATGCGTCTGCGCTCTTCCTCGCTAATGTTGATGATTTCCCGTTCCAGCCTGCCGCGCTCTTCTATCTCCGCTTCCAAACTCATGTTCTTGCTCTCCAACTGAGTCGAAAGCGTCTCCACTGCTGAAAAAGCCCGGAACAGGCGCTGTGACAGAGCAAACGCTTGGCTCAAAATAAAGAGCAGCACACCCGGTGCAATAACGGAAACAGAGTTGATGAGCCTCATATCTGCCAGCATGTCGTGTATGCCCACGCCGCCAAGAATAATGAAGCCCCCCAAAATAAAGTTCGCACCCTCGCGGCCCAGCCGCCAAGCACGGTACAATCGCACGAGGCTATCAAAGATAAGAACAACGGTGAACAGGTAATACAGGGGTTGTACGAACCTAAAGAGAAGGAAAGGTCCGGTTGCAGCAACAAGAACAAAGGCTCCGGCAACCACTGCCCCTACCCGGAGCATACGCAAGGAAAGCTCACGCGGGTACAGGGTAAAAAAGAAGGCGTAGCCCACGGGAACGGAAACAGCGAAGCAGATGACGCCGAAGCGCTCTAGCCCTAGGGCGGGCAAGTTGGGCAAAAGCGCGCGCACCGCCCAACCGCTGGAGTCCGTGCACGCATAACAGCCCAGCCACAAGAGGCAGTAGATGCCGAAGAGCAGCGGGGAGCGGTCTGACTGGCGGAAATAGAACAAGGCGAAATGGTACACGCCCATGACGAGGAGCGCCCCGGCAAGCAACATGGCGATGGCCATATCACGCTGTGCCCGTGCCGTTAGCGCGGCTTTGGAGCCGAACCATAATGAGGAGAGCACTCCACCCTCGCGGTAATGCTGGTTGGAAACCTGCAACACCAATTCCAAGGGCTGCGCCGGGTCGCGGACATCACTGCCCAAAGCGAACAGATCCTTTCCCGCACGTGCGTTCTCGGTGGCGAGGTTCTTGCCCGGCGTGCCGCTCTGGCCTACCAATCGGCCATTGACCCACAGCGTGTATGCAGAATTGATGTTTGAGAGCTGCAAAGCGGCAAGCTCCGCTCCGGTCGCATGCTGCACCACAAGCCGAAAGGTTGCCACGCCGGTTCCATGCCAAAAATCAGCGCCAGGCCTTGTCTGCCCCCAGGGACCGGGAATATTTGCGTATTCCTGGGTCGGCGTATTGGTTCCAGATATTTCGGTGGCGCGCATCTGTGCGGGAGTCCGCAACTGGTCCCAGCGCACTTCCCACTCTCCGTCCAACGGAACGGGACCATCGCGCTCAATATTCCACTGCGAAAGATCCAGCACACCTTGGCGGGCAACAGGTGGGTGTGCATCCTGCGGCATGCAACCGCCCAGGGCAAAACAAGCGACCAAACAGAGAGCCAGACGCAGCCAACCCCACAGCGCATTGATTGCGTTCGCACGAATAGAGTGAGGGGCTAAGAGCATGTGGCGGTGCAGTCTCCTCATCGTGTTGGGCATAGTCAGTGCTGCCCTGTTTTTTGTAAGCAACCCTATAGGCGATGCGCTTGGATGGCAAGGAAAGAGGGATGACGAGGATGTGTGACAGCCCCTGCGAGATGCATTACCTGCACCGATACAGTATAGACAATGCCCATGCACATACCATTGATAAATACAGTGCATTAGAATGTGCATGCGATGCAGAAACTTTAAAACACACTCCCGTACGGGATTTCCCGTACAGACAAAATTCGGCGTGCATGACATATCTTTAGAAAAGATGAATATGCCGCTATACGAGCCTCTTGGCCGCTTTTCTTTGAAATCAGAAATGCGCCCTCACGGCGCAATAGGTGCCCCCCCTATGCCCTCCCCCCACAACGAGTCTCTCTATTCGTTTGCTTCACGCGTTGCTCCCGTTATCCTTGCCCTGTTCCTGTGCATTGGCCTGACCAGCACGGCCAATGCACTGACCCCCGCCGAGATTGACGCAGGCAACCAGGCGGCCAGGCGCATTCAACAAGAACAGCAGGAACGACAACAGCAACAACTGCGGGAGGATGCCCTACGCCGAGGCAAGGCCCAAGAGCAGCAAACGCCGACGCCCAAGGCCCCCACCCTGCCCAAAAGCACCGTTTGCCGCGACATCAAGGAAATTGTCCTAACGGGCGTCACCTTGCTGTCCGATTCGGAACAACGCGGGCTGACGGCTCCGTACCTGAACCGCTGCTTGTATGCCGAGGATATTGAAGCGCTGCTGGCCAATATTCTGAAGCTGTACATGGACAAGGGGTATGTTTCGGTGCGGCCCTATGTGCAAGCGCAAGACTTGAGCAAAGGCCGGCTGGAAATCCTCATTGTTGAGGGCACAGTGCAGGGGTTGATCCTCAAAGAAGATGGCCGCTGGCTCAGCTCAAACCTGACCACGGCCTTTCCTTTTGTACCCGGCAAGCCGCTCAACCTGCGCGACATTGAGCAGGGACTGGACCAGATCAACCGCCTGGCCAGCAACAGCGCCACCATGGAAGTCAGCCCCGGGACGGACCCGGGTCAGAGCGTGGTCACCATCACCAACACGCCGAAGCTGCCCCTTTCCGGCTCCGCTTCCATCGACAACCTGGGCGGCCTGACCACCGGACGCAACCAAGGCTCGTATACTGTCAGCCTGGATAATCCGGCGGGCCTGAACGACTTCATCACCTACACGCACCGCAACACGTTGTTTGAGCAGGCGCGCTACCGCGATTCGGTATCCGACAGCTTTTTCTACTCCGTGCCCCTGGGCTACGCCACCATGCAACTTTCTTACAGTGCCTCCGACTACCACAGCCCCGTCAGAACCAGCTCCACTATTTTGGTGGCCCGCGGCAACTCGGAAACCTTCCGCGCCGAGTTGAACTACGTGGCCTACCGCGACCAGAACCAAAAGCTGACCCTGCTGGCCGCGCTCAACAACAAATCCACCAAGAGTTACTTGGCCGATGAGTTCCTGGCCGTTTCCAGCCGCAATCTTTCCATTGCCGATGTTGACGCCAACTGGAACCGCCGCTTTGACGGCTTCATGGTGAACATGGGTCTGGGCTTAAGCCAGGGTTTGCGCCAGTTCCACGCCAAGGTGGACCAGGACGGCCTGCCCGTTACCTCTCCCCACGCCCAGGCGGGCAAGCTGCGCTACACCGCCGGAGTGGTTGCGCCCTTTACGGTTCTGGGCCAGGCGGCCAGCTTCAGCAGCCAGCTGACCGGCCAGTATGCCCTGGAGCCGCTGTACGGTTCCGAGCAAATAACCCTGGGCAGCTTTTACACCGTGCGCGGCTTTAACCGGAACAGCCTTGCCGGGGACCGAGGCTGGTACGTGCGCAACGAACTCGGCATATCCCTGCCCACTCTGCCCTTTTCAGACATTGTTCCCCGCCCTTTTGTGGGGTTTGACGGCGGTCGCATAGAGGGCTGGCACAGCACCAAGGACGCCAATCTGACGGGAGCGGCAGCAGGAATCCGGTTCTCGGGTTCACATGTTACCGCGGAAGTTTCCGCCGCCAAGTCCATTTCCTGCCCGTACACCATCCAAAGGGAACCGGTGCAGTTTGCCACGACCCTGACCGTGAGCTTTTAAGGAGCCCCCCCATGAAGGTTACACGATTGATGACGATCGCCCTCACGAAGCAGACGAAAATCAAGGTAACGGCCACGACAATGCTGAACTTTGGCCTCAAGGTTCAGTCGCTGCTGCTCTGCGGGCTGCTGCTGTTTCCGCCTCAGCTTGTTTTTGCCGCCGGTCCTGTGGCCAGCGGAACAACAGGCACCCAGGTGACTGCCGCGCCCAACGGCGTGCCGGTGGTGAACATTGCAGCACCCAGCGCCTCCGGCCTGTCGCACAACCAGTACACAAGCTATAATGTGGACCCCAATGGATTAGTGCTGAACAACGGTGATGTCAGCCAAGCCTACCGGCAGTCTCAACTGGCCGGCATGGTGGCGGCCAACCCCAACCTCACGGCAGGCAAACAGGCCAGCATTATTTTGAATGAGGTAACGGGCGGCGGGCGCAGCTCCCTGGCGGGCTTTACCGAGGTACTCGGCGGCAAGGCCGATGTTATCGTGGCCAACCCCTTCGGCATTACCTGCAATGGCTGCGGCTTCATCAACACCGACCGCGTGAGCCTGGTAACCGGCACGCCGAACGTTACCGCCGGAACCCTTGGCGCTTTCAGCGTACGTGGCGGCGACATCCTCATCACCGGCACGGGCCTGAACGCCAGCGCCCAGCAGATTTTAGACCTTGTTTCCCGCAAAATCAGCCTTGGCGGGCAGATAAACACCAAAACCCTGAACATGGTGGCGGGCACCAATTCCTGGGATCACACCACCGGCGCAACAAGCGCCATTGCCAGCGATGGCACTGCCGCACCCGCTTATGCCATCGACTCCAGCGCCCTGGGCGGCATGTACGCCGGGCGCATCAGCCTAAAGGCTACGGAAGTGGGAGTAGGTGTGCGCCTGCAAGGCAACGCCGCCGCCACCACGGACGATTTCATCATCAACAGCGCGGGCAAAATCGAGATTTCCAAAGACACCGTGACCCCCGGCACCTCCCCCAAACTCTCCGCCGCGCGGGATATGACGCTGACGAGCACCGGTGCCGGCATCTCCGTGTCTGACGCCAGCATCATCGCCGGGCGCGACTTGGCTTTGATAAGCACGGGCACCACGGCAAACACCATTGCCGTTACGGATTCCACCCTTGCCGCCAACAATGATCTGACCCTGAACGCGGCCAGTGGCGGGGCAACCCTTGTGGGCAGTGGGCTGGCGGCGGATGGCAACATCGACGGCACCGGCACCCTTCGCTTCACCCTCGGCAGTTTGACGGACAGCGCCTCGGCCACGGCGGGCGTCACCAACGCCAACGTGCGCTCTGGCGCGGCAATGGACCTGCATGGCACCGGAGCCTGGAGCATAAACGGCGTGGCCTACCGCGCCACCAATTCCTTAGCCTTGGCCGCGCAAAGCTTGATTCTGGGCAACACCGCCGCCACCACATTCTATTCCGGCGGTTCCATGAACCTAGGCAGCACAAATGGGTTCACCTTAAACAACGTGGGGCTCCAGTCCGTGGGCAGCATGACGCTCAGAGCCAGCAACACCACCAACGGCATTATTACCATTGGCAGTGCAGCCCAGGTAAAAAGCACTGCGGGCAACATCCTTCTGGATGCCGGATACAGCATGCACAACTCCGGCACGCTGGCCACCACCACCGGAGACATCAGCATCCTCACCGGCGCATTGAGCGGCTTTGTGGACGAGCGGGTCTTCAACCAGGGAGCAGGCAGCATTTGGGCGGGCGGACATTTAAGTATTGCGGACCGTGACAACTATAAAACCCAGGTCATCACACTGAGCGGCACATCAAAGATGGGCGGAAAAACTGTCGGCATCACTGCGCTCAGACTGGCAATGTCCGACACCTCCTCAATGACCAGCAGCGGCGACATGTCCCTTAACTTAGCCGACACGGGGAGCTCATCACTGAGCACAGGGGCGAAGATCCTCGCCGTCACCGGCGGCACAGGCACCCTGTACTTGATCAGCAACAGCGGCAGCGGGTGGGGTGGCATCAAAAACAACGGGCTCATCCACTCCGGCCAGGACATTGACTCGACGAATCTTGGCGTGGGGAGCGACGACGGTACAGGAGGAACCATCTCTGCCGTCCGCAACATGTCCTTGGCCGGCTTCAGAGGAATGCGCGGCAACTACATCGCGGGAAACAACCTCACGATTCCCCTCTCAACAGAAGTCGACTTTTACCCCGACAGCGACGGATCACCGGGCGCAGTGCTCAGCGCGGGCAATGATATCAACATCACTGGCTTCAACGTCCGCAACTGGTCCACCATGAACGCCGGGCACGACATCACCATCAACGCCTCAAACTTTTTCTCCAATGCCATCGGCGATGCCGCAAGTTTCCAATTGCTCTACTTGGCAGTCGACACATCCATCAGCTCCCCTCTCACCTTTAAGCTGATGAAATCCACCAGCTACGTTCCGCAAATCCTCGCCGGGCATGCCATCAATATCAGCACAGGATCAAGCTGGGCGGAGAATGTCGGTCTCATCTCCGCTCCCACGGTGAACCTGTGGGGCGGCGGATTCCGCAATGGCGGCACCATTCGCGGAACAACCGTCAACATTAACAACAGCTCGTTCGAAAACGTCCTGGCCGCAGCCTCCTCCACCCCCGGAGCCGTCACCTCCACAAGTTTAGGCGTTGTGCCCACTCCCGGTGGCATCAGCTTTGGAGGGGTCACCATCGCTATTCCTACTGTGGGCAACACCAACGGACTTTTTGTCACCAGCCCCAGCCCTTCCTCTCACTATTTGGTGGAAAGCAATCCGCTGTACACCAACATCGACAACTTTCTGGGCAGCGATTACCTGGCCGAAAAGTATAACTTCAAGGCCGACGAAGTGACCAAGCGCCTGGGTGACGCAGGCTATGAGACGTACCTGGTGCAGCAGCAACTCGTCACCCTCACCGGCAGCAACATGATTGTGGCCGGGGCCACAACGGAAAAGGCCCAAATGCAGGCGCTGATGGACCACGCGGGAACCCAGGCCAAGAATTTGGGTCTGACCTACGGAAAGGCTCTTTCCACCACGCAGCAGGCAAACCTCAAGGAAGACATGGTTTGGATGGTGGAAACCACGGTGAACGGCCAGAAGGTGCTGGCCCCTGTGGTGTACCTGGCCTCCAGCACGCGTGAACTGTTCAACGGCGGCGGGCTGGTTACCGGCGACATGGTAAACATGAACGTCGCCAGCCTCACCAACACCGGCACCGTACGTGGTGAAAATGTGGACATCACCGCCTCCGGCGATGTGCAAAATATGGGCGGCACCATCAAGGGCACGGACGTTTCCGTTGCCAGCACCGGCGGCAGTGTCATCAACAGCGCCGCAGTGAACGAACAGATCATCAAACGAGGCGACGGGCACATTGACCTCAAGACCACCGTGGGCCAAGCGGGCACGATAAGCGGCACCAACGTCAGCCTCTCCGCCGCCAAAAACATTGAAAATGCGGGTGCCATCCGCGGCCAGACTGTCAACGTCCATGCCGAGGGTGATGTCATCAACAAGGCGATTGTGGCCACCAATGTCAGCGGCACCCAGTACCGTGAGACCATCGGCGCCACCGGCAGCATCACCAGCACCGGCGATACCACCATCACCGCCGGGCGCGATGTGCAGAACCTGGGCGCGCAGATCACCGCCGGGGGCAACGCCAAGATTGAGGCCGGGCGCGACGTAACCTTCGACACCGTGGCCCTGACCAACCGCGACATAAGCACCAGATCCACCACAAGCTTTATGAAAAACAGCAATTCCCGCAACACCGCAACCACCACCACCCAGGTGCAGAGTGGAATCAACGCGGGCAATAATCTGGCCATCAAGTCCGGGGGCGACACCACCCTGGCCGCCGCTAATGTCAGCGCTGGCAAAAGTGCGACCATCGACGCCGGGGGCGACCTGAACATTCTGGCTCGCAGCAACGCCGTGCAGAACGTCACCGAGTCCAATTCCAATGGCGTGGGCGTGGGCGGCGGAGTGTTCGGCACGGAGAAGAAGACCACAGACCAGTTCTCCAGCCGCGCCGTGGGCGACCACGCTGACCACTGTAAAAATAGGCGGGGCCGAGGGCACGCTGGCCAACAACAAGGGCAGCCTGACCGGTGGGACATCACCCTCACCGCAGGTAAAACCGCCACGTTGGAGGGAGCAAAGCTCAACTCCGCAGGGTCGGTGAACATCGCCGCCAACGAAGTGAACGTGCTGGAAGCGCGCGATGTGGACCGCACCACCACCCACACGGAGTCCACCGGGTATTTGTCCGTAGCCGGCGGTGACAACAAAAAGAACAGCTCCGCCAGCACGGCGGGGGTTGAGGGCGGAAAGAAAGCCGGGGCCAACGCCTCGTCCACCAAGGATGCGGGCGGTGTGGATCTTGTAAAGACCACCACCCAGGACACCTTTGACGAGACCACCAAGGCCGTGGGCACACAGCTTGCCGCCGGTGGCGCAATCAACATCACATCCAAGAAGGACGCTACCCTGCGTGGCGCGGATATGAAGGCCGCTGGCGACGTGAACCTTGCGGGCGAGAATGTGAATGTTCTGGCCGCACAGGACACGCACGTAGCAACCAGCGACACCACCACCACAAGGGTGGGTCTTTACGCTGGCAGCACCAATAAAGCCAATGCCGCAGCCGCGCCCGGCAACACCGCCACCGCCGGGTATACCGGCGTTGAGGCTGGTGTCAGCGCCGGTACCGGGGCAAACGCAAACACGCAGAACACCTTGGATGTAATGCGCACCACCACGGAAACCACCAAGGCCACCGATATCATCAACCGCGGCAGCACGGTGGCTGCTGGCGGCACCCTGAACATCAAGAGCGCGCAAACCCTGGCAGTGCAGGGTTCCGACCTTGCGGGCGACAAGGGCGTGAATATCGCGGCCAAGGATATGTCCTTCACCGCCGCGCAAGACATCCACACGCAGAGCACCAACACCAACACAACCAGCGCCGGGTTGTACCTGGACGGCAAGGCCAACGCCGATGCCGGGACCAAGGCCTCGGCCAAAGCGGGCGTCACTGGCGTTAACGCCGGAGCAACCGCCAGCACCAGCGCAGACGCCAAGGCCGCCCTGGGCGTACAGGCTAAGAACACCATCAGCGCCGAGGAATCCGGCAGCTCTACCGCACGGGTATCCACCATCACTTCCGGCTCCGGGTCCATCACCCGCACGGCAGAGAATGCCATTACCGATCAGGGTACTGCCATCAACGCGGCGGGCGACTTCTCCCAAAAGGCCGCCACGTACACCAACAAGGCAGCGGAAAACACCACCTGGAGCAGCAGCGACAGCACCACCAACGCGGCCAAGCTCGGCATTTACGGCAAGGCCGAAGCCGGAGCCAAGGCCGAGGCCGGAGCCAAGGCAGGCGTTGGGCTGAGCGGCGTTGGCGCCAACGCTGGGGCCAGCACCGAAACCACCGCTAAGGTGGGCGCGGGCGTTACTGCCAGCTATAGACGCGACACGGCAACCGACACCGCGTCCAGCAGCCAAGCCGGCGCTTCCCCCATCAACGCCGGGCGC
>Ga0183099_1001045_pt1 | contig 16983 bp, 7 predicted proteins | sample Biomet1_FD_127788 | JGI IMG/M metagenome (GOLD analysis project Ga0183099, IMG submission 127788) | Microbial communities from bioreactor (seeded with anoxic lake sediment) at LBNL, California, USA - Biofuel metagenome 1 | ecosystem: Engineered > Bioreactor > Anaerobic > Unclassified ... | reverse complement strand
GAGTTAGAAATGAAATTTGGATTATTCCTACAGTTGGTTGTGTTAATGGCATTGTTAACCAATTGGCAGAAGAACTTCGCCGTGAGAAACAAGGAGACTGGGTTAACGAAAAGAAAATCAAAACCAATTTATCCGGTTTACTTGAGTATACATACAATCCTGCACTTGAAACTTTGGATATTGCTCATAAAGACTTAATATTTAAAGGTTACAGACGTAAAAATGGTGATGTAGGAGTTAGAAATGAAATTTGGATTATTCCTACAGTTGGTTGTGTTAATGGCATTGTTAACCAATTGGCAGAAGAACTTCGCCGTGAGACTGAAGGTAAAGGTGTTGATGCAATTGTAGCATTTCCTCATAATTATGGTTGTTCCCAGTTAGGAGATGATCATGAAAATACTCGTAAGATTTTGAAAGATATGGTTCTTCATCCTAATGCTGGTGCTGTATTTGTAGTTGGCCTAGGATGTGAAAACAATCAGCTCACTGCTTTCCGCGAATTCCTGGGTGATTACAATACTGAACGGGTAGCTTTCATGGAAACTCAAAAGGTTGGTGATGAGTTTGAAGAAGGGATGGCTATCCTACGTGATCTTTATACAAAAGCTAGTAAAGATGTGCGCGTTGATGTTCCTCTTTCAGAACTTCGTGTTGGTTTAAAGTGTGGCGGTTCAGATGGATTCTCTGGAATTACTGCAAACCCATTGCTTGGAATGTTCTCTGACTTCCTTATAGCTCAGGGAGGTACTTCTGTGCTTACTGAAGTACCGGAAATGTTTGGAGCTGAAACTATTCTAATGAATCGTTGTGAAAATAAAGAACTCTTTGAACAAACGGTTCATTTAATCAATGATTTTAAAGATTACTTTATTCGTAACGAGCAACCTATTTATGAAAACCCTTCTCCGGGAAATAAAGCTGGAGGTATTTCTACATTGGAAGAAAAATCTTTAGGATGTACCCAAAAATGCGGAAAGAGTGTGGTTAAGGGAGTTATGAAATATGGTGAGAGAATCCAGACTAAAGGTCTTAACTTATTGAGTGCTCCTGGAAATGACTTAGTCGCAGCAACAACTCTTGCATCATCTGGCTGTCATATTGTTCTTTTCACAACAGGTCGTGGAACTCCGTTTGGTACTTTTGTTCCAACAATGAAGATCTCAACAAACTCTAACCTGGCTAAAAATAAACCGGGATGGATTGATTTTAATGCTGGCGTTATCCTCGAAAATGAGCCAATGGAAAAAACTTGTGAGCGCTTTACTGAATACATAGTCAAAGTAGCAAGCGGTGAATTAGTAAATAACGAAAAAAAGAACTATCGTGAAATTGCAATATTCAAAACAGGTGTAACACTGTAATCGTATTTATATTAATAGAATAAAACCGGAGATGCAAAATACAAAATGCATTCTCCGGTTTTTTCATTATACTTAATAGATGCAAATAATCTATAATTTTTTAGCCCTATAATTCGATTATTTTTCTTTACTTTTATTCAAGCATCTCAGATAAAGAATAAATCCTTTGTTCTTTTACTACATATAAGTTACAGGAATATTTTTAGGAAATAAGAATGTAATAATCCAACCTAAAAAAAGTTAATCTTTAATTATACTTTGCAATATTGAATCAAGCTATTTATTAATTGCCTTTTAGTTAAAAGGCTGATTTATCGAAATTAATGCTTAATTTTGTGGTATTCTTTAATGCAAATTTACTTTTAAGTATAAGCCATACAATCATTATGGGAAGACTTCTTTTATTCCTCATCTCTCTATATATATTGATCCCAATTGTATATTCAAAGCCGCGTACTTACAGTAAAGCATTGGATATCGCTAATGACTTTTATCAAAAAAAAATGGCATCTTCATTAAGAAAATCAATTACAACCAACAGTGATATCAGATTGGCATATGGGGCATACAAACAGAACATTGCCACACGTTCTGCTGCTGATGCTTATTATTATGTATTCAATACTGGCTACCGTAATGGATTTGTTATTGTGTCGGGAGATGATAGAGCTACTGAAATCTTAGGATATAGTTCAACAGGTGATTTTTCTATGGATAGTATACCATCAAATTTCCGGAATTGGTTGAATGTATATCATAAAGAACTGCAATTATTGATGGATAATTCAGTTTATTCCGATTCAACTTTAGAATCTGTTTCAAATAGCCTATTAACTAATAGTGTATTACCGTTATTAGGAAATACAAAATGGAATCAAGCCTTTCCTTATAATGCTTTCTGCCCAAAGTCAGGAACAAAAGCTACTTATACAGGATGCGTGGCAACTGCTATTGCACAAATTATGAGGTATCATCAATACCCAATTAATGGATCAGGTAAAAAGACCTATACTTCGGAAACTATAAATAAGCAACTTACAGTGGATTTTTCTGCAACAAGTTATGACTGGAGTAATATGCTTGACACATATACAGGTTCTGAGTCTGAAAGTCATAAAAGTGCAGTGGCAGCGCTTATGTATCATTGTGGGGTTGCTGCAAACATGGACTATGGAATTACTGGAAGCGCAGCTTATGACGAAGATGCAGCTATAGGCCTCATTAATAATTTTGGTTATGATTCTAATTTACGTACCATTTATAGAGATTATTACTCTGCTGAAGAATGGGAATCAATCTTGAAAAATGAATTGAATAACGGTCGTCCGGTTTTATATGGAGGAGGTAACAATAATAATGAAGGCCATGCTTTTGTTTGCGATGGCTTTGATATAAATAATCTATATCATTTTAATTGGGGATGGAATGGATATTGTGACGGATATTATGCTATGACTTCCCTCAAACCAAATAGTTTAGGGTCAGATGCCGGAAGTTCTGAAGAAGGATACACTATTGCTCAGGATATGACAATTGGAATCCAAAAGCCATCTTCGGAGTCAAAACCTTCTTATCAGCTTTTATTAAATGATGAATCGGTTATGATTTTTACTGCAGGACAAACAGCATCTGGCTCTACATTCAGTATATCCGTTCCATTTTATAATGGGGGAATAACCTCATTTAATGGAAAAACGGCCATTGGTTTGTATAAGGATTCTAGTTTGCTTGCTATATTAGGAGAAACATCAGTGACTGATTTAAGCGGTTTTAGTAATGGATCTTTTGAGACTTTAACAATCAATTATTCAGATTTAAGTATACCTTCTAATGTAACGAATGGAACTTACCAGTTGTGCTGCATTTATAAAGGCAATGATGAAACTTCCTGGAACAAAATGAGAGGGCTCGTAGGTCAGGTCTCATCTTTCAATATCCAGATTGTGGATGGAATTGCATCAATTAAAAACGACTCAAGTACTGGAGTTAAGGAAATAATAAGCAGTCTATTACTTGTTATCCCTAACCCGGTAATAGATATAATACATCTACAATCAGTCGATATCATTAAAACTATTCGTATCATTGATCTTTCGGGTAAGCAGGTATTATTGACTAACCCTGAGATGAGCGGAGAAATAACTATTTCTGTTGGTCATTTAAATTCAGGTATTTATATACTTCAGGTCAAAACAGCAAATGGACAAAATATTAGTAAATTTATAAAGAACTGAAGCAATCATAACTAAACTATATATGAACAATCTCAAAATTAAAGCACTACTACTTATTATTTTTATATTCCTTTTTATTACTAATGGATTTACAAAATCAAGAACAGCTAGTGAAGCATTAAATATTGCAAGTTCGTTTTCTCAAAAATCTCAAAGTTCAACTAAAAGAATGTCATCAGGAAGCACATCTTTAAAGTTAGCATATGCTTGTACAGATACTATTGCAACCCGTTCTTCAAGTGAAAACGTTTATTATTATGTATTCAATAGAGATGAAGATAACGGTTTTGTTATTATTTCTGGTGATGATCGTGCTAAGGAAATTCTTGGGTATTCAGATAGTGGAAACTTTAACAGCACATCTTTACCACCTAACCTTTCTGAATGGCTTAGATTTTATCAAAAAGAAATGAAGGTATTAATGGATCAGCCTGAAGTTACTGCAACAACTTCATCTGTTCAATTAAGCACGTCGACTAATATTAGTACTCGCCAAACAACTTTTGCAACTTCTGTAGCTCCACTTTTAGGAGGTATTAAATGGGATCAAGGTTCTCCATATAATGATCTTTGCCCTACAATTAGTACTAAATCATCAGAAAGAACTGTTACAGGATGTGTTGCCACTGCTATGGCACAAGTTATGAGATATCATAAATGGCCAGTGAAAGGAACTGGATCTAATACATATACTCCTTATGGATATGCTACACCTTTGAGTGCCGATTTTTCTAAAACAACATATGATTGGGCAAATATGGCTGAAACATATAGTAGCTCCAGTACAGCAGTTCAAAATCTAGCTGTAGCTACATTGATGTATCATGCCGGAGTGGCTGTCAATATGGATTATGGAATATCAAGTTCAGCAAGCACCATTGATATGGCTAATGCGCTGATTAAAAACTTTGGATACGATTCTAATTTACAAAGCTATAAAAGAGATTATTATTCTAAATCAGAATGGGAGAATATTCTTAAGACAGAGTTAAATGCCCAACGGCCTATTTTTTATGCAGGTAGCTCTACGGATGTAGGACATCAGTTTATTTGTGATGGTTATGACAGCAACGGTTTATTCCATTTCAATTGGGGCTGGAGTGGAAGTTCTGATGGCTATTTCGAATTATCAGTTCTCAATCCTGCTGCACTAGGTATAGGCGGTGGAACTAGCGGCGGATTTAATTATGATCAGATTATTGTTGCTGGAGTACAAAAGCCAAGTATCTCATCTATTGTTGCACCTTATCAACTGTACTTAAATTCACCATTAAAGACTTCAGCTAATACTGTAAGTCGTTCTGGTACTTTTACTATTACGGCTGAACTTTACAATTATGGTATTAATACCTTCAATGGCTCAATTGGCCTGGCATTATATAATGAAAGTGGATTTGTAAAACTAATCAAAAGTTATTCAAATGAAACAATAAAGACTTATTACGGATGGTCCGGCCTTGATTATGCAGCTAGTATACCTTCTTCTTTGGTTGTAAATGGCAGTTATAAACTATATAGTGTATATAAAGCAACCGAACAGTCTGATTGGCAAATTATGAGAGGAAAGATAGGTACTCCAAACTACTTGAATGCTACTTTAACTTCTTCTAGCATTACTTTCAGTACACCTGATATACTGCCTAAGCTTACACTAAATTCATTTTCTACAACAGGTAATCTTTATCAAAACACAACAGGAAGATTTAATGTAGATATTACAAATACAGGAGGGGAATACAATTCTAATTTAATTATTCAATTAAGATCTGCTGTTAATGATACAATAACCCAGATTGTTTGTTCAGACCCTATTAACATTCCTGCTGGAGCAACAAAGAATTTTGATTTTATGGGTTATATTTCACTGCCTGCCGGACAGTATTATTTAACTGCATTTTACGACCCACAAAACGATCGTACAAACGTGTCTTCATATAATTCTTTAGCCAATCCTTTAACCGTGAATGTACTAGCCGAACCTACAGCAACATCTGCTCTTACGCTAACTTCTAAAATATCTTTCCCTAACGATACACAGGTTGATAAAGAAAATGCAGTACTCACAGCCAGAATTAAAAACACCGGAGAATATTTTGAGGATTATGCAGTTGCATTTGTATATCCAATAAATGATTATAATGCACTGACTTATTTTGGCTTTCAAAAGATTATATTAGACAAGAATGAAGAAAAAACAATTACCTTTAGCGGTAATATAGATCTGGAACCAGGTTCGTACTTAACAGTTATTGCTTATAGCACAACATCTGGCAACAGTTATTCATTCTTTGATCCGAGTGACTACACAAAAGTAGTTTTCACACTTCCGAATAAGTCTACAGGGATTGAACAAACAAAATCAGATAAGCCGGTTCTTTATCCAATTCCAGCTACTGAGATACTCTATCTGCAATCAGTTGATGTAGTCAAAACAATAAATATCATGGATATTTCAGGAAAGCAAGTATTATTAATGAGGCCTGAAATAAGTGGAGAAATATCTATTCCTGTGAATAAGCTAAGCGTAGGAACATATATTCTTCAGAGTGAAACTGCAGAAGGTATCAAAGTTAGTAAATTTATCAAAAAATGAAAGAACAAATAAAACCAGCGAACATTGTTCTGGAAAATAGAGAGTATTTTTTTAGATATCTAAAAAAATAGTTATCCTAAAAAAGCGTAGACATTAAATTGATTATGCTTTTTTTTATATAGACTTGAACATCTTTAGAACTAATTATCCATCAATATATTATTGACTATTAGAGAATTATTCTTATAATTTGTTTGGAATATCTGTAAAAATTACTACTTTTAGCGCTTATATCTTGCATATTATAATGCACAAAGTCAAACTTTCACTAAGGATATCAAACTTTAGTAGAAAGTTACATAGAATGTGTTATTGAAAACAATACCTTATAATATCAGAACATATTTTTATGTATAAAAATTTATTGCTTTGAATCATATCTTCCCAATAAACATATTACACAAAGAGACAAATGAAAAGGACATTACTATTTATTACTTTATTGCTAATATTTGTTACAGATATTTTTGCAATAGCGAGAACAAGTAATGAGGCGTTTAGCATTGCCAATTCTTTTTATCAAAAGACTCAAAGTTCAATTAAGAGGATGTCTTTAGAGAGTACAACCTTGAAGTTAGCTTACACCTGTACAGATAATATTGCTACTCGTTCATCCAGTGAATATGCTTACTATTATGTATTCAATATTGGTAATAATAGTGGCTTTATTATTGTTTCAGGTGACGACCGGGCAAAAGAAGTTCTTGGATACTCAATTAGTGGGACCTTTAACAGTAGCTCTTTACCACCAAACTTCTCAGCATGGCTTGGCTTTTATAAGAAAGAAATGAAAGTTTTGATGGAACAACCAGAAACAGCTATCGTTGCTTCAACAATTCAATTAAGTACCTCTAATGACGCAGATAGTCGCCAGGCAACTTTTGCTACTTCTGTTGAACCACTTTTAGGAGGAATAAAATGGGATCAAGATGCTCCATATAATAATCTTTGTCCGATAATTGACACCCAAACATCTGAAAGAGCTGCTGCTGGATGTGTCGCTACTGCTATGGCACAAGTAATGAGATACTATAAATGGCCAGTAAGTGGAACAGGATCACATTCTTATACACCAGGTGGATCTACAACACCTTTAACTGCAAATTTTTCTCAAACGGTCTATGATTGGGCAAATATGTCTGAAACATATAACAGTTCAAGCACAGATGCTCAAAATCTAGCAGTAGCTACATTGGTTTATCATGCCGGGGTCTCTGTAGATATGGATTATGATATATCTAGTGGAGCAGCCACTCTTGATATGGCCAAAGCTTTAATTAATTATTTTAGTTATGATTCTAACATCCAGTGCTATCAGAGAGATTTCTATTCTAATACAGAATGGCTGGATATGATTAAGACAGAGCTAAATGCTCAGCGTCCGGTATTATATGCAGGGAACTCTTCTGATGCAGGACATCAGTTTGTTTGTGATGGCTATGACAGCAACGGTTTATTCCATTTCAACTGGGGCTGGAGCGGAACTTCTGATGGATATTTTGAACTATCTGTGCTAAATCCTTCTGCATTAGGCATCGGTGGAGGAACTAGCGGAGGTTTTAATACAGATCAAAGCATTGTTATTGGGGTGCAAAAGCCAAATGCATCATCTACTATTCCACCTTATCAATTAGACTTATATACATTAACAACTGCAGCTAGCTCTATTGGACGCACTAGTTCTTTTACTCTTTCAATGAGATTCTTTAATATGGGAACCAATACCTTCGGTGGTTCAGTTGGCATAGCATTATATAATAATAACGGATTTGTTAAACTAATAAATAGCCATTATGTATCATCATTGGGAACTCTCAGCGGGTATATAAATCCTAATTATGCTAAATACATCAGCATACCATCTGATGTTGATGCCGGTAATTATAAACTTTATAGTGTATTCCAATCATCCGGAGAAAGTAATTGGCAAATAATGAGAGGGAAAGTAGGAGTTCCAAATTATTTAAATGTAGTTGTGACTTCCTCTAATGTCACTTTAAGCACCCCGGATGTGTTTCCTAAGCTGACATTGAATTCAATGTCTGCAACAGGCAACCTTTATCAAAATAGAACAAGCCGTTTCAATTTAAATATAACAAATGCCGGAGAAGAATATAACTCTAATATTGTAATTCAATTAAAGTCAGTTAATGATACAACTTATTCTCAGATGATTTGCAATGATCCTATAAATATTCCTTCTGGAGAGACTAAAAGTTTTGAATTAGTAGGTAATATTTCACTGCTAGCCGGACAATATTATTTAATTGCATATTAAGATTCACAAAACGATCGTTCTAATTCCTCGTACAGTTCTTTTGCAAATCGTTTAATAGTGGATGTCTTGGCAGAACCTACTGAAACTCCCGCGCTTGTGCTTACCTCCAAAATATCTTTCCCTAACGCCACAAAGGTCAATAAAAAAGATGCGGTGCTCACTACCCATATAAAGAATACAGGAGGGTATTTTGAAAATAATTTGATTGCGTTTGTATATCTGCCAACAGGTGGAAACTCACTTACCTATCTGGGGTATCAAAAGGTCATTTTTGATAAAAATGAAGAAAAAACGATTACCTTTACCGGTAATATTGATTTAGATTCAGACTCTTATTTAATAGCTGTCTATTATTGGGATACAGCTATAAGTGATTGGAGTCAAATTACTCCAAACGAGTATAGTCTACTAGCCTTTACTCTTGTAGATGATGCAACCGGAGTAGAAAAAACAACTTTAAACAAACTACATCTTTATCCAGCCCTAGCTAAAGATGTACTATATCTGCAGTCGGATGATGTCGTAAAAATAATCAGTATCATAGATTTATCCGGCAAACAAATATTATTAATGAGACCAGATAAGAATGGAGAGATTCCCATTCCTGTAGAAGGATTTAGTAAAGGCACGTATATTCTTCAAATGGAGAGTGTAACAGGTATTAAAGTAGGCAAATTCATAAAAAAATAAATAAATGAAAAAAGGTATATTGACAATTATTGTATTAACATTTGTGTTGTTGTCTTGCCATTGCGGAAAAACAACAACTAAATCTGTAGCAGATTCATCTATGAAAAGAGAAATTTCTTTTATTCCAGGGCCTCAGGCTATTATTTATAAAACGATAAAAGATTATAAAAATCTGGTCCCAGTGATTATGAATAGCGAGAAAACAAAGATAATCTCCTATCCTGCCCCAACAGATGTATTTTATAAAGGGAATCTGGCAAAGCCAACTGCTCTGAAGAATGGCTATTTATTAGATAATAGAGGGATTAATGAAAATGTGGCTTTTCTAAATTATACATACGAAGAATACAGTCATTTGTCCGAGAATCCTTCTATGGAAGAGATGCTTTCAAGAATAGTGGATAAACATCCTCTAGCAGAACTTATTAATTGTGGACTCCGTATGCAATATAAAGATGAAATTAAAGAATTAAACATGCTTATAGATGCAAACTTTCCCAATTGTAAGAAAGCAAAAATTAAACCTCTCAGTATTATGATAAAGCAATAAGAAATTCGTCATTTCGGCAGGATTTATATAATGAAAAATATCTGATTCATAGATAAAAATCCGCTTTTTGTAATAAATAGTTGGGAGAAGAAAAACATTCTCTTATATTTGTAAATTGTAAAAGCATTTCTTATACAAAATACAAAATATTTTAAAACTCATCGAATGAAAAAAACATTATTACTCCTTGCTTTACTATTGTTCTGTACTCAATGGACATTCTCTAAACAATTAACAGGCAGTGAAGCACAAGCAATAGCCGCTTCATTTTATAGAAACAAGCAATCAACTTCTATACGGACAGCTTCTTTATTGTCTACTGAACTAAAATTAGTTTATACATGTACAGAATCGACAGTAAAAACCCGTTCATCCAGCTCTTCCAGTGTTGCCTACTACTACATTTTTAATGTAGGAACTAACGGCGGATTTGTAATAGTGTCAGGAGACGACCGGGCAAAGTCCATTTTGGGATATACCGAAAGTGGTAGTTTCTCAGAAGATAACATGCCAGACAATTTCAGAAATTGGATGAGCTTTTATAAAAAGGAGCTTAAGGCATTAACTGCAATAGCAGAGGACACAATCGTAACTGCTAATACAATTTCGACTACAAGTGCATCGGTATCAACAAAAGCAAGCACTTTTGCCACATTTATAAGTCCTCTTTTAGGAACAATTGCATGGGATCAAAGTGATCCATATAATATTTTTTGTCCTAAAATAGGTTTAGGAAAAGCACCAACCGGTTGTGTGGCAACAGCTATGGCTCAAATTATGAAATATTATCAATGGCCGGTTAAAGGAACTGGAAGTCATTCATATAGACCTGTTGAATTAGAAAAACCGCTTACAGCTGATTTTTCAAAAACTACTTACGATTGGGCAAATATGCTAAACACCTATGGCAGTAGTACAGCTATTCAAGATACAGCTGTAGCTACACTAATGTATCATTGCGGAGTTGCTGTAAACATGGGCTATACAGAAAAATCAAGCGGTGCCTATAGTAATGATATTCCAGCAGCACTAAGCAATTATTTTGGATACGACAAGAACTCACAACTACTGGAAAGAGATTATTATACTCAAGCTGAATGGATTAATCTTATAAAAACAGAATTAAATACTAGCCGTCCTATATTATACGGCGGTTCATCTACTGACGGAAGTGGACATCAGTTTGTTTGCGATGGTTATAACACCAATAATCTTTTCCATTTTAACTGGGGATGGAGCGGTTCTTATAACGGATTTTTTGAATTAACCTCTTTAAATGTGGAGACTCCGGGAATCGGAGGAGGAACAGGAGGATTCAGTGTGGGACAAAGTATGATTATTGGTATTCAAAAACCATCCCAAACAACCGCAGTATCATATGAAATGAATGTTGTCAAAACCATGACAGCAAGTGTTTCAAGTATCAAAAGAGACCTCACATTCAATATAAATTATGGATATGCCAATTATGGAGGAAACACTTTCAACGGATCTATAGCTTTAGGACTTTATCAAGGCACTACACTTGTTTCTATTTTAAATCAAGTAACTGGTGAAATTGGTTCATATTATGGAGATAGTGATTATACTGTTTCTGGAATAAATATCCCTTCATCCGTTATTAACGGAACATATCAGTTATATTCTATTTACAAAGCAACAGATCAGACTACCTGGTCTATTATGAAAAGCAAGGTAGGCACTCCAAATTCGCTTAATGTTGCAGTAACGTCAACAAATATAACGTTTACTACTCTGGATGTATATCCTAAATTGGCTTTAACAGAAGCAGTAAAAACAATAGGTAATCTGTATAATGGTAAAACAGGCCGAATCAGTGCAACTATTAAAAATGACGGAGGTGAGTTTAACTCTTATATATCTGTTATTCTAACATCAACCACAAGTTTGTTAAATCAAAGAATAAGTTTTGATCCAATTAACATTCCTTCCGGAGAAACAAAAACAATAGAACTTACAGGAGATATAAGTCTGACTCCTGGTAGTTATGTTTTAACTCTTAATTATGATTCTAATAATGGTGTTGGAAGCGAATTGATGACTCTATTAACCCCAAATACGAATAATTCTGTAAGTGTAACTGTACTCGATACACCTGTTCTGGCACCGGTATTATCGTTAACACAAAAAATATCATTAACAAACAGCATAATAACAAATGGTTCTGCATTAGAACTAACTGCTAAGGTAAAAAACACTGGCGGATATTTTAATGAAAGTCTTATAGCCTTTATTTTTGCACCAAGTGGGGATACTAGCATTGATTATTTAGGCCCTATAAATGTTATTCTCGATACGAACGAAGAACAGACTGTTACTTTTAATAAAAGCATTAATCTAGATGCTGGTACATATAATATTGTTCTGTATTATTATAACAGTAAATGGACGCAATTAACACCTTCATTAAACAGCTATACTTCATTTAAGGTAAACACTTATACAGGTATTGAAAACGCAGCTGCAGATCAATTAAGCATTTATCCTAATCCAGCCACAGATGTACTTTATATTCAGTCGCCTTCTTTGATTAAATCTATCCAGATTATGGATATATCAGGTAAACTATTTATAAAGCAAGAACCTAAGATTACTGGGGATGTTCCTATTTCAGTGAATGAACTAAACCAAGGCCTTTACTTAATAAAAATTGAAACAGAAGAAGGGACTTACACAAAGAAATTCTTTAAAAAGTAAAAGCAAATCTTCAGAATGAAATTCTGAACGAATATTTAATAAAAAAGCCAAGAGCCGGATTAATCATCAGGCTCTTGGCTTTTCTTTTTAAATTACCTATATTATCTCTTCTCAAGTAATTGTTCTATTTCGCTACGCAGCAGAGATTTTGTTTCTTCAATATCTATCCTTTGGGCCAACTCCTTCTCTATAGAAGTCACACCTTTATCTACAAACCCGCAAGGATTTATGTAGTGAAAATAATTTAAATCTGTATTAACATTGAAAGCTAATCCGTGCATAGTTACAAAATGACTACTGCGAACTCCTATTGCACAGATTTTGCGGGCACGTTTGCTATCTCCATCCAGCCAAACTCCTGTTGCTCCTGCTAGTCTGCCGGCTATTATTCCATAATGAGCACAAACATTTATAACAGCTTCTTCAAGCACATGGATGTATTCTTTTAATCCCAGACTATAATCTTCCAGATTTAGAATAGGATAACAAACTATCTGACCAGGACCATGATAGGTTATATCTCCACCTCTGTCTATATGAAAAAGAGAGGCTCCAATCTTTTGAAGTTGTTCCTCACCAAGCAGCATGTTCTGCTCCTTTCCACTTTTTCCCAGCGTATATACATGTGGGTGCTCACACGTAATCAGATTGTTAGTATAAGACTCTCCGGCAAGTTTTGCACGCACAAGCTCATCAAAAAGCGCTGTTTGCTTTTTCCAGGCATCGGCATACGAAATTAATTGCCAATCTGTATATTCAAGTTTTATCATATATTTATATTTTTAATATCCCAAATCCAGTACATATGTTGGGCTGCTGTATAATTGAATAATTTCAGCATCTTTCTCCTTATCAAGCTGACGGGACGCAGAACTACGCTGACTATAATCTATTGGCTCACCATTCATTGTCCGACTGTTATATTCCCAGAAATGAACATTAGTTGGATCTCCTTCCACGAACCAACCTGCTGACGGCACATTTTCTAATTTGCAATTAATAAGTACAGCCTCGGCATAAGGATACCCCTGGCCTTTATTTACAGGAGAACGCGCAATAAGGGCATCTTTCCCTTTACCAATGAAAGTACAGTTCACGAAGATATTGCCATGATTCTTATTTGTATTCCTGATCCACATAAACGCACCATAGCTGGAAAGCGTGCAATTCTCAAAGAATGCAGGTCCGCGACCTAAAACCGTATCTCCATCACCCTCTATTATGCAATTTTCAAGAGAAGTACTCCCGTTAATCTGCAAAGCATCGCCCGAACCTATTACATGAATATTTTTTAATGAGCTTCCTTGTCCCATCATCAGCAATCCTTCTGCCTGTCCTTTAAGATCTGTTTGAATTGTAAGATTTTCTAATGCTATACCAAATCCATTATCGGACATAAATGCAGCGCGGCGAGAAGGGAAAGTTCCTGGATATTCATTTGTTTTAATATCGGCAGGATGCGGATTAAAGACCTCATTATTGGCATAATGAATATGAACGCCTTCACGACTCTCGCCTTCAATGGTTAGATATCTTTTGTTGCGAAAATAAACCAATTCTTCATAATCACCATTCTTCACATAGATATTCCAACTGCCATCCTCTTTCTGTAGCGGATTAATCATTGCAGGAGTAAAATCGGGAATATAATCTAATGCACCTTGTACAGTATTGAAATCGCCAGTACCATCAGCACTAACCACTAATCTGTGAACATCGGCCTTTGGTCCCGATTGCTTTGTAGTAAAACGCCATGCATCCTTTTTTGTGAAGCCATTGAACTTACGGGCATTTATAACACCTTTATCTATTGTTACGTAATAGCTCTTCCCATATTCCAACAGATTGTTATGCAAGTAAATGGTAGCATTATTATTATGAACGATAACCGGATAAAAGTGAAAGCCATCAGTAAAATGCCCTATGATATTCAATTGATAATTCGATGTATCACGTTTATTTACACCCGAAGGAGTACCAGAAACCGTATTTGCATTGGTGCAATTTGTAGCTTTATATTCATACGGTACCGGAGTATATATTGCCCCTTTGTTGCTTTGTCCTTGTGTTGGTCCTGCTGGAATACTTAAATCCAGACAGTCCACCTGCCGGTTTGTTCCTTCTTCGAATACACGGATAAAGCCCTTATTTCCTATTGTTGGTGCACTATCAAACTTCAATACAAGATGAGTATCTGGATTTACATTTACGGCATTCTGTTCCGGGAAAAGAGTATTTTGTGCTTTAATTGCTGTTGACATAAGCAATAATCCTGTGATAATACAAAAGGGGCCTTTCATAATTGTTTATTTTAAGTATATAACCTCACAAAGTTAAAAAGCATTTGTTAGAAATCATAATAATAGCTTTATTTTTAAAGGTCTCGTTTAAGAAAATAAATAATAAATCAGAATTTGTAACGGTAATATTGGATTGTTTTTTGTGGAACTCTATCTAATAATTAGAGGCTAAAAAGGTTTTTATCCCTTCTAGCCTCTTTTACTAAAAAACATTTAATGTAAAGTTATCAAGCTAAAGCCCTTGAAGCCTCTAACTAAAATGACTTCTTTTATAACTTTTTCCAATTCAAGCTAAGGCTATTCAACACAACCGAAACCGAGCTAAACGCCATGGCTGCACTTGCCAACATTGGATTAAGAAGAGAACCGCCAAACAGATATAATAATCCGGCTGCAATAGGAATACCTATCAAATTATAGATAAATGCCCAAAAGAGGTTTTGATGGATCAGTTTCACCGTTTGCTTTGACAGTTTAAATGCCTTAGGTAATAACAGCAAATCTGAAGTAATTAATGTAACCATCGCAACGTCCATGGCAATATCGGTTCCTTTTCCCATGGCAATGCTTACATCTGCCCGAGCTAGTGCCTGAGAGTCATTAATACCATCTCCTACCATTGCCACGATTCTACCCTCTGCCTGAAGTTCTTTCACGAAATTTTCCTTATCATTGGGTAACGCTTCGGCTCTGTAGTTGCCTATTCCTAATTGTTCTGCCACGGCAGCAGCTGTAGCTTCCCCATCGCCGGTAAGCATGCATACCCTAATTCCCATTTCGCGCAAAACTTTAAGAGCTTCTAATGAAGTGGGTTTCACTTTATCGCTAATTGCAATGACTGACAATAGAGTATTTTCTTGTCCAAAGTAAACAACACTTTTACCTTCGCTTTGATATTTTTCAATCATCCCTTGTAAATAACTTGATGCCGAAGCTTCAAGATCAGTTAGCAGCTTCTGACTTCCAGCCCAATAGGTTTTATCCTGATAATGTACCTGTATACCCTTGCCGGTAATACTTTCAAAAGAAGAAAGCGCAACCGGAGTAATTCCTTGCGATTGAAGTTCATCCACAATAGCATCGGCCAATGGATGTTCGGATTTTAATTCGGCGGCTAAAAGAATTCCCTTAAATTGTTTCCCTTCACCTTTTTCCCATAACCAGTCGGAAACTGTGGGGCGTCCTTCTGTTAATGTACCGGTTTTGTCGAGCACTACTGTGTTTACCTTTCTCATTTGTTCCAGAGCAACGGCATCTTTTATCAATATATGGTTGCTGGCTCCCTTGCCTATTCCCACCATCAGGGCAGTAGGCGTAGCAAGTCCCAGTGCACAAGGGCAGGCAATAACAAGTACTGATACAGCAGAAAGCAGTGCATGAGAGAAATAATTCATTCCTCCAAAAGAGATCCATACAATGAACGTTAATATGGACAATGCAAGCACTACCGGAACAAATATTCCAGTAACACGGTCAACTATTCTCTGAACCGGAGCTTTGGAACCCTGAGCCTCCTGTACCATTCTGATTATATTAGCCAACACAGTCTCCTTGCCCACTTTCGCAGCTTTCAGCACAAAAGCTCCCTTCTGATTGATTGTTCCTGCCAAAACCTGGTCGCCAGAGTTCTTCTCCGCAGCAATAGGCTCTCCGGTTATCATACTTTCATCTACAAAAGAGCTGCCTTCATCAACCATTCCATCCACTGGAATTTGTTCGCCCGGGTGAACGCTGATCAAATCATTTACCTGTAATTGTGAGATAAGTATAGTCTCTTCAATGCCGTCCCTGATGATACGGGCAGTTTTAGGCTGCAATCCCATCAATTTTCTTATTGCAGATGAAGTATTACCTTTAGCCCTCTCTTCCAGAAGCTTTCCAAGCAACACAAATGCAATGATTACCGTAGCCGCTTCATAGTACACATGCGGTTCTAACCCACGTGATATCCAAAATTCAGGGAAGAATGTATTGAATACACTAAAGATAAAAGCAATGGAAGTGCTCAGAGCCACCAATGTATCCATGTTACTTCTACCCAGTTTTAGCTGTTTCCAGGCATTTATATAGAATGAATTTCCAAATAAAAGGATTACAGGCAAGGCAAGTACCAGCATTATTTCATGAGCATATTGCACATGCATAAAAACCATTGAAAGTAACATTAAAGGTATTGAAAATACCCATGCCCCAACGGTCTTTATCTTTAGTTTTCTATACCCTTTTCGTTGCTCTTCTTCCTGCAGTTCCGCTGCA
>Ga0183099_1001044_pt1 | contig 16995 bp, 18 predicted proteins | sample Biomet1_FD_127788 | JGI IMG/M metagenome (GOLD analysis project Ga0183099, IMG submission 127788) | Microbial communities from bioreactor (seeded with anoxic lake sediment) at LBNL, California, USA - Biofuel metagenome 1 | ecosystem: Engineered > Bioreactor > Anaerobic > Unclassified ... | reverse complement strand
AACTTCACTGCGTAAGCAGTATCAGAACACCTCTCTTTTGAGACCAGAACATGCAGACCGCGTACATGGCCGGGCGCTACAAGCAAATGCTGGAGAACGCGGACAACGCCCCCTGGTGGCGCTACGTGGCCGTGCTGGACCAGCGCACCCGCCCGGCGCACCGGCTCTTGAACGGCCGCACCTTCCGCCATAACGATGCCTTTTGGGGCTCGCACTACCCGCCCAACGGCTGGGGCTGCCGCTGCCGCGTGCAGGCCCTTTCAGACATGGGCCTGGAGCGCGAGGGCGTGACGCCGGAGACGGGCGAGGGCCGCATGGTGCAGCGCAATGTTGACATGGTGGACCGCCGCACGGGCGAGGCCACCACGCGCCAGGTCACGGGCTACAAGGTGGGCACCGCACCGGACGCGCCCACGGTGTGGACCGACCCCGGCTTTAGCTACAACCCCGGCGCGGCGGCCTATGGCCTGGACATGGAGGCCGCCCGGCGGCTCTCCCTGGTGCAGGATACCACCTTGCGCGCCCAGGCCGTGCAGGCCTTGAACGGCAACCCGGCCCGGCAAACGGCTTGGGAGAACTTCGCGCGCGGCGTGCTGGACACCAGGCGCGGCGGCACGGCGCAGGCCCAGGTGTGCATTTCATGCGGGCGAGGTGGCCCAGGCCGTTGCCGAGGCGGGCGGCGAGCCCGTGCAGGTGGTGACGGCCAGCGCCAAGCGCATGCTGCACGCGGACAGCCCGAAGCACGCCCGCATGGGCACGGCCCCGGCGCAAGAGGACCTGCTGCGCCTGCCGCAGCTTATGGACGAGGCCACGTCCATCTTGTGGGACACCGACAACGCCAACCTGGTCTACGTGTGCCCGGCCAAGGATTCCGGCAAGGTGCTCAAGATCGTGGTGGACGTGCCCATGCGCCCCAAGGACGCCAAGGGCCTGGCTAAGCTGGGGCGCTTCGACGCCGTGGTGAATGTGATGGAGGTGTTGCCTTCGGACATTCCGCTTGGCGGGCAAGCGCAGTACAAAAGGCTATGGGCAAAAAAATAACCCTGAGGGGGCGGACTTGCACCGCATACCGCGAGGAGGTTTCCCTCCCCCCGCCCGATTACTACCAGCTTCGGGTACGCCCACAGGGTCTAGTGAGTACATACGAATGATCGACATCGAAGTCAACATAGATAGCCTGAACAAGGGCCTCACGCGTCTGGCGGAGTTGGGCCGCAATATGACGCCGCTGACGCGCGACCTGGCGGAGATTATGAAGGGAGGCGTTGACCGGGCCTTCAAGGACGAAGTGAACCCGGCCACGGGTGAGAAGTGGCACCCGCTTTCCCCCGTCACCTTGGCCCGCCGCGCCAAGGCCGGACACACCGGCTCCATTCTCCAGGTCACTGGCCAGCTTGCCGCCAGCATCCAAACCGAGCACGGCCCGCACCACGCCCTGGTGGGCACGAACAAGGTGTATGCCCGCACGCACCAGGAGGGCGCTGCCAAGGGCTCCTTTGGCACGGCCAAGCGCGGGGCGCGTTCCGGCAGCCGCAGCAACACGCGCAACTATACGGCGCGCGGCGGGGCCACTGTGGGCGGCTGGCTCTCCGGCCGCGCCCAGGGCGGCACCATGCCCTTGCCCTGGGGTGACATCCCGGCCCGCCCCTTCCTGGGCGTTGGCGCGCCGGAGAGGGCGGAAATTGAGGAGAGCGTGAAAAACGCCGTCAGGCGGGTTTTAACGGGGGGGTAGGTGCCAGAGGGGGGCGTGTGTATACGTTGGGCTATTGCGTAGTTTCTAACGGGGTGCTAACGGCCTTGCTCATATTGACAGTCCTAGACTTACATAGCTGGTCAGCAAACAAATCAAAGAGGGAACCATGCCAGATGAAGAGCATCAAGCTCCTTCAAAAGCGGCGATTCACGGCTTTTTAGAAAGAGTGCGGTTAGACTCCAGCCTATCCACGGAAGTGCGCGAAGCTCTTATCGCAGACCTAACCTCAGATCATCCAACCGATTTAGCCCGGCTAACAAAGTTCTGGGGGAGTGGTCATGACGACGCTACGGAGAATTGATATCAGCGGTATCCGTGGATTCCCCAATAAGTGGGGAAGCATCTCAATCGGCGAGCGGGGCCTTATTATATATGGTGACAATGGAACGGGGAAGAGTTCTGTCGTCGATGCGCTTGAATACGTACTCACTCGGGATACGACAATCTTCCCTGAAAGTAGACAAAACGTCAGTTGGGATACAGCCGCCACTCACGTTAGATGTGACTCGTATGATGCTGCGGTGAGCTTAAGTCACCTCGGAGCTGAATACTTGCTCGGCATTAATGAATCATTCGACAACATTCCGTCTGCAATACAAGGAATAGTGCAAGCAGCCCAGTCAAGCAGATTTATATTTCGACGTCACATGCTAGTTGATTTTATCATCAAACAACCGAACAAGCGATACACGGCTCTTGAAAGTTTTCTTAACCTCGATCAATTCACCGAGATTGAAGCGCGCCTTAAAGAATTTGCAGAGCAAGCTAAGACTGACAAAACAGCAATCCAATCATCCGGGATTGGCCATAATGTTGCTCTTCATCGCGCTCTCCGGCTTGAGCAGCAGATCCCAATTGACGAAAAGACAGTGCTTACTGGGCTAAATTCCTTGTTGGACGTGGCGGGCATTCCGTCTTGCCAGGACATTGGAGCAGCGAGCGAAGCATTAAAACTGTCAAAGGGAAAACTTGATTCAGGGCTTTCCAGCAAACGACTGGGCTCGATTTCTGCTTTAAAAGCAAATCTTGAAAAGATACCTTCAACTGAAGCAGTTTCTCCGATTGCAAAAATTTTTGTTGAGGCTGCTTCTAGCTATGCAGAAGCTCGCAAAGAGGCAACAGAAGAAGCACTCTCTGAATGGCTTGTAGATGGGGTTCGTTTTGTCGAATCGCGCACTGATGAAACCTGCCCATTATGTGAACAGCCAATTGAAAAGGAAAAATTGCTTGAGCGTCTCACTGCGAGAATAGAATCAAATCGAAAGGTCATAGATGCAACTCGTTTGTATGCACAAAGAAGAGGACAATTTTTTGCTGTAGCTGAGCCTGCGGAACTAGTCCTTGCTCAAGTCAATCAAGACTGGGAGCCAGTGGTCGGGCAAAACGCTCCAAAAGAACTTGAAAAGTACTATAAATCCATATCATCATCAATAGAGATATCAAGGCGCATGCCTCTTGATTTCGATGCCTTAGAGAGAGTTTTGAATGATGTTTGCATCGATAAACAAATTTCCGGTTACATATCAACCGTTGATGCATTGTTTGGCATCGAAGGTGGAGAGCAAAGGCAAAAGCTGACTGCGGCGGTTGATGCAACGACAGCAGTTGTCAACGATTACCCAAAAATTGAAAATCTTCGTCGCCAATTTCAAGACAAAGAACGCCAATACAACGAAGCCATTAGCCTTTGTACGCATGCCGCAGAAGTTAGGAAGTGTATAGTGCAGGGTATTTTTGATAAAATAGCGAAGCAGGCAAATTACTTTTACTCTATTTTGCACCCTGAAGAAGCAATTGGCTATTCTCAACTTGCCGTAAAAAAATCTGCCGACAAGTCGGTTAACCTCACTGCTGTGTTTGACAGCAGGACAGAACACCCACTTGTACATTACAGTGAGTCCCACCTGGACACGCTAGGTCTGTGTTATTTCTTGGCTGTGCGAAAGTATGAATCACAACGCGAGCCATCGTTCAGATTACTAGTGCTTGACGATGTTGTAACATCTGTTGATTCTAAACATCGGCTCCGCATTGCAAATCTCTTGAAGTCTGAGTTTTCTGACCATCAGATTATCATTACAACTCATGACAAATTTTTTTATGGATATCTTCAACGTGCACTTGGGAATGCAAATTTTAAGTATGTTGTTATTAATGGATGGGACTTGGAACTCGGCCCACGCTTAGGCGATCCTCATTGTGACTTAGAGCGAATCCGAAAGCCCGAGCGCGACACCATCAGCCAAGAAGAACTTTCTGGCGCTTGTGGTCGTCTAATCGAAAGCCTGCTAAAAAATGTCGCAGCTGGAATTCAGTGCTCAATTCGATACCAATTGGATAAGGAGCCTACAATAGCAGATTTATGGGGACCAGTTCAAAAGAAGCTAAAGGGACAATCGGAGTTTAACCAACTATACAGTACTCTTTTGCAAGATTTTGATTCTAGCAAATGGATAAGAAATAAGTGTTCCGCTCACGACGATGAGGCTCCTGCTTGTGTTACAAACTCTGAAGCAGCTAGTTTTGCTATTTTACTTGAGTCTCTCTATGACGCCTTGTACTGTAAAACGTGCGGCCACTGTATCAAGACTAAACAGAATGGGAAGGACTGGGAATGCCGATGTGGGCTTCTGAATTATAAAGCCCGGCCATATTAAGGACTTCGAGTTAATCCGAACTTTCTCTTTCCCCCCTACTGAACCCTTTCCTCCTGTCTCACGCCCCGGTGCCACCGTAAAACCGGTGGCATGAAGCGCAAGCACTCCGACCCCACACAGAACGTCGCCTCCCTGACCATGCCCCTTTCGGGGGGCGTGGCCTTGGCCGCTGGCGTTTCGGCAGAGGACATGCCGCCGGGCATGAACGCCCAGCTCTTCCCCGACGGCAGCTTTGCCGCGCGCGACGGCCGCCCGGCCAGCATCACCGAGGGCGCGCTCACCGCCTGGCTCATGGATGCGGACATTGCCGCCGCCGTGACCGCCAAGGTGGAGGCGCGCGTGTCCCAGCTGCCCGTGGACTATGAGCACCAGCTGCTGCTGGCCAAGCAAAACGGCCAGCCCGCGCCCTCCTCCGGGTGGATAACCGCCGTGAGCTACGTGCCCGGCCGAGGCCTCTTCGCCGCCGTCAGCTGGACCGCCCGCGCCCGCGAGCACATCTCGGCCGACGAATACCGCTACATTTCCCCCGTCTTCCGCTTCGACATAGCCACCGGCGCGGTGCTCGAAATCTTGAGCGTCGCGCTCACCAACAACCCGGCCCTGGACGGCATGGACGCCGTGGCCCTGGCCGCGCTGTTCCCTTCAACCACTACCGCAACCGCAACGGAGGACCACATGGACGAACTTTTGGAACGTCTGCGCTGGATGCTCAACCTGCCCATTACCGCCGGGCCGGAAGAGATCAAGGCAGAGCTGGATAAGCTCAAGACCATGCTCACGGAAGGCGACGCCGCAGTCGCAAGCGTGGACCTGCTGGCCCTGCTCAAAGGCAAGGACGAGAACATTGCCAGCCTGACCAGCCAGGTGGCGACCCCGGACCCTGCCAAGTTCGTGCCGGTGGCCGCCCTGGCCAGCCTGCAAAGCGCCAACGCGACGCTGAAAGCCCAGGTGGCCCAGCTGACCGTTGGCGCGCATGCGTCCAAGGTGGACGCGATTGTGCAGGCCGCCCTGGCCGACGGCCGCCTGACCGCCAGCCTGGAGCCTTGGGCGCGCAGCCTGGGGGCCAAGGATGAGGCCGCGCTGACCGCCTTCCTCGACTCGGCCGCGCCCGTGGCCGCGCTCACCACCATGCAGACCCCCTCCGTGTTTAGGGGCCTGCCCGGCGGCCAGCCCCCGGCGGGCGGGTCCAGCACGGCCGCGCTTTCGACCGAGGAAGCCTACGCCGCCGACATGTGCGGCATGACGCCTGAAGAGTTCAAGAAAGCCAAGGAGGCCAAGTAATATGGCAATCGTCACCCCCGCGCTCATCGCGGCGCTGTTCACCGCCTACAAGGCCGAATACCAGCGCGTGTTCGGCGAGACCCCGTCCAGCTGGGCCGACGTGGCCACGCTGGTTCCGTCCAGCAGCAAGAGCAACACCTACGGCTGGCTGGGCAAGTTCCCCAGGCTCATTGAATGGGTCGGCCCTCGCGTCGTGAAGGCCATGGCCGCCCACGGCTACTCCATCACCAACAAGAAATATGAAAGCACGGTCGAGGTGGACCGCACCGACATCGAGGACGATGAGGTGGGCGTGTACAAGCCGCTGTTCGGCGAAATGGGCATGGCCGCCAAGACGCACCCGGACGAGCTGGTGTTCGCCCTCTTGAAGGCCGGGCTCTCCACGCTCTGCTTTGACGGCCAGTTCTTCTTCGACACCGACCACCCGGTCTTCCCCAACGTCGACGGCACCGGCGTGGCCGAAACCGTGTCCAACTACCAGGACGGCACCAGTGCGCCGTGGTTCCTGCTGGACTGCTCCCGCGTGCTCAAGCCCTTCATCTTCCAGGAGCGCACCAAGCCCGAGCTGACCAGCATGACCGACGCCAAGGACGAGCAGGTGTTCAACATGGACACCTACCGTTTCGGCGTGCGCTACCGCTGCAACGTGGGCTTCGGCTTCTGGCAGCTGGCGTACATGAGCAAGGCCGAGCTGACCCCCGCCAACTTCAACGCCGCCTATGCCGCCATGTGCAGCTTCAAGGGCGACGGCGGCCGTCCGCTGGGCGTCAAGCCGACGCTGCTGGTGGGCGCGCCCACCCTGCGCGAAAAGATTCTGGAGATCACCAAGGCCACCCGCTTGGCCAACGGCCAGGACAACATCAACCAGGGCGTGGTTGACCCCCTGGTGACGCCTTGGCTGGCGTAGGGAGGTCCGAGCATGGCCCGCACCATCCGCATCAATGCCCAGCCCAACGCCATCGGCGGCCGCTTCTGCCGTGCTGGCCTGTGCTTCGGCACCGTGGCGCAGGAGTACCCCGAGGACGCCTTCACCCCGGAGGAGCTGGAGCGGCTGAAGGCCGAGCCCATGCTCGTGGTGGAGATTGAAGTGCGCCTGGAGCCCAAGGCCAAGGCCGAAGTCAATGCCAAGGAAGGAGCCAAGGAAGAGGCCAAGCCCACCGCCGCGCCCCAGGAAGATGAGGCCCCGGCCAAGTCCGCCGCTAAGGAGGGCGGCAAGTAATGGCTTACGCCACCGTTCCTGACCTCATCGCGGCGTACGGCATGCAGGAGGTAATAGCCCTGACCGACCGCGAGGAGCGCACGGACGCCGACAACCTCGGCACGGTGGACAGCACCGTCGCGCTGGGGGCTCTGGAAAGGGCCTCCAGCGAGGCGGACACCTATCTTGCGGCCCGCTACCCCCTGCCGCTGGCAAGCGTGCCCCAGGCCCTTGCGGCCGTGGTGTGCGACATCGCCCGCTACCGGCTCTCCGGCGGCGAGACCACGGAGACCACGCCCATAGCCGACCGCTACAAGGCGGCCGTCACCTGGCTGAAGGACGTTGCCGCTGGCCGGGCCGTGCTGCCGGGCGTGGCCACCGTTTCCGCCGGGGGCGAGGGCGGTGTGGAGTTCAACACCGGCCGCCGGGCCTTCGCGCGCACTCCTGAAGGGGCCGCGTAATGCTGGCCGTCATCGAAGACGCCATCCTGGCGCGCATCGCCGGGGCCAAGCTGCCCTATCTGCGCACCCTGGCCACCTACGGCGGCGAGCTGGACGAGGAGCTGGGCGAAGCGGTGCGGCGTTTCCCCGCCGTGTGGACGGCCTTCAAGTCCGAGGGCGAGGGCGTGCCGCTGAACACCGCCAAGAGCGTGTATCGCATCCCGGCCACGTGGGTGGTGTTTGTGGCCGCGCGCAACCTGCGCAACGAGGCCGCCACCAGGCGCGGCGACAAAGTGCAGGTGGGCACCTACCAGATGCTGAAGGACGTGCGGGCGCTTTTGGTCGGGCAGGACTTCGGCCTGCCCATCGACAACCTGCGGCCTGGCCGCGTGCAAAGCATGGTCAGCGCCAAGTACCGGGGCCAGGGCGTCAGCGTGTACGCCCAGGAATGGAACACCCGGTACGACTACCGCGTGACCGAGCGCGGCACGGGCGCGCCCCTGGACGCAAGCGGCCAGCCTGTCACGCCGCTGCCGGAACTCTCGGCCGTTGGCTTCAAATACTATCTGAAACCGGGTGACGACGTGCCCGACGCCGTGGACCTCATCACCCTGCAACAGGGCCGGGCCGAAGGCTCGGAATAAAGGAGACCCCATGCTTGTGACTGCCGCACCCGGCTTGCTTGTGCCCAAGGAAGGCAAGCCCCGCCAGTACATCACCGAGACTGCCGCCGTGGAAGTGCCCGAAACCGCCTACTACCTGCGCCGCCTGGACGAGGGCGACCTGGTGAAGGTTCCGGCGACTTCGGCCGCCAAGTCCAAAACCACGGCGGCAACCACGGCCCCCGTCCAGGCCCAGGAATAAGGAGGACCCCATGGCCAGCAAGAACATCAACTTTGACAGCATCCCCGGCAGCATCCGCAAGCCGGGCAAGTACATTGAGTTCAACACCAAGCTTGCGGTGCGCACCCTGCCCACAAATGCGCAAGATGTGCTCATCCTTGGCCAGCGCCTGCCCTCAAACGAGGGAGCGGCAGCGTGGCGGCGCTCACGCCCACGCGGGTGTTCAGCGACGCCGAGGCCGCGGCCTACTTTGGCCAGGGCAGCATGCTGCACCGCATGGTCCGCGCGGCCATCAACGCCAACGCCTACGTCTCGCTGACCTGCCTGGCCGTGGATGACGCGGCGGCGGGCGTTGTGGCCACCGGAGGCTTGGCGCTCACCGGCCCGGCCAGCGGCACGGGCGTGGCCACCCTCACCGTGGGCAAGGATGCCGTGCAGGTGGCCGTGGAATCCGGCGACACCGCCGCCGAGATCGCCGCCGAGATCGTGGCCCAGGCCGCGCAGCAGCCGGACCTGCCCGTGGCGCTGGCCGCCAACGCCGGGGCGCTTACCATCACCGCCAAGCACAAGGGCAGCCTGGGCAACAGCATCAAGCTGGCCTTCGCCAGCACGGCACCCGGCTTGGCCGGAGCCGTCACCGCCATGACCGGCGGCCAGACGGACCCGTCCGTCACCGCCGCCTTGGCCGCCGTGGCGGGTGCCGGGCACAACATCATCATCACCCCGTACACGGACGTGGACAACCTGGTGGCCCTGCGCACGCACCTGGAGTTCACGGGCGGCCCGCTGGAACAGCGCGGAGCCGTGGCCGTTTACGCACTTGCCGGAACCCTGGCCAGCGCCACCACCCTTGCGGGCAGCGTGAACCACGGCCGCATTAGCGGGGCGCTTTTGCGCGGCGCGCGCCGCCTGCCCTGGGAGATCGCCGCCGCTTACGGCGCGGTCGTCGCGTCGGAAGAAGACCCGGCCCGGCCGCTGAACACCCTGGCGCTGACCGGCATCGACGCGCCGGACGTGGCCGACCGGCTCACCCGCACCGAGCAGGAGGTGTTGCTGCACAACGGCGTGACCCCGCTTGAGGTGGGGCCGGACGGCACCAGCGTGCAGATTGTGCGCGCCATCACCACCTACACAGTGAACGCGGAAGGCGTGGATGACGTGGCCCTGCTGGACCTCACCACCATCCGCACCCTGGACTACGTGCGCAAGGCCGTGCGCGAGCGCATCGTGTTGCGCTTCCCCCGCTCCAAGCTTTCCAGCCGCACCCCGCCCGCCGTGCGCGGCGAGATTCTGGACGTGCTCATCAAGCTGGAGGAGCTGGAGATTGTGGAGGAGGTGGAGGCCAACAAGGGCGGCGTCATTTGCGAGCGCGACCTTCAGGACGTGAACCGCCTGGACGCCAAGATCCCCACGGACGTGGTGAACGGCCTGCACGTGTTCGCGGCCCGCATCGACCTTTTGCTGTAGAGCCGCAGCGGCCCTAACGCCCAACATCAAACGTTAACGGAGGCCAGACATGGCGCTGAAAGAATACCTTGGAGCCATCATTCTTGAAATCGACGGGACCGAATACGAAGTGGAATCCGCAGACGTGGACCACAAGCCGAACAGGGCCGTGGTGAAGACCATGAACCGCAAGGGCAAGCCCAGCGGCTATTCGGAAGGCGTGCACGAATGGTCGATCAAAATCGTGGCGCCTATTCCCGTCACCGGGGCGTTGAACTGGGACGGCATAAAAGGCGGCAAGCTGACCATCTTCCCCGTCACCGCCAGCGGCACGCGCACCAGCTACTTGGATTGCGTGAGCATGGGCGATTCCAAATCCTTCACTGTGGGGAGCGAGGCCAAGGTGACGGTGACCCTCGCTGCCTGCGACGAAATCAAGGAGTAGAGCATGGCGCTGACGGAAAAAGGCAACCTGAAGTACGGGCTGGTGGTGGAAGGCGTGCGGCACACGGACTTTGAAATGCGCGTGCCCACGCTGGAGGACATGGAAGAGGCCATTGAAGAGGCTGGCGAGGGCGCGTGCGCCGCCCGCGTGAACAGGCATGTGTGGGCGCGCACCCTGGTGCGCCTGGGCACGCTTGAGTCCAAGGCCATAACGCCCGAGTTGCTGGGCACGCTTGAAAGCACCGAGTACGGGCACCTGGCCGCTGCGGAGGAGGCCCTGCGGGGAAAGCTCGTCGCCGCGAGCGGCAGCTCCGCGAGTTAAGGCTCGCCCAACTGGCGCTGACGCGGCACGGCTTCAGCTTGAGCGACATTCGCAGCCTGACCCCCATGGAAGTGGAAAGTTACCTCGACTTGCTGGCAGCCATGGCCACCGGCACATTTGAAGGGGCAGGGAAAAGGTACGTGAACCAACGGCTGCTGCGCAAACGCAAGCGCGGCGGATAAGGGCGGACAAATGGGCGACATGGAAATGCAAGTCACGCTGAAGTTGCGTGACCAGGTAAGCGCGGAAAGCGCCAAGGCGCTGGACACCCTGCGCCAAGGCGCAAGCGCCACCTCCACCGCCTTTGTCCAGTCCTCCAGGGCCAGCCAGGAATCGGGCCGGGCCGCCGTGGCGGCCGGTAAGGCTGGTCAGAACGCGGCGGCTCAGGCCACGGCGGCGGTCACGCAACAGGCCGCCGCCACCGGCCGGGCCGGAAAGGCCACCCGCGACCTGGCGCGCGATACGGCGTTGGCCAAGGTCCGGGCGGAGGAAATGGCCAAGGCCTGGACGGACCTTGGGCACAAGGAACGCAACGTGATGGGCCTGGTTGGGCGCATCCGCCAAGTGGACCAGTACGCCCGCCGGGCCGAGCAGGGCCTGTTGGGAGCCGCTCGCGCCGCTGGGCGCGTGGGCCAAAGCGTGGCCCAGGGCGGCGCGGCCCTGGCCGCTGGCGGATACGTGGCGGGCCGTGCCCTGGCCAAGCCCATGGATTACGAAAGCCGGCTGGCGCAAATGGCCAACACAGCCTTTTCGGACCAGGACGCGGCTGGCCGCCGCGCGGGCATGGGGCAGTTGGATACCGCCGTGAAAAGCGCCGTGCGCCAGGGCGGCGGCACGCGCGATTCAGCGGCGGAAGCCCTGGATAAGATGCTGGCCAGCGGCGCGCTCAAAACAACCGACGCCATGCGCATGCTGCCGGTGCTGCAAAAGTTCGCCACCGCCAGCGGGGCCAGCACGGGCGACCTGTCCGACATCGCCATTCGCGGCGTGCAGCAGGGGTTCTTCAAGCCCGAGCAGGTCGGCCAGGCCTTGGACAAGGCCCTTGTGGCAGGCCAAAAAGGTGGATTTGAGCTCAAGGACATGGCCCGCTGGCTGCCGCAGATGATGGCCAATGCCTCCGGCATGAAGAGCATGGGGGGATTCGAGCGCATTCTGGCCAGCGCCCAGGCCAGCGCCATTACGGCGGGCAGCAAGGACCAGGCGGGCAACAACCTGGTCAACCTGCTGCAAAAGCTGAACAGCCAAGACACCGCCCAGGACTTCAAGAAGCTTGGCATTGATCTTTCGGGCACCCTGGCCAAGGCGCGCGAGAAGGGCACGCTGCCCCTGGACGCCTTTGTGCAGCTTATCGACCAAAAGGTTGTGGGCAAGGATAAGAAGTTCCAGGCCCTTAAAGCCAAGGCCGCCACGGCCCAGGGCGGAGAAAAGACCGAAACCATGGACGCCATGGCGGACATTCTGCAAGCCTCCGCCGTGGGCAAGGTGGTGCAGGACCGCCAGGCCATGCTGGCCCTGGTGGCCGAGATGACCCAGCGCGACTACATCAAGGACGTGATGGGGGGCATGGGCAAGGCCAATGGCGCGGGGCAGACGAGCTACGATGTCATGGCCGGAACGACGAGCTACAAAGTCCAGCAGGCCTCAAACGAAAAGGACATTGCGGCCTCCGGCATGCTGGAGGGGGTTGGCGGGCCATTGGGCCGCGTGGCGACCGCCGCCACCGAATTGGCCCGCAACTTTCCCGGCCTGGCCACGGCGTCTTATGCGGCCGCAACGGCCATATCCTCCCTGGCCGCGTCCGCCGGTGTGCTTTCCGCAAGCCGCCTGCTGTTTGGCGGTGGTGCCGCCGCCGCAGGCGCTGGCGCTGCCGGTGCCGCTGGCGCGTCCACATCCGCTTTGGGGCGTGCCGTCGCTGCCGGAAAGTCTGGCTGGGGCGGCGCTGGCCGCTGGGCGGGGCGGCTCGGCGGCCTGTTCTCGGTGGCTGGGTCGGCGTTGGACGTATACGGGACCGAAGGCAACGCATCGCTCACCCGCGCGCAGAAAAACGCCGCGCATACAGGCACCGCCCTGGGCGCTGCTGGCGGCTGGGGCGGCGCGCTGCTCGGAGCCAAGGCTGGCGCTGCCGCAGGCGGGGCCATTGGCGCGCTGTTCGGCGGTGTGGGGGCCGTGCCCGGCGCAGCCATTGGCGGCGTCATCGGCGGTGTTGGCGGCGGCTTGCTGGGCTCTTGGGGCGGGTCCAAGATAGGTGAAAAGGCGGGCCAGGCGATGTTCGGCGGCGGGGAGCAAAAGACCGTCGTTGAAAGCAAGCTTATCCTTGACGGTCGAGAGGTGGCGGCTGCGGTCAACGAGGTCAACAGCCGCCAGGCGCAAAGGCACTAGGAGGGCACCATGGCCTGGAAAGACACGCTGTTGCCCCCCAGCTTTCGGGGTGCGCCCTTTGAGGTGTTGCAGACCCGCGACCATGGTTCGCACGCCGTGGCCCCGCACGAGTACCCGTACCTCGACGGCGGCGAGGCGGAAGATATGGGCCGCAAGGCCCGGCATATCACCATCACCGCCGCAATATGGGGCGAACAGTACGAGACCGCCCTGGAGAAGCTCTCCAAGGCCCTGGACGAGCGTGGCGCGGCCGAGCTGATCCACCCGGTGTTCGGCTCTGTCAAGGCCCAGGCCATGGATTGGGACATCACCCATACGGCCGAGCGGCCGAACTACGCGGAAGTGACCATGGAATTCATGGTGGCGGGCACGGGCAACCCGTTCTTCTCGCGCGAGTTGCCCAAGGTGGATGCCAAAACCGCCGCCACACGCGCGGCTTCCGCCTCAACCTTGGCCAAGGCTGTGGCCACCGGCAAAAACACTTTGGGCATGGCCCGCGCGGCCCTTGGGGCTTTGGCGCGGCTCAAGGCCCTGGCCAGCGGCGTCATCACCAGCGGCTTGGCGTTGCTCAACTCGCCCGCAGCATTCGCGGCGGATGCCGCCAGTTTGGTGGCGGGCGTCCTCGCCATGAAAAACTTCAGCTCCGCTTCGCTGTTTTCTGATTACTACTCGGCATATGCCGCACTCTCGGCGTTGTTTGACAGCGGCGATGACGATTCCGGCAGCGGAACGGGCGTCAACGCCACGGCTGCCCTCAACGCCGGAGACGAAGCGGAGCAGGTGCGCGCCCATGTGCGCCTGGAAGCCGCGCTGGGCATTGCCGAGGCTGCGCAGCTGGTGTTCGAGTCCGAGGCCGTCACCCCCACCCTCACCCCGGAAGAGATTGAAGCCGTATCGGGCACGGCACGCCAGGCGCTGCAAAACAGCATCGACAATTACCGGAACCTATACCCGCTTTCACAGGCGCGCGCCGTCACCGAGCCCACCAAGGACGTGGCCGCCGCCGTGCAGGAGGCCGCCGCCGCCGTGTTGGAAGCCCGGCCGCCGCTCTCCTCTCATACCGTGGCCGCGCGCACCTGCCGCGCTTGCTCGCGCACCAGGCTGTATGGCGACCACACCCGCGCGCCGGAGCTGGTGCGGTTAAACCGTTTGAGCGACCCCAACTTTCTAACGCCTGGCCAGGAGCTGAAGGTCTATGCAAGCTGACGCCGAACACGACACCGTGGGCTTGGTCATTGACGGGCACGAGCACCGGGATTGGGAACGCTACGAAGTGGATTCGGACCTGCTGACCCCGGCCGACGGCTGGCGCGTGAGCATCGGCCTGCCCGACGCCAAGGACGGCGTTGTCATTCCGCCTTATGTGCGGCCCTGGGCACCTGTCACCCTGACCATGCGCGGGGCGGTCATCATGCGCGGGCACATCGACATGGTGGAGTCCAGCGTGGGCAAGGGCGAACACACCCTGGCCCTTGCCGGGCGGGATCTGGCCGCCGTGCTTGTGGACTGCTCCGCCCCCGTGTTCGCCGCGCGGCAGTGCGGCTTGGAGGAGATCGTGGCCAAGATGGTGCGGCCGCTGGGCATCACGTCCATCAAGGTGCAGGCGGGTGTGGCCACGCACGACAAAATATCCGTCGACCCCGGCATGACCGCCTGGGACGCGCTCCAGCGCGTGTGCGAGCAGAACGGCTGCTGGCCGTACATCGACCCGGACGGCACACTCATCATTGGCGGCCCGGACTACACCGACGCCACCAACCCGCCCGTGGGGCAGCTCACCCTGCGCCACAACGGCAAAGGCAACAACGTGCTGCGCCTGGCCGAGAAAAGGGGAATACAGGAGCGCCATAGCCCGGTGACGGTGCTTGGCCAGGCCCACGGCTCGGAGCATTCGGCGGGCGCGCACAACCTTCGCGCCACGGCCACGGACACGGCGGCGGACGCTCCGGCCAACCGGCCCAAAATCGTGGTGGAAGCGGACTGCGACAACGTGGCCCACGCCCAGCGCCGGGCGCGCAAGATCATTTCCGATGGTAAGCTGGCCGCGTTTGAGATTCAAGCCGTGGTCCGTGGCCACCGGGTCCTTGGCCAGCCCATCGCTTCATCCACTGGAATTTTGTGGACGCCTGGCCAGCGCGTGCGCGTGCTTTCCGAACCCCATGGCCTCGACGGCGTGTACTACCTTATGCGCCGCGCGTTTCTCGGCGGGCGTGACAGCGGCCAAACCACGGAGCTGACCCTCAAGCCGGACGGCCTGTGGCAGCCGGACGTGGGCCACCACAAGCGGCACAAGTACAAGGCCAAGGCCGGTGCCGGGGAGATCGTCGACTTATGATTCGTGACGTGATGCGCTACGTGGACCGCAGGCTGGCGGGCATTCGCCTTGCCTACCGCGCCCGGCTCTCTGGGCTATCAAAAGGCGCGGCCGTGCAGCTGGTCCAGGCCGAGGCCTTGGCCGGGGAGACCATACAGGCGGCGGAGCTGGTGCAGCAGTTCGGCTTCACCAGCGGCCCCCCGGACGGGACGCAGCTCATCATTCTGCCCCTGGGCGGCAGCACCGCGCACAGCGTCATCATCGCCACGGAGAACGGCAGCTATCGCGTGGACGTGGCCAGCGGCGAGGCCTGCCTTTACAGCATGTGGGGCGACAAGGTGCATCTCAAGAAAGAGCGCATCGAAGTGGAGACCAAGACGCTGCACATCAAGGCCAGCGAGCAGGTCATTTTTGAGACGCCCGCGCTCTCCATGGTGGGTACGGGCGGCGGCGATGCGGCGGCCACCTTCACCGGCAGCCTGCACACCACGGGTGCCGTCACTTCTGACGGCGACCACGTGGCGGGCGGCGTGAGCCTGGAGCACCACACCCACCCTGGGGATAGCGGCGGGGTGACGGGGGAACCGGTGAGATAGGCCGAGGTCCTGTGAATCTATTTTTTGTCTTTTTCTGTCGGTCTCGCATTGGTAGCAATTGAACCAGAGGAAATGCCGCCACCATCACCATCATATGCGTACCCGCGTTTATCTGACTCGTTTACCTGCCCTGAAGTTGGCTTTCGTACAGGTTCCTTGTTTATTGTGCTGTCTTTTTTGTCGCTCATATTAATACTCCTATAAGACTATGCAGCATTGCAACTGCTGTTAAAGATATCGATGTAATTACAACTCTTGACATCCAACTCAAACGTATTCCGATAGCGGATACCTCTTTAGAATATTCTGCTCTTGCGTTGTCAAACACTCTTAGCAATTCTTTATATTTATCTCTTATCAACATTGGGTTGGAGCGACAGAAGTAGTCACACGCTTCGCCATATGTTTTTACTGGAATGATTATATGTCCGCCGCGCTGTAGTAAATGCGTACAGTACGTGAACACACAGACAGAAACGATCAGCGCAATGGTCAAAATAGGCTTGTAGCTCGGGCTAGGGGAAAAACCAATGATCGTCTGAATCTTGGTATTATTTGCAAGTAGTGTCGCTTGAGCTCCAGACAATGTGATCGAAACCCACAGGTATTGACGGATATATCCAGTTTGGCTTTTTTTGACATCTACTACGAGCATTTTGTAATCATCAAAAGCAAATTTACACAGCATCTCATACTGTTTTTCGCCACATGGCTCTGTCGGTGGTGCAAACAGTTCCTCTCCCAAGGCGTCCTCCAATCTTGCTAGCTACGTATCAGCGATATTTTTTGTTGGCAAGTCCTCCCCCACTGAACCCCTTCCTCCTGTTTTCCCCCTGCGCCGCCACTAGTGTGGCGGCATGGCGGACGCATTCCTCGACCCCACAACCGGCGGCTACACGCTGACCGACGGCAGCCTGACCCAGGACCCCGCGCGCGGGCTGGCCAACGCGGTTTTTCTGCGCCTTATGACGCCGCTGGGCAGCTATTGGGAGGACGCCACGCTGGGCTCGCGCCTGCACGAACTGGCGCGCGAAAAGGACCTGGCCCGCGTGGCCATCCTGGCCAAGCAATACAGCGAGCAGGCCTTGCAGCCGCTGTTGGATGACGGCCGCGCGCAAGCCATCGCCGTGGAGACGGAGCGCCAGCACGACGGCTGGCTGCGCCTGGCCGTGCGCGTCACCGATGCGGGCGGCCGTGAACACCTGTTCACGCACAACGTAACGGTCATGTGAGGACGGAGCAAATGGCATCCATCACAAAGGATTATGCGGAGATCAAGGCAGACATTCTGCGCGACACGAAAAGCCAGCTGCCCGACGCCG
>Ga0183099_1001043_pt1 | contig 17001 bp, 11 predicted proteins | sample Biomet1_FD_127788 | JGI IMG/M metagenome (GOLD analysis project Ga0183099, IMG submission 127788) | Microbial communities from bioreactor (seeded with anoxic lake sediment) at LBNL, California, USA - Biofuel metagenome 1 | ecosystem: Engineered > Bioreactor > Anaerobic > Unclassified ... | reverse complement strand
CGGTACGAACGCATTGATGCCCTGACCCCCAGTGCGAGCTTCCATACCTTCCATACGACCGCGTCGTGCATTTACGTCACCGATTACATCGCCCATGTATTCTTCTGGAACAATGACTTCGACTTTTACATATGGTTCAAGCAATACCGGCGTCGCCTTTTGGCAACCGGATTTAAATGCCATCGAACCTGCAATTTTAAACGCCATTTCCGAGGAATCGACATCATGGAAGGAACCGTCATAGACGATTGCTTTAATGTCAACTACAGGATAACCGGCTACTACGCCGCTTGCCATAGCTTCCTTGATCCCGGCTTCAATCGGATTGATGAATTCTTTCGGAATTGCACCACCGACAACTTTGTTTTCAAAGCTGAAACCAACACCCGGTTCCTGTGGAACGAGTTCAAGCCAGCAATGACCGTATTGACCGCGACCACCGGATTGGCGGACGAACTTGCCTTCGGACTTGACTGTTTTGCGGATGGTTTCGCGATAAGCAACCTGCGGCTTACCAACGTTGCATTCCACTTTGAACTCACGTAGCATACGATCGACGATGATTTCCAAATGCAGCTCGCCCATGCCGGAAATAATTACCTGTCCGGTTTCATGGTCAGTTGCTACGCGGAATGTCGGATCTTCTTCTGCAAGTTTCTGCAAAGCGATACCCATTTTTTCCTGGTCAGCTTTCGTTTTCGGTTCAACCGCAACGGAGATAACCGGATCCGGGAACACCATCGATTCAAGAATGATCGGTGCGTTTTCATCGCAAAGCGTATCGCCTGTTGTCGTATCCTTCAGACCTACAGCTGCCGCGATATCACCACTGTAAACTTCAGTGATTTCTTCGCGATGGTTTGCATGCATCTGGAGAATACGGCCAATGCGTTCTTTCTTGCCTTTAGTGGAATTGTATACATACGATCCCGAAGACAGTGTACCGGAGTACACACGGAAGAATGCAAGTTTGCCGACATACGGATCTGTCATGATCTTGAAAGCCAAAGCCGAGAACGGCTCGCTGTCATTTGACGGACGACTGTCTTCTGCACCGTCGTCCGGATTCACGCCTTTGATAGCCGCAATATCAGTTGGTGCCGGCATATAGTCGATAACTGCATCAATCATCGGCTGTACGCCTTTATTTCTGTAAGAAGTACCGCAAGTAACCGGTGTCATCTTACAAGCAATGGTAGCTTTACGAATGGCAGCTTTGATTTCAGCTTCGCTGATTTCTTCGCCCTCAAGATATTTCATCATGAGATCATCGTCAAACTCAGCGATTGCGTCGAGCATCTTCTGACGATATTCTTCAGCAATTTCCTGCATGTCTTCCGGAATTCCGACTTCGTCAGCAACTTTGCCAAGGTCATCTTCATAGATGATGGCATCCATTTTAACGAGGTCAACAATTCCCTGGAAATTATCTTCTGCGCCGATCGGAAGCTGAATAGCTACTGCATTGGCATTCAGACGTTCTTTCATCATTTTGATAACATTGAAGAAATCTGCGCCTGTGATGTCCATTTTGTTGACGTAAGCCATACGCGGTACATTGTACTTTTCAGCCTGACGCCATACGGTTTCAGTCTGTGGTTCAACGCCGCCTCTAGCTGTCAGAACAGCAACAGCACCGTCAAGCACTCTAAGAGAACGTTCTACTTCAACTGTAAAGTCAACGTGGCCTGGTGTGTCAATGATGTTGATACGATGATCTTTCCAGTGGCAAGTTGTCGCAGCCGAAGTAATAGTAATACCTCTTTCCTGCTCCTGAGCCATCCAGTCCATCGTGGCAGCGCCTTCATGAACTTCACCAATCTTATGAACTCTACCTGTATAGAAGAGAATACGTTCCGTAGTAGTGGTTTTACCGGCATCAATATGCGCCATAATTCCTATATTACGAGTTTTTTCAAGTGAAAACTCTCTGCCCACTATTACATCGCTCCTTAATTTTCAGATACTACCAACGATAATGAGCGAACGCTTTGTTAGCCTCAGCCATCTTATGAGTATCTTCTTTTTTCTTGATTGACGCGCCTGTATTGTTGGCAGCATCCATTAATTCCCCTGAAAGTCTTTCATTCATTGTCTTTTCACCACGAAGTCTAGCGTAGTTTACGATCCAACGAATTCCAAGCGTCATGCGACGGTCTGGACGAACTTCGATTGGGACCTGATAGTTAGCGCCACCAACACGGCGAGCACGAACTTCCAGGATCGGCATAACATTTTTCAAAGCAGTTTCAAATACTTCTAAAGGATCTTTGCCAGTTTTTGCTCTAATGCTTTCAAATGCATCATAAACAACTTTTTCAGCAACGCCTTTTTTACCTGAAAGCATTATCTTATTGATAAACTTTGTTACAATCTTGGATTTGTATACCGGATCCGGTAACACATCACGTTTAGGTACAGCACCTTTTCTTGGCATCGATATCCCTCCTCACTCATTAATCTTCACTATAAACATATTATTTTTTCTTAGCTTTAGCACGTTTCGCACCGTATTTAGATCTGCTCTGAGCGCGATCTTGAACACCTGCAGTATCTAAAGAACCACGGATGATATGGTAACGAACACCTGGTAAATCTTTTACACGTCCGCCTCTAATCAAAACAACACTATGTTCTTGAAGATTATGACCGATACCCGGGATATAAGCTGTTACTTCTATACTGTTCGTTAAACGAACACGGGCAACTTTACGAAGTGCGGAGTTTGGTTTTTTAGGAGTCGTTGTATAGACTCTTGTACAAACGCCACGTTTCTGCGGGCAATTCTTCAAAGCTGGTGCTGTGGATTTTTCCTGCATGCTCTGTCTGCTCTTGCGAACCAACTGGTTAATTGTAGGCATACATGCACCTCCTTCCTTCAAATGAAAATTTATTATTTAATAACCTCACCATAATCTGACGAAAATGACAAGATTTTTAACAATAATAGCTACTTCAGTACCGCTGCTGCTGCTGCACCGACTTCAATGGAACAAGCAAGTCCCAATTCTGTCATCGTCGGAACGATTACCGTCCCAACTTTTTTTTCATCGCACAGTTCCTTCAGCGGCTGCAAAACTCTGGCATCAGCATCCTCAGCGATAAAAACCGCTTCAGCCAACCCTTTGTTCACAGCTTTCGTAACTTGTTTTATACCAATGACTTTATTGGCATTTCCTAGTGCTTCGAGCGACATTTGCTTCACTCCTATATAACCAAATGAATGCTTTTTTTCGGGCACTAATACATATTATCATCTATTAAAAAGTATGTCAACAGTTATTTTATCGATATTTTCGTACCCACGCATCCTGGTGTATCATTTTCTTTCCAACCGAAGAAATATGCCCGATAAATCACCCATTTCACTTGATATTGCTTCATCTAACGCAGTAGTTCATTTACCCGCGAAAACTTTACCTATCATTGTATAGAAAAAAGAGCTGCTACTAGAACAGCTCTTTTTTCATACGGCTTTCAATGTTTTGCAAAACAACCAGCAAAGCAGGAACTGCCGATATTATTTTGCTGCAGCGTATACTTTCTTCATCACAGCACTTACATTTTCTACGGTAAAGCCGAATTTCTTGAAAAGAATATCCGCTGGTGCTGAAGCGCCAAAGCCCTTCATCGTAACCGTATCGCCATCAAGTCCGATATATTTGCCCCAGCCAAAATCGGTTGCTGCTTCTATAGCAACTCTGGCTCTAACGTTCTTAGGTAAAACAGAAGCTTTATACTCTTCCGTTTGTTTTTCAAAAAGATCCATGCAAGGCATGCTGACAACTCTTACATCAATATTTTCTTTAGCAAGCAAAGCTTTCGTTTCTACTGCAAGTGAAACTTCTGAACCACTGGCAATCAAAATGCCATCCGGAGTTTCTTTGCTCGAATCCTCTAAAACATAGGCACCTTTCAAAGCATCTTTGCTGCTGCCAGCAAGCTGTGGCAAATTTTGACGAGTCAGCACTAAAGCTGTCGGCGTTCTCTTGCTCGTTATCGCCAGGTACCAACCAGCAGCGGTTTCCGTTGCATCTGCCGGACGGAACACATTGAAGTTTGGCATTGCGCGAAGCATAGCCAACTGTTCAATTGGTTCATGCGTAGGACCATCTTCGCCAACGCCGATGCTGTCATGCGTAAGCACATAGACAACAGGGATTTCCATCAACGCAGCTAGTCTTGCCATTGGTTTTGTATAATCGCTGAAGACAAAGAATGTTGCAATATATGTCTTCAAGCCGCCATGAAGAGTGATCCCATTAGCAATAGCAGCCATCGCAAGTTCTCTTACGCCAAAATGCAAGTTCTTTCCGGCGTAGTTATCCTTGCCAAAATCCGTTTCACCATCCATATGTGTTTTTGTTGATGGTGCCAAATCTGCACTGCCGCCAAAAAGATTTGGTAAAATCGTCTTGATGCGATTGATCATGATGCCTGACAGATTACGCGTAGCTTGCGCTTTGTCTTCATAAGCCCAAAAATCTTTATCTTCCAGCAAAGCTTTGGCATTGGCTTCCCCATGGAATTTGTTCCAAAGAGCTTTTGCTTCTGGATATTTTTCTGCATATGCTGCAAAAAGCTGATTCCAAGCAGTTTCAGCTGCCACACCTTTTTTTGCAAGTTCTGCATAATTATCATAAACAGCCTGCGGTACATAGAACGCATCTTGTTTTTCCCAATTAAGGTTTTCTTTCAACGCTTTGACATTATCTTCGCCAAGAGGTTCTCCATGAGCACTTGCCTTGCCTTGTTTTGCCGGGCAGCCATAGCCGATCTGCGTTTTAACCGTAATGAAGGAAGGCTTTGTTGTTTCTGCCTTAGCAGCTTCGATAGCTTTCGCTATTTCTGCTAAATCATTGCCATCTTCAACCGTCAATGTTTGGAATCCAAACGCTTCCATACGTTTTGCAACGTCTTCTGTAAAGGCGAGGTCCGTACTGCCTTCGATTGAAATCTTATTGCTATCATACAGCACAATTAATTTGCTCAATTCTAACGATCCTGCCAAAGAGAACGATTCAGATGAAATACCTTCCATCATGCAGCCATCGCCACCTAAAACATAGGTATAATGATCGACTATAGGGAATTCTGGTTTGTTGAAGGTAGCTGCTAAATGTGCTTCGGACATAGCCATACCAACAGCCATAGCCATACCTGCGCCAAGTGGGCCGGTCGTAGCTTCAACACCTACAGTGTGACGATATTCTGGATGTCCCGGTGTTAAAGAGCCATCTTGACGGAAATTTTTCAAATCTTCTATAGTCAGACCATAGCCGAATAAATGCAATAACGAGTACAGCAAAGTCGATCCATGTCCACCTGACAAAACAAAGCGATCTCTGTTTTTCCAGTTTGGATTTTTTGGATTATGGTTCATGTGGTTCGCCCATAACTCATAAGCCATAGCCGCGCTGCCAAGCGGCAACCCCGGATGGCCTGATTTTGCTTTTTGCACTGCATCTGCTGCAAGTACACGAATGGCATTTACCGATGTCATATCAATATTGCTCATTTACTTAATCCCCTTTTAATCTTAATTTTAGAAATAAACACAATACTTCTTAATGATACATGATTCGAAAGAAAATGTACAGATTTCAATTGTAAACTTTTCCGTAAAATATCTTTTGGCAAAAAAATTTATAATCAGTATCTCTCTTGTAATTATAAATTTTTAAATTTTTTTTGCAAGCACGGGTGTGCTTCTCATTTTCCCGATTCCTAAAAATCCGTACGCAAACCTTGCTTTTTCCAGCGTTTCTATAAAAAAATGCCGTGCTGTATTCAGCACGGCATCTTTCTTATTCAGTTTCAGTCACAGCTTCAGGATTAACCAACTTCGGATCGATAATTTTTATATTACGGTACCGGCTCATCCCTGTTCCTGCTGGAATCAATTTACCAATAATAACATTTTCCTTAAGACCAATCAAAGGATCGACTTTCCCTTTGATTGCAGCATCAGTCAGGACACGAGTCGTTTCCTGGAAAGAAGCTGCTGATAAGAAGGAATCTGTTGCAAGTGATGCTTTCGTGATTCCCAAGAGAATCGGTCTAGCTACGGAAGGTTCTCCTCCCGTTTCAATTGCTTTTACATTGGCAGATTCAAACGTATTCATATCAACGAATTCACCTGGTAAGAATTCCGTATCACCGGATGCTTCAAGTTTAACCTTATGAAGCATCTGACGAACGATGACCTCAATATGTTTATCGTTGATTTCAACGCCCTGAGATTTGTATACTTTCTGCACTTCATATACAAGATACCGCTGCGTTTCACGCAAACCGCAAACACGCAAGATATCATGTGGATTGACCGATCCTTCGGTGAGTTTATCACCTGGATGAATCGCCGCTCCATCTTTCACCACAATGCGGGAACCGTACGGAATCGCATAAATGCGTTCTTCGCCGCTTTCCGGATATATAGTGATTTTACGCATGCCTTTGACGTCTTTTACTTCAGCAGTACCTTCAATTTCAGCAATGATCGCATGATGTTTTGGTTTACGTGCTTCAAACAATTCTTCGACACGCGGCAGACCCTGCGTGATATCATCCCCGGCAACCCCGCCAGTATGGAATGTTCTCATCGTGAGCTGCGTACCCGGTTCACCAATGGACTGTGCCGCAATGATACCGACTGCTTCACCAACATCAACTTGCGTAGCATTTGCCAAATCACGACCATAACATTTGATGCATACACCAAACTGAGATTTGCAAGTGAGTACGCTACGAATAGAGACTCTTTCACGAACCTTGCAAATTTCATCGGCAAGATCTTCCGTAATCGAATCATTGAGCGAAGCAACTTTTTCACCAGTTGCTTCATTGATGATGTCTTCTGCCAAAACACGTCCAACAATACGATCTTTGAGTGATTCAATGATCCCATTGCCTTCTTTGATGGCTTCGACTTCAATGCCGCGAACATTATTGTTGCGAACTTTGACTTCTTTTGCATCACCATTGAGGATTGCTTCAATGTAAGCTTCTGTAAGTGGTGTATTTTCTGGAACAATTTCATTTCCCTGGCTATCCAAAACAGCATTTGTCGTATCTTTTCCAAGCATTTCGCGAATCATCGATTTGCGAATAGCGACACGAACTGCATCTTCTGGTGCCCCGAGAATAATTGTTTCTGAAAGCATTGCATTACTGATGACCGCTTCTGTCGTGACAGAAGAACCGCGGACAACAATTTCTGCCACACCATGTTCGCCGATGATAGCAAGGTTTTCTTCGTTAAGTGCTGTATCTATCGGAATAAGGATCTCACCAGTCTTCGGATTTAATACATCAGCACCAAGCATACGCCCATCGAGTGTTTCTTTAAGCACTTCAATTGCCTGAAGTGTCGATGAAGCCAAACGAGCGCGTTCACGAAGAAGATTGATTCCCACAACGTCACAATCTTCTTCTCGAACAATAACATCTTGCGCAACGTCAACGAGTCGACGAGTCAAGTACCCTGAATCGGCTGTTCTAAGTGCTGTATCGGCCAAACCTTTACGAGCACCATGAGAAGAAATAAAGTAATCGGATACCGTCAAACCTTCACGGAAGTTCGCTTTGATTGGTAAATCGATGATCTTACCAGATGGATCCGCCATAAGTCCACGCATACCAGCAAGCTGACGCATCTGCTGTTTATTACCGCGGGCGCCTGAATCGGCCATCATGTAGATTGGATTGAATTCATCCATGTTTCTCATCATCGCGTCGGTTACATCGTCTGTAGCTTTCGTCCACAAGGTAATAACCTTATTGTAACGTTCGTCATCGGTTATAAGCCCACGACCATATTGACGTTCAACCGTATTGACTTCTTTTTCTGTCGCCGCCAAGATTTCTTTCTTTTCCGGCGGAATGATGATATCAGAAATTGCTACGGTCATGCCGGCGATGCAGGCATAATGGTAACCAAGATTTTTGACATCATCAATGACTCCAGCTGTACGACTGCCACCAAAATGTTCATAACAATTGGCAACTAACTTACCAAGCTGCTTCTTATTCATCAAGATACCAAGGCACCATTGATCCGTTTCACCATCTTTGTAGTAATAACGAATTTCTGGAGGCAAGATCTCATTGAAGATCATGCGGCCCAAGGTAGTCTTTACCAAGCCATATCCTTCGATACGTGTCTGGATCTGTGCCTGCAGGGACAATTCCTGATGTTGATAAGCCAAAAGTGCTTCATTTAGGCCTATGCAAATCTTGCCTTCGCCTAAAGCCCCTGGTTTTACAATCGTCAGATAATACGATCCCAAAACCATATCCTGCGTCGGTACGATGATCGGACGACCATCTTTTGGCGCTAAGATATGATTAGCTGCCAGCATCAAAACACGAGCTTCTGCTTGTGCTTCTGCCGATAAAGGCAAATGGATAGCCATCTGATCCCCATCGAAATCGGCATTGTATGCTGTACAAGCCAATGGATGAAGTTTCAAGGCTCTGCCTTCCGTAAGTACCGGTTCAAATGCCTGGATACCCAAACGATGCAGCGTTGGTGCACGGTTTAAAAGAACTGGATGTTCCTTGATGACTTCTTCCAGTACATCCCAAACCTCTGGGCGAACACGTTCTACCATGCGTTTTGCCGATTTGATATTATGAGCAAATCCTGCATTCACAAGCTTTTTCATAACAAAAGGCTTAAAGAGTTCCAACGCCATTTCTTTTGGCAGACCGCATTGGTGCAATTTCAATTCTGGACCAACAACGATAACCGAACGACCAGAATAATCGACACGCTTACCGAGTAGATTCTGACGGAAACGACCTTGTTTACCCTTGAGCATGTCGCTCAAAGATTTCAATGGACGATTTCCCGGACCTGTTACTGGGCGTCCGCGACGACCATTATCAATCAAAGCATCCACGGCTTCTTGCAGCATGCGTTTTTCATTGCGAACAATGATATCCGGAGCCCCAAGATCAAGAAGACGCTTCAAACGATTGTTACGGTTGATTACGCGGCGATAAAGATCATTCAAATCAGATGTAGCAAAACGTCCGCCATCGAGCTGAACCATTGGGCGCAATTCCGGTGGTATTACCGGAACAGCATCCAAGATCATCCAAGATGGATGATTGCCTGACTTACGGAAAGCTTCTACTACTTCAAGGCGGCGGATTGCACGTATTTTACGCTGTCCGCTGACTTCCTTGAGTTCCTGACGAAGATCGACATTCATTTTTTCTAAATTTAGCTCGTCCAAAAGCTTCTTGACTGCTTCCGCACCCATGCCAACTTTAAAAGATGCACCGTATTTTGCACGGTGTTCACGGTATTCATTTTCGGTCAAAAGTTGTTTTTTCATCAACGGCGTATCTGCCGGATCCAAAACGATATAAGATGCAAAATACAGCACCTTTTCCAAGGATCTTGGCGAAACGTCAAGAATCAAACCCATACGGCTTGGAATACCTTTAAAATACCAAATATGTGAAACTGGCGCCGCCAGTTCAATATGTCCCATACGTTCACGACGAACCTTTGAACGAGTTACTTCTACGCCGCAGCGATCGCAGACAATTCCTTTATAACGAATTCTCTTATACTTACCGCAATGGCATTCCCAATCGCGTGTAGGTCCAAAAATCTTTTCGCAAAACAATCCGTCACGTTCCGGTTTAAGTGTACGATAATTGATTGTTTCCGGCTTTTTAACTTCACCATAGGACCAGTCTCTAATCTTCTCTGGCGATGCCAAGCCTATTCGCATTGAATCAAAATTATTTACATCCAACAAGGAGGTATCACTCCCTTCTATTTTTCAGAGTCGTCACCGACTATGTCATCAATATCTGCGTCTTTATCAAGGTCTGCTTCTGGTTCGTCTTGACCACCCATATTGCCAAGTTCGGCGATAATATCACTATCATCACTTTCTTCTTCAGCTATGACGCCAGCATCTTCTTTTTCAACATCCACGATAAGCGGAGCTTCTACTTTAGCATCTTTTGGAGCTACACCTTTGACATCCAAATCGAGCTCTTTCGCTGTTTCATTGATGTCTTCATCGGTATCATGGATCATGATTTCTTGTGCATCTTCAGAAAGCACCTTAATATCAAGACCTATGCTCTGCAATTCCTTGATCAATACTTTAAACGATTCCGGAACGCCTGGTTCTGGGATGTTCTCACCTTTGACAATCGCCTCATACGTTTTGACACGTCCAACGACATCATCGGATTTGACTGTAAGAATTTCTTGCAAAGTATATGCCGCACCATATGCTTCCAATGCCCAAACTTCCATTTCCCCGAAACGCTGTCCACCAAATTGCGCTTTACCGCCAAGTGGCTGCTGGGTAACAAGTGAGTACGGACCGGTCGAACGTGCATGAATCTTGTCATCAACCAAATGATGCAATTTAAGCATGTACACGCAGCCAACAGTTACCGGATTTTCAAACGGTTCGCCTGTACGGCCATCATAAAGTATTGTTTTTCCATCATCTCTCAGCCCTGCAGCTCGGAGTGTGGCAAATACTTCATTTTCTTTTGCCCCGTCAAAAACCGGCGTAGCAATGTGCATACCAGCAACATCAGGTTTTGGCATACCATTTTGTTCAAAATCATAGCCCATTTCACGGAGCCTGTTTTCAACCGTAGGATCTCCTGCCTTGATTTGAAGGCCAAGAGCTCTTACCGCCATACCAAGATGTGTTTCCAGTACCTGCCCGATGTTCATACGCGACGGAACACCTAGAGGATTCAACACGATGTTGACCGGAGTCCCATCTGGTAAGAACGGCATGTCTTCTTCACGCATGATACGCGAGACAACACCCTTGTTACCATGACGGCCAGCCATCTTATCACCGACGGAGATTTTACGTTTCTGTGCAATGTAGACGCGAACCAAATGATTTACACCAGGTGGCAGTTCATCATTGTTATCTCTGCTGAAGATCTTGACATCAACGATTTTCCCAGCTTCTCCATGCGGTACACGTAAAGACGTATCACGCACTTCGCGAGCTTTTTCGCCGAAAATCGCACGAAGAAGTCTTTCTTCAGCTGTCAGCTCAGTTTCACCTTTCGGTGTTACTTTGCCAACAAGAATGTCTCCAGGACGCACTTCTGCACCGACGCAGATAATCCCACCTTCATCGAGATCCCGCAATGCATCTTCTGCTACGTTCGGGATATCTCTTGTGATTTCTTCTGGTCCGAGCTTCGTATCTCTGGCATCGCATTCATATTCTTCGATATGGATGGATGTATATATATCTTCTTTTACGATCTTTTCACTGAGCAAGATAGCATCTTCATAGTTATAACCTTCCCACGGCATAAATGCCACGATAACATTATAACCGAGTGCTAATTCGCCGTGATCTGTTGCCGGGCCATCAGCGATTGGCTGTTTGACGCCAACACGATCGTTTTTATAGACAATAGGCGCCTGATTGATGCATGTTCCCTGATTGGAGCGCATGTATTTCTGTAATTTATAAACATCCAAATCGCCCTTATCCGTGCGAATCTGAATCTGATCTGCCGTGACTTTTTCAACTGTACCTTCACGACGAGCCAAAATCATTACCCCAGAGTCACAAGCAGCTTTATATTCCATACCAGTCCCTACAAGCGGTGCTTGCGTACGAAGGAGTGGAACAGCCTGTCTCTGCATGTTTGCCCCCATCAAGGCGCGGTTAGCATCATCGTTTTCCAAGAATGGAATCATCGCTGTTGCTATGGATACGACCTGTTTAGGGGAAACGTCCATGTAATCGACGCGTTCAGCACGCATCAAAAGGGTTTCTTCGTTATAACGCGACGTTACGCGATCTTCAACAAACCAATCGCTGTCATCGAGCTTTTCGTTGGCCTGTGCAATGACAAGCTCATCTTCTTCATCAGCCGTAAGATAACGAACGTCTTGCGTGACTTTATGGTTTGCTTTATCAACTTTGCGGTAAGGTGTTTCCATAAAACCGAATTCGTTGATTCTTGCATAGGTTGAAAGCGACCCAATCAAACCGATATTCGGACCTTCTGGTGTTTCAATCGGACACATGCGGCCATAATGCGAGTTGTGTACGTCGCGGACTTCAAAGCCTGCGCGTTCACGGCTCAAACCACCAGGTCCAAGTGCACTCAGACGGCGTTTATGCGTAAGTTCACTGAGTGGATTGTGCTGATCCATGAACTGTGACAACTGACTTGAACCAAAGAATTCTTTGATTGCTGCCACGACCGGACGAATGTTAATGAGTGCCTGCGGCGTGATAACATCCACATCCTGAATTGTCATACGTTCTTTTACAACACGTTCCATTCTCGATAAACCGATGCGGAACTGATTCTGCAAAAGTTCACCGACTGAACGCACGCGACGATTTCCCAAATGATCGATATCATCCGTATTGCCATAACCATCCATCAAATTCAATAAATAGTTGATCGCTGCTATGATGTCGTTGGTCGTAATTGTGCGATGGCGATATTCAAGCGTAGGTGAGCAAAGCATTTTCATTGGTTGATCCGTCTTTGTCTGCACTTTTATTTCAATGATATTGCCATCACCGAAAATTGCCGCTTCACGAGCTTCATCAATACCATCAAGCATTGATTCATCAATCACCGTATCGGTCGAAATCAAAATTTCTCCCGTAGTTTTATCAACAATAGGCTGTGCAAGCTTTTTGCCAAGCAAGCGACGCTTCCAGCCTAATTTTTTCGTAAGTTTATATCGACCTACTGTAGCTAAATCATAGCGTTTTGGATCAAAAAACAATGAATTAAGCAATTGCTGTGCATTGTCTACAGTCGGCGGTTCTCCTGGACGAAGTCTTTTGTAGATTTCAACTAAAGCTTCTTCCTTTGAGTCAGTACTATCCCGTTCCATCGTTGCTCTAATACGAGCATCATCATCAAACAACTCAGCAATCGCCGAATTAGACCCATAACCTAAAGCCCGAATCAAAACCGTCACAGGCAATTTACGGGTTCTATCGATTCTTACCGAAAGCACGTCATTTGCATCGGTCTCTAATTCGATCCATGCTCCACGATTTGGAATTACAGTAGCATTGTATAATTTTTTACCGGTAGGATCTATCGTCTCACCATAATACGCACCTGGTGAGCGCACGAGCTGGCTTACAATAACACGCTCTGCACCATTGATTATAAACGTACCGGTTTCTGTCATGAGCGGGAAATCGCCCATAAATACTTCTTGTTCCTTAATTTCGCCCGTTTCACGATTAATAAGACGGACATTTACCCGAAGCGGCGCAGCGAGTGTTACATCGCGTTCTTTACATTCATCAATAGCATACTTCGGATCACCTAATTTAAAGGTTTCAAAAGACAATACTAAATTGCCTGTGAAATCTTGAATTGGTGAAATATCATGAAAAATCTCCTGCAAACCATCCTCTAAAAACCACTTATAGGAGTTTCTTTGAATATCCAGAAGATGCGGCATATCCATGACTTCTTTAATCTTTGCATAGCTATACCTAGTTCTTTTGCCCACCGGAACAGGATTGAACATTAAATCCTTCACCCCTTAGCCCAATTTGACTAAAACACACAGCTAACGCACAAATAAACGGAAAATGGGGAAACATTAAAAAGGCAAGGCCCTTCTCCTGTTCGACACCTTGCTTCTATGCAATCCGTTTTATTCCGTTCTACTTATTCTGTATGTCATTTGCGATAGTCAGTCGCACCATCTGCCTGATAGAAAACCATCGGCATTCTGTAATAAAGAATAATATCATACTTTATATACAATGTCAATAAAAATTTATACGTAATAACAAAATTAAAGAGTACCAAATGGTACTCTTTAATTTTAAATGCCATATACGTTTGCAACGATTAAGTAAATTACTTAACTTCTACAGTTGCGCCGGCTTCTTCTAATTTAGCTTTGAGTGCATCAGCATCAGCTTTTGCAATTTTTTCTTTTACAGGAGCCGGAGCACCGTCAACTACTGCTTTAGCTTCTTTCAAGCCAAGGCCAGTTGCTTCACGAACAACTTTGATTACGTTGATTTTGCCAGCGCCAGCTTCTTTAAGGATTACATCAAATTCAGTTTTTCTTCTAGCAGCAGCACCAGCAGCAGCACCGCCAGCAGCAGCTACAGATGCCGGAGCAGCAGCAGACACACCAAATTTTTCTTCCATAGCTTTTACTAATTCCGATAATTCGAGAACTGTCATGTTCTCAATTGCTTGCATGATTTCTTCTTTAGTCATTATAATATTCCTCCAAAATTGTATTTATTTTTTTTGTTTTGTTTTATTCACACAGTCAAATACGCGTTATGCGGATTCTTTCTGCTGACGAATAGCTTCAAGCACATAAACAGCATTGCGGATAGTTCCCTGCAATACGTTGACCATGCCGGAAATTGGAGCCTGCATGCTGCCAAGTACTTTGGCAATGAGGACTTCGCGGGACGGCAAAGCAGCGAGTGCTTTAACGTCTTCAATTCCGATGATCTTTCCTTCGACAATACCAGCTTTGATTGTCAGGACTTCAGCTTGGTCAAGTTTATTTTCCTTGATGAAATCGCTGATAACTTTAGCTGGAGCAACAGCATCTTCCAAAGACAACGCCATAGCAGTTGTCCCTTCTAAATACTGTGATAAATCTTCCAGGCCAGTTTCCTTGGCCGCAAAGCGAAGCATTGTATTCTTTACAACATGATAGGAAACGCCAGCTTCGCGCAAATTACGACGAAGTTTCGTATCCTGAGCAACGGTTAAGCCTTTGTAGCTGACGAGGACAACACCTTTTGCATTTGTGAGTTGTTCTTTTAATCCAGCAACAATTGCTTGTTTTTCTGAAGTTACAGGCATGAAATACACCTCCTCTCAATAATTAAAGCAACTAAAAACGGCCTCTGAGTCAAGACCAGAGGCCGCGTTAGGCATAAGCCACGCTAAAACTCCGACCTCGGCAGGAATTCATTACGCGATTTCATCGCACCTGCTGTCTACAGCCCAATAACATAAGTTATTGCTTATTCTGTTTTGCCGGAAGTCTTAGACGACGGATTCACCTGAATACCAGGGCCCATAGTTGCGCTGATCGTAACCGAACGCATATACTGGCCTTTAGCAGCAGCAGGTTTCACTTTATTCAATGTATCTATCAAGGTCTGCAAGTTTTCGAGCAACTTCGCAGCATCAAAGGAAGCCTTACCGATCGGAGCCTGGACATTACCAGCTTTATCTGTACGGTATTCGATTTTACCTGCTTTAATTTCATCAATTGCTCGTTTGAGGTCCATAGTAACCGTTCCTAATTTAGGATTCGGCATCAGGCCTCTAGGTCCGAGGATTTTACCGAGACGGCCAACCGTTCCCATCATGTCCGGAGTTGCTACTGCAACATCAAAGTCACACCAACCGCCCTGGATTTTAGTTACGATTTCATCGGAACCAACAAAATCTGCACCTGCAGCTTCTGCTTCTTTCACTTTTTCGCCTTTAGCAAATACTAAAACGCGCTTTGTCTTACCTGTGCCGTGCGGCAGTACAACCGCACCGCGAACCTGCTGATCTGCATGTTTAGGATCTACACCCAAACGAACAGCAACTTCAACTGTTTCGTCAAACTTAGCCGTAGCTGTTTTCTTAACGAGATCTACTGCTTCAGCAGCATCATATAATTTTTCTTCAATAAGCTTTGCAGCTTCTTGATATTTCTTACCAAATTTAGCCATTTAATTTTCCCCTTTCGTGGTAATAACGGTTATTTCCTCCCACGAGTATATCAGCGGACTAGAAATTAGTCAACGATTTCAATACCCATGCTACGGGCTGTACCTTCAATCATGCGTGTTGCAGCTTCAATATCAGCAGCATTCAAATCCTGCATTTTGCTTTCAGCAATTTCTCTTGCTTTCGCACGAGGCAATTTTGCAACTTTCTTCTTGTTAGGTTCCCCCGAAGCTGTTTCGATGCCGGCAGCTTTTTTCAAAAGAACAGCAGCTGGCGGAGTCTTTGTGATAAACGTAAACGATCTATCCTCAAAAACTGTAATTTCAACTGGAATGATAAGACCGACCTGATTAGCCGTTCTTTCATTAAATTCTTTAACAAAAGCCATGATGTTAACCCCGGCCTGACCTAATGCAGGACCAACCGGAGGAGCCGGCGTAGCTTTAGCAGCCTGGACTTGCAGTTTTACAAGTTTAACAACTTTTTTAGCCATGTTATTTACACCTCCTTATAAAAATACCATTAATTTTTTTCTACCTGATCAAAATCAAGTTCAACTGAAGTTTCTCTACCAAACATGTCAACAAGCACTTTAAGCTTGCCTTTTTCGGAATCAATTTCCGTAACCGTAGCAGCAAAATTTTCAAATGCCCCTGAATTAATCCGAACAGCCTGCCCGATCTCAATGTCAAGAACCGGCTTAAGTTGCTCAATCCCCATGGATTTTAGAATACGTTTTACTTCAGCATCCGTAAGCGGTATAGGTTTTGTTCCGGAACCAACAAACCCTGTAACACCCGGTGTGTTGCGAACAACGTACCAAGAACGATCATTGACGATCATTTCCACCAATGCATATCCAGGGAAAACTTTTTTCTTGGTTACTTTTTTCTTGCCGTCTTTGGTTTCAACTTCATCTTCCATCGGCACAACGACATTAAAAATCTCGTCTTCCATGCCCATCGAATGAACTTTGCGTTCCAAATTGGCTTTTACTTTGTTTTCGTAACCGGAATACGTATGAATAACATACCATTTCTTTTCTGATTCCATCGCCAAGGGACGTCTTTCCCGTCCCCCACCTCCCTAGCCGCCTTATCTTAGAATGAGTTCAAGCAATCTTGCAAAGACAGTATCACAAATCCAAATCAGTGCACATACAAATACAACTGCAACAAAAACAATTCCCGTTCTTAGAATGAGTTCAAGCAATCTTGCAAAGACAGTATCACAAATCCAAATCAGTGCACATACAAATACAACTGCAACAAAAACAAT
>Ga0183099_1001042_pt1 | contig 17011 bp, 8 predicted proteins | sample Biomet1_FD_127788 | JGI IMG/M metagenome (GOLD analysis project Ga0183099, IMG submission 127788) | Microbial communities from bioreactor (seeded with anoxic lake sediment) at LBNL, California, USA - Biofuel metagenome 1 | ecosystem: Engineered > Bioreactor > Anaerobic > Unclassified ... | reverse complement strand
TCTTTCCAATGCCTTTAAATATACACCTCAAGGCAAAATGATTAAGGTCTTTATTAAAGATGAAGATACTACATTAGCAATTGGAGTCTGTGATCAGGGAATTGGAATTGCTGACAACAAGAAGAACTCCCTTTTTACCCGTTTTGAGATTCTGGTTGATAAGAATCTTTTCAACCAGCCTAGTACAGGTATCGGGCTTTCTTTGGTAAAGGAACTGGTTGAGATGCACAAGGCAACTATTCAAGTGGATAGTAAGCTGGGCGAGGGAAGCTGTTTTATGACACATTTTCTTAAAGGCAAAGCTCATTACGATGAAAGTGTTGAGTTTATTCTTTCGGATTCAGATAATCAGGAATTAGACAAAGCATTATATTGCTCAGATTTTCATGATAGAGTACAACCTAAAGATTCGGAAGTATCTGTTGAGAATGAAGATTCTTTTAAGGAAACAATGCTTTTGGTAGAAGATAATGCAGAGCTCCGTTTTTTCTTGCATACTATATTTAGTCCTTCGTTCCAGATAATTGAGGCTGCCGATGGTAAGGAAGGATTGGAAAAAGCATTGAAATATGTACCGGATATGATTATCAGTGATATAATGATGCCTGAGAAGGATGGTATTGAACTGACAAAAGAATTGAAAGAAGAAATGGCTACCAGTCATATTCCTATTGTGCTGCTTTCTGCTAAGTCTACAATGGAGAGCAAACTGCAAGGACTGGAGCTTGGTGCGGATGATTATATTACAAAGCCATTTAGCGCTACTTATCTGAAAGCCAGAGTAGAGAATTTACTGGCACAACGGCATAAGTTGCAGGAACTCTATCGTGCTAATCTGATGACTAAGCCACAGGAAGAAGTTTCTGATCAACCAGATATGTCGCCCCATGATCGTAAGTTTATGGACAAACTATTGGAACTGATGGAAAAGAATATGGATAATGGGGCTTTAGTAGTTGACGACTTAGTGCAGGAAATGGCTGTAAGCCGTTCGGTGTTCTTTAAGAAGCTGAAGATGCTTACCGGGTTAGCTCCAATAGAATTTATAAAAGAAATGCGTGTAAAACGGGCTGCTCAGCTTATTGAGACAGGTGAATTTAATATGACGCAGATCTCTTATATGGTTGGAATAAATGATCCACGTTATTTTAGTAAATGCTTTAAGCAGAAATTTAGTATGACTCCAACAGAGTATAAAGACAGTATAGGCAAGAATTATAAGTAATTATATTATTATATGGAAATACGTAAACTGGTTTTCTTGATCTTCGTAGTCCTTCTACTGGCTGGTTTGGCAACCGCCCTTTTTGCTCTTTTTCTGGAAGCAATTTAATAAAACGAGATATAGAATATTGTTTATATTAAAGGCTGTACCTATTGAGGCATTTCGTGATTGATAAATGATGAAATACCTGAAATAGGTACAGCTTTTTAATTGCATCATTGATATAATGCTTAAATATTTAGCGAAATAATGTATTTGGAACTTAGTGTAAATTATTAGATCCTGAAAATCAAAGAGATAATTAACAATATTTTATCCTTATAAAAAGAACATCCCAATCGTTAGACTCTTAAAAAGCTAATGATTGGGATGTTTCATAAAGTTATATTATCTTATCTCCAACGTGGGTCTCCTGTTGTAGATATGCCTGCAAAACTACTATCCTTGAAAGAGAAATCTCCTGCCGCAGGATTAACCCATAAATCAGTAGTGTTATTTGAATAATTCATCACATCTGCTGGCAGAGGGTAAGCAGCAAATGTACCCGTTGCGTCAAGAATCCAGGTAAGGTCCGCTGTTTTGAAGCAATTAGTAAACCTAATGGAAGAGTCGGTTCCGCTACAGCTTATGCCATTTGTTGCAGCACCGGTAAAACTAGTCCCGAAGAGACAGTTAGTAGCCTGGAATTGCAATCCTACATTCAGAGTGGTTTTTGTTCCAAAATCAAAAAGTTTATTTGTGGTTTTACTACAGTAGGCAAATGTACAATCGTTGATAGTAACACTTCCGAATCCATTCTTTGATTTAGTGTTAACCAGTGTCTTTTCTGCATGAGAAATAGTAGAGTTACTGATTACTACATTATTGAATTGTGAATCTTCAATATCTGTATTCGCAATACCATAACCGCCTATACTATCCATAATACATTTATCGATAGTCAATGATTTAATAATGCTTGGCTGGCTTTGTAAGCGAATGATACCACGCATGTATTTGATATTACAATCTTCAAATGACAGAGAGTTAACGTTACTTTTTAAGTTAGCATTAAAGATGTATTTGCCACCAAAGTTAGCTGTAGTTTTATCTCCGGCTGTCAGTAAATCAAGCTTTTTAAAACTTATATCACTAATATCGCTGGCATTGAAAATGAAACCATTTACAAGGAATGTAGCATTTCCGGCTAAAGTCTGTCCGGTAACAAACTTTACTCCCTTCGTAATTTCTGTATTGCCTAGAATAGTATATGTACATCCACCTTTCAATACTACGGTGCAACCGTCTTGCAAACTAGCCAAAAATGCTGACGTAATATAACCACTTGCTTCACTGTCACTCAAAGAACGGAGGTCGACCATGTTACTTCCGTAATTTTCAGCAGCAGCAGTTTTGAAATCCTGACGCCCTTGATATTGATAGTTGTCTGCACTTCCTGAGAATGCAATTATTCGATATGATGTGCTTGCATTAAGATTATAGACTGTTTTTGTCAGATTGGTTAGTTCCTCAGAGCTTATAGAAATTGTATCAACCGGAGAATATTCGTCATTGTTGTCATTCTTTTTTAGAATTTCAAAAGCAGAGTATTCGGCAGGTACTTTCCAGGAAACTTTAGCAGCTACATCTATCACCTCAGTTATTTTATTTAAAACAGTAGGGTAGGTTACTGATATCTCATCACAGTCATAAACTTCAGAATTACCAGTAGTAGTACTAAGTGCTTTGATTTTTACCTGATAGGTTTCATCCCATTCAACATTCTCAAAAGTATATGAGTTTAGAGTTGTTGATACTGTGGATAGAGTTGTCTTAAAGGAATCTTTGCTTATCGCCACTTCATAAGAGCTTGCATCTTTAATGAGATCCCATTTAACTGTGATATTATTATTCGTAGTAGTCAACTTTGCCAGAGGACGGAATAAACGAGGCGCTGTAAGTTCGTCATCACTGCTGCAACTATAAAATGTTGCACAGGCTATTAGAAGCCCTACGAGCATAAATTTAAATATATTAATTTTCATATTTTTTTCCTTAAGATTAATTATTTACTATTTAATAGCCATCCATTATTATCGAGAATACCATTAGAAGCACCCGTAGTAGTTGTGGATATAGGCAATAAATAAGGGAATGGTTCTGATCCTGTCAACGATTTCCATACGGTAGTGTAAGGAGTTGATTCTTTAGTGAATCCGTAGAATGACCATTGAACAAGATCGCAGGCATAATAGCTTTTTACTCCTGCTACCGTGACATTACTAAAACATGCCTTTGCATAATCAATTTGATAAAGGACACCTGCAGGGCTAGTGTAATTATCAGTAATCGCCTCGTTGATGATTGTAGTAACGCTGGATGCTCCGACTTTAGCCATGGCATCTGTTTCTGAAATATACTCGTGTGGGTCGTTTACAAAGACTACTTTACCATTCTGGAAAGTATAATACAATACATCTGCATATTCAGTGCTTGGAGTAATACTGCTATCAACATTGCCATTACTGTCGAGTTGGTTGGATGTGCGGCCCATATCGTCTACTTTACGGATCATTTCCAATATTTTTGTACTAAACTTATTCCAGCGAACAAGGTCAAATTTACGAAGCATTTCGCCACCAAACTCCCATGCACGTTCATTTATGATAGCTTCACGGAAAGATTCCTGAGAAGTAAGCTTACTAATGTAATTATCTACTTTTTCTGCTCGGTTTGCCGAATTAATAAATGCACGGTTGCGTACCTCTTTCAGAGCATTTTTTGCTATATCTGTTGGCCCATTAACCTCGTTTTCAGCTTCAGCTAACATTAATAGAACGTCCGAGTAACGCATTAAAGGCCAATTTATACCTGTACCTTTTGAAGAGTCGGATCCAGGGCTTTCATTTAACCACAAACGGCACCATTTAGCTGGAACAGATAGGTTGGCTTTTAAAGCTTGTTGTCTGTTCTCGGTAATATATGTATAGTTAGACACTGTGGCTGCATAACGCTGGTCTTCAGTGTCAAATGATAATGCATAAGGTGCGCTAAGTTGAATATATGATGTTCCAGCTCCGTAAGAGCCACCGATAACAGACAGACCTATACACCATCCAACATCGCCACCGCTATTCTTTACAAAGGCAACCTCATACATAACATCTTCATTAATTGTCTTCTTAAACTGACACTCGTTCTTAAATATCTGATGAAAGTTAGAATTCATATTATAAGTACGGTTACTAATCAGTTTTTGACAGTAATCTTTAGCTAATTGGAAATATTCGGTATAAGTTCTGGCTGTTTTTTTAACTCCATTAATGGTATAAGTTACAGCAAGATCTTCGTTGCTTTGAACATCCATATATTCATCGGCACGCTTCATAGCACCTGCTTTTGTCATGCCATATCCGGCGCGAAACATTGCCAGACGGGCAATCATTCCAATACTAAAGTCTCTATTCATACGTTCAATACCACCGCTCAGATTACTGGCCCATTTCATCTCTTCTTCATGGTCGATTAGAGTTTGTATGGTTTTTGAATAGATAATATTTTTATCTACACGTGGAGTGTTAAGCTCAATGGTTGATTTAGATGCCTGTGTGGCATAAGGTACATCTCCCCAGTAATTACATAGGATATAATACCAGTATGCACGTAGTGTATAAGCCTCACCTAACATTTGAGCCATATCAGCATCACCAGAATTGTATAGAGAACTACCTTCAATGCCTTCTATGCATTGGTTACAACGGTCTATTGCCAGATAGGCATTGTTCCATGCTCTATAAATATCACTAAAGGATTCGTCGGGATTGTAACACCATATTCCACGACGATCATTATTGTTTATTTGATTGCTTGATACAGCAGCTACTTCGATATCATTATTTATCATAAATACATTTGATAAACGAGAAGAGTAAGCATCTTCTCCAAAAGTAGCATAGGCACCTAATAATACTTTATAAGCATCAGAGGTGTTACTGAAAACATAGTTAACATCAGTAGTAGACGGGGAGTCTACATCTAAATAATCATCACATCCTGTGAATGTTAAGCTCCCAGCTATAGCGAGTATATATAAAAATTTGTTTTTCATTTTCTTCTTTATTTTAGTAATTATAAATTAGAATGTAATGTTTACCCCTGCTGTCCATGAGAAACTTTTAGGATATGCAGAAAAGTCAATGCCAGGCATTACACCACTTGAAGAACTGCTACGTGCCGGTGAATTAACTTCTGGATCGTAACCGTTATAATTTGTTATACAAAATACATTATTAAGTGTACAGTATAAACGAAGTTGGCTACAAGCAAATTTTTTGGTAAATGTTGATGGAATTGTATATCCTAAAGTCATGTTTTGTAAACGAAGGAATGAACCATCTTCTATTACCCACGAATGTAGAATAGGAGTTCTGTCGCCAAGTGAAATAGGCGACCAGTATTTTTTGACATTATCGCCAGTTTCATTCATTGCTTTTAAAGTAGCCAGGTCTTTTACAATTTCACCAGCACCATTAATATATGTATAACGATTTCCTGAGTTCATGAAAGAACGCAGATTAGAAAAGTTTGTTGTTGATGTGTATGTTTGAGATGTAACCATTTTATCAGCATTATATATCTTATTGCCATATACAAAGTTGAATATTGCAGAAAAATCAAATCCTTTATAAGTAGCATTCAGACCAAAACCACCTGTGAATTTAGGCTGAGTTTTGCCAATAATAGTACGGTCTCCGGAAGCTGTGATTTTGCCATCTCCATCAAGGTCTTTAAGTTTTAAAGAACCTGGACGAACCCATTGTACCAATCCGTTAGTAGGAACATCTTTGTTTAAGGTGTAAGAATCAGTTCCTGCATCATAGGCACTAAAGTCATCGGTAGTGTAGTAACCATCGGTTACATATCCATAAATAAGCCCGAGAGGTTCTCCTACTCTTACTAAATATTCATAAGTACTCTGTATATCTGTACCAAAGACACCAGAATTGTATGACTGTTCTGTTAATCCTTTGGATAAGGCTTCCACACGGTTTTTATTGAATGAAATATTAGCATTAACGCTCAAAGAGTAGTCTTTGCCACGAAGAATATTTCCATTTACTGTGAACTCTATACCTTTATTAGAAGTCTCACCAACATTCTCTTGTTTTAGCGTGTATCCAGGGGCAACTATTGGACTTTGTATTAATAAATCTTTAGTAGAATTGTAATACAAATCAACGGTACCTGTTAACCTTTCATCCCATAAACCAAAGTCGAGACCTACGTTACGGGTAATTGTCGTTTCCCACTTCAGATCAGGATTTGGGAGCAATGAATTTGCAGTGTAATAAGGATTCTGAGTATCGCCAACGCCGTAATATTTACTTCCGCTATAGCTTTTATAAGACTGTTTATAAAGTGTATTTCCTATACGATTGTTACCAGCTTCACCGTAACTAAGGCGAAGTTTTAGGTTTGATAACCAGTCTTTTGTATTTCCCATGAATTCTTCGTCATTGATGCGCCATGCAAAAGCAGCAGCAGGGAAGTATCCCCAACGGTTTCCTTTAGCAAATTTAGATGATCCATCAGCACGCATAGTAAGAGTAAATAGATATCGATCAGCAAAACGATAGTTGAATCGTCCAAAGAATGAAGCCATCTTTGTTTCGGCACTTTGGGTTGAACTAATGATTGAAGAACCGGTAGATCCACTGTTTAATCCCATATTTGAGAAGATTCTGTCAACAGACATAGATGTATCAAAATACTTACCTTTCATGTAGTTTGCTTCAGATCCGCTATTTACCAGTTCCTGACCTATCATCGCATCAAAGCTGTGCTTTGTACCAGCTTTCCATTTATATGTAAGTGTATTAGCTACACGAAATTGCCATCCGTTTTCTTTATTCCAGTCAGCCATAGGCTTGTTTTCACCTTCATTTTTAGAGTTGCTGGAATATGGTCCCCAGTAATTTTTAAATCTTCGAAGTCGTATTCGTAGCCACCTTCAACGCGATAAGTTAGATTCTTAACTATATCCCAGTTTAGCCCACCTGTCAGACTGAAACGGCGATCATTCCTACGTCTCCAGTATTGAGCTGATTTTTCTGACAAAGTCATCATATCATTGATGTAGGTATTGTATTCATCATCAGTCATATTAGAAGTGTCTACTACTGTATTGTCCCACATGCCATTAACCGGAGCTTTTACAATAGCTTCGTATGAACGAAGTTTATAAGTGCTACCTGCTGTACCAGCGCCATTAGTTTCCGTATCTGATAAACGTGAATTGAAGTCAAAAGTTAGATTTTTTGCTAATTGATGATTTAGCTTAAAATTTAAATTGTAGCGTTCAAAATTGTTTGATGGCATTAATGAGCCATCTTTTGTATATGTTCCTGAAAGGCTGAATCTAGTCTTATCATTTCCACCTGTAATGCTTAAATTGTGTGATTGAGATAAATCTGCATTTCCAAACAGTTCATCCTGCCAATCAGTGCCTTTTTGATATTTATATAGATCAAGGTCTCCAAACACACCATATCTTTCAGTGAAATTAGTTAATCTGTTACGTAAGGAATAGTATTCGTAATTGTATGTTACGAATTCGTATGGATCAAGCACATCTAATTTGTTAGCCATATATTTACCTTGAATATAGCCATTATAGGAAACCTGAGTTTTTCCGGCTTGAGCACTTTTAGTTGTGATGATTACAACACCATTTGCACCTCTTGAACCATAGATGGCTGTTGATGATGCATCTTTTAAAACATCAATACTTTGGATATCAGTTGGTGCAACATCATTGATACTGCTTACAGGAAAACCATCGACTATGTAGAGTGGAGAGTTATCACCTGTAACAGAACCACCACCACGGACCCGAATGGAAATTTCAGCATCAGGAGAACCATCAGCAGTTGTGATTTGCACACCGGCCAAACGCCCAGTCATAGCTTGTGCAACATTGGTTACAGGAATTTTAGCTATTTGGTCACCCGTAATTGAAGCAACAGATCCGGTTAAATCTTTCTTCCTTGTAGTACCATAACCAATAACGACAATGTCACTAAGAGTTACGGCATCTTCTTCAAGTAAGATGTCGATTTTAGTTCTGCCTTTAACACTAATTTCTTGAGGTTTCATCCCAATGTAAGAGACGGTAAGCACTCTTTTCCCAGAAACTTTCAATGTGTAGTAACCATTGATATCTGTCATTGTACCATTGGTTGTACCTTTTTCCGTAACTGAAGCACCTATAACAGGCTCTCCGCTTTTGTCTTTCACATTACCGGTGATGGTAATGTTTTGCGCCGACATATTTAAAGAAAGCGTTGCTAATAGAATTAGCAGCAGGGCGCGAATGTTTTTGAGTTTGATAGACATCCTTTGCATGTTTTTCTTGTTTGAATTTATAAGGTTATATTTTAATGATAAATAGCATTAATTCATTGAAACAAAAATATTTCTAAACTTTAAAAGGAATGTGCAATATTTGTTTTTATCATAGCATTATTTGTTTTAACATAATGCTGTGAGAAACCGCTTAAAGTTAATGAATTTATCGATATTTAAACAAAAAAACATATTCTTTTTGGTCTTTTTTTAGGGGTATTCTTATGTAAGAGTATCTTGCTGTACTTGAAACTAATTAAGATAAAAAACGAACCCATCCATGAGGTTTTTAACCAAAGAATGAGTTCGTAAGATATGAGGAATAGAATGAATATGATTAATTTTTGTTGTTCAACCTTTTTATAGTACAAACAGAGCCATCAGAGTATGTATTTCTTTCCAAAATAAGCCCTTTAGCATTTTTATTAGTTTTAATGCCTGTTACATTGTAGTACTCAGTAGAAATAGTCTCTTTTTGAACTTCCTCAATGCCAGTTACTCCTGTTGCTGTTGCTTTAATTAAGTAAAGATTGATTCCACTGCTTTTAGAGAATAGATAAATTGTAGTAGCACCGCCTGTATATTCAACTATTTTAGAGGAAAGCGATCCTGGAGTAACTTCTAAGCTGTCTAACTTATTGGCTTTGTTCCCCGCAGTAAAATACAAGAAACGATTGTCTCCGCTGCTTGAAGAATGGGTTGCGATAACTTTTATGCTAGTATTTCCACTTACAGGGAAAGCTAATACCCGGCTTACAGGAGTTGTTCCAGCTTCATCGAATGCCCCTGTTCCACCTAACTTTAAACGATGAGTGAATGTGTAATCCTCGAATGTTTTGTTACTTCCATCAATTGATACCACTGCTGTACTCGCTGCATATATTGTTAGCCCTGCAACTGATGTTGTTTCCGCATAAGTTGCAACAGCGCCAAAGCTTCCACTAGCATTACTAAAATTCCATTCCTGAGCACTTGCGTTTACACTACCTGCTACTATCATTAGAGTAGCAATAAATCCTTTGAGTAATTCTTTTTTCATATGTGTTAAATTTATAGTGAATAATAGGTACATTAGTTACTAACAAATTAAATATATTCTGCTCTTTATGATGTGTAAATTTTGCTTTATATATATGATTTTTTGTTTAATTAAAAAAATGAAATCTTTACATTATTAATCAAATATTGTACAACTAAATATTATATAATCTTTATCATTGCACCATAATATTTAATTGTTAACCATAAGAAATAATAGTATGAGATTCATTACTAAATTTTGTTGCATCACATTGTTGCTATTTCCTTTAAGAGGAATATGTTCTTATGCCCAGCAAGTACCTGCTTTTCCTGGTGCTGAAGGACATGGTAGATATGTGACCGGTGGACGGGGAGGAGTGGTTTATCATGTCACTTCATTGGACGATTATGCTTCGGGAGCTACCCCTGTTCAGGGCACATTGCGTTACGGACTTGATAAGATAACATCGGCTAGAACTATTGTTTTTGATGTTTCGGGTACAATTCAATTAAAACAACAGCTTAAGATAAAGAATGATAACCTTACTGTTGCTGGTCAAACGGCTCCCGGGGATGGCATTTGCCTCGCCGGATGGCCAGTCTCAATTAGTTGTAATAATGTAATTCTTCGTTACATGCGTTTTAGAATGGGTGACAGAGATAGTATTAATGCAGATGGGGCTGATGCTCTTGGAACTCGTGATTATAAGAACATAATTGTAGATCATTGTTCTGTAAGTTGGTCATCGGATGAATGTTGTTCTCTTTACGGAACAGAGAATCTTACATTGCAATGGTCTATTCTTTCTGAGAGTATGAGATTGTCTGGTCATACAAAAGGCGCTCACGGATATGGGGGTATCTGGGGTGGAGACCATGCTTCTTTTCATCATAACCTGATGGCTCACCACGATAGTAGGGTGCCTCGTCTTGGTCCGGCGGAGAAGACACAAACCCGCGAACAGATTGATTTAAGGAATAATGTATATTATAATTGGAAGGGAAACGGGTGCTATGGTGGTGAAGGCATGAATGCGAACATCGTGAACAACTATTATAAACCGGGTCCTGCTACAGCTAAAGCAAGTTCGCTGGTAAAGTATAGAATAGTGGCTATTGATATCCGTACACAAGAATATGTGGATAGATATCCTGCTTTTAAACCAATGTTGAATATCTGGGGAAAGTTCTATATTGATGGAAATGTAATAGAAGGCAATTCTACTGTTACTAATGATAACTGGACAAAAGGTGTTTATGAACAGATATCTACTGGCTATGGTATAAGTTCAACAACTAAAGATACAATTAGACTAAATGCTCCTTTATCTACCGGAGTTATCACTACTCATTCGGCCGAGAAAGCCTATGAACAAGTACTTCTTTATGCTGGTTGCTCTCTTTCACGGGATGATATTGATAAACGGATTGTTTCCGAAACTCAAAATAAGACTTTTACATTTACAGGGTCTAAATCCGGATCTTCTTATCCGGGAATTATTGATACACAGGATGATACAAAACCAGTAGGAGCTTCCGATGACTGGTCACCATGGCCAAAACTTGTTCAGACAGCGGCTCCTATAGATTCAGACGGAGATGGAATGCCTAATGATTGGGAGACAGCTCATGGGCTAAATCCTGCTCTTTCACAGGATAGGAATGAAAAGAGTGTTGATCCCAATGGAGAATATACAAATCTGGAAGTTTATTTAAATGGATTGGTAGAAGAGATTACTAATAAACAGAATGAAGGAGGAACAATATCTTCCTCCATTCATTCGGAGATTTATGATGGAGATAAATTAATGGTTTCAGCTTATCCAAATCCGGTAAAAGAGTACTTAACTATATCGAGCAATTCGGAGTTGAATAAAGCTGAGTTAGTAACCTTAACGGGGAGTTTACTTCATGTGTTTACGTTGGAAGGAACGCAGAGCAGCATAAACTTATCATCATTGAATGATGGAGTATATGTTCTAAGAATTTCGGATAATAAAGAAAGATGTGTGAGCCTTAAAGTGCTGAAATAGAATAACTGTTACTTGCTTCCTTTTAAATAAGAGCAATTTCAAAATGGGGCACACAAGTTATGTCGCATTTTAATTTAGATTTATTTTTAGATAGGAGAATTTCAATCCTATATGGAGCTATATATTATACATAATATTACGATCAATTATCTTTTTTATAATTAAATCTATTACTATCACAATGGAAAAACAAAAATTACTCAAATCTCTTTTTGTGTTACTATTTGTTCTATTGCCGTTTGCAGTGCAGGCAGTGGAAAAAGAAAGGTTAATTTACAGTACAACCTTTCAGGATTGGGAAACAGCAGCTTCAAGTGCTACTTCTAACGTTATTACTAAAGCAACTCAGTTTAGTAACGAGACTTTGAATTTCTCTTTACTCGGAGTTAGTGTGTCTCCAAGCGGAACGAATTCTAAATTTACTTCTGCAGTGTGTACTCCGGGTTACTTAATGATGGAGAAAAATACAACTACAGGTTTTACAGGTGTCGATATGTCCGTTGAACTCTCTCCTTTAAAGTCTATCACCACACTTTCTTTTGTTGTTGCGGCAACTGGAAGCTCCAGGGGAGTAATCGTCTCAAAAAAAGTAGGTACGGGAGATTGGTCTGTGATTTACAATACGGCAGCTAATCCCGCAGGAGGACAACTAGTGGAGATTCCTGTCAATGAGAAAGATGTTGCCATTAAATTTACTAATCTGGCACCTTCACAAAATGCTTATTTGCTTAGTCTCGATATTAAGGGGAATGTAGAAGTTACTTCAGAACAAGTTACTTTGACTACTGAAGTTAGTCCTGTTGATGCCGGCATTTTGACTGTTAACCCTCAAGGAACTGAGTTTGACAAGAATACAGTTGTTGCGTTAACAGCTACTCCTAATTTTGGTTATAAGTTCTCTAAATGGGTAGATTCAGCAACGGGTACAGATTTGTCTACTGACAATCCGTTTAATTACACACTGGCTGCAAGTTCAACAGTGAAAGCAGTCTTTGATGCCAAGCAGACTTATTCTTTTTCCGTAAATATTTTGGGCGATACGCAAGGTAGAGTTACTGTAACACCTGCTGCTACTGGTGGGAAATACGAAGCAGGCACAGCTATTACTTTGACAGCTGAGTCTAATGATCTGATTAAGTTCAATAACTGGGACGATGCTTCTACCAATGCGGTAAAAACCATTACAATAGATGCCGATACTCAGATAAGCGCTACTTTTAGTGCGGTATCTTATATAGTAGGATGGGATTTTTATACTACAGAGCCCAAACAAGACCGAGCAGGAGATTTTAAATCAGAAACTTCAAACGCGGGAATCTTTAAGTTGCAAAAAGCCGATGAAACTTCTATAGGATGGTTGGCAAAAGGTGATGCTCAATATCATTACAGCAAACATGCGGCTGTGAACTGGCAGAAACCCACAGATAAATACTATTTTCAGGCAAGTTTCTCAACTGTAAACTATACCAATATTTTGGTTAAAGCAAAACTGTTATCCTGTTACTATGGAAATAAAGTAGAGAATATTGAATATTCTCTTGACGGAACTACATTTATAAAGTTAGGCAGCATAACGTTTGATGCTCAACAAGTATGGTATGATTCCAGCGTAACTTTGCCAACCGATGCGAATGGGAAAGACAAAGTCTATATACGCTGGATTCCAGATTATACTTCTGAAGTAGTGAATGGAACTCAGACAAGTGATGGTGCTTCAATCACTGATATTTTTGTCTTTGCTGATAAAGAATTTGTTAATGATACAATAGCACCCACACTGATTTCTTCTCTTCCTGTAAACAATGGAACAGGAGCTTCGGCCACCGGTTCTGTTATTTTAAACTTTAATGAAAGAGTGCAGGCTGGTACGGGAGATTGTACTTTAAACAGTGAAGCAATTGCCGGAACTTATGGTAGTTCTACGGTAATCTTTAAGTATTCAGGTCTTTCTTATGATACATCTTATACATTTACTGTGCCCGATGGAGCTATAAAAGATATGAATGGGAATCCATTTGCAGGAATTACTATTACATTTAAAACTATGCAAAAAGTGCAACCAGCTGCCAAACTATATAACGCAGTAGTTGCAGCAGACGGAAGCGGAGATTATACTACTGTATCAGATGCGGTAAAAGCAGCTCCTTCTGCAAATGCTGTTCCCTGGCTTATTTTTATAAAAGAGGGAACCTATACCGGTCATGTGGCTATTGATAAACCAAATATTTATTTGATAGGGCAGGATAGAGATAAGGTCTTTATTTCAGATAATTTGCTTTGTGGTGGAACTACTGCTGTAGATGTAAAAGTTGGATCAACAGTTTATGTTTCAGGCGATAACTTCTACGCTGAAAATATCACTTTTGATAATAGCTGGGGAGTAACACAAAATGCCGGACCACAAGCGTTGGCTTTATTTACAGATGGTGACAAAGCAATTTTGAATAACTGTGCTTTGAGAAGTTATCAGGATACATACCGTACTTCTACCAGTGGAATAAAAGACAGACATTATGTAAGAAACTGCTTTATTGAAGGAGCGGTAGACTTTATTTACGGTGCGGGTGATGTATTCTTCGATGCATGTACATTGAATATTGTTCGTGAAAGCGGTGGCTATATTGTTGCTCCAAGTCACAATGCTTCTACAGCATGGGGGTATGTGTTCAATAATTGTACAATTACTGCTCCAACAGATAAGATTGCCTCCACAACAATTTATTTAGGACGCCCGTGGATTGATTCTCCAAAAACGGTTTATCTGAATACTACCAGCTTAATTAATATTTATCCTTCGGGATGGTATTATAAGATGGGAACTATCCCTGCTATTTTTGCTGATTACAACACTATGGATAAGTATGGCAATAAGATGGATCTTAGTTCTCGTATCAAAGATTATGAATATGATATAAAGGATGCTTCCGGCAATGTGACTTCTACAGTGAAAGGAACAGCGAAGAATTCACTTACTGATGCTGAGGCAGCTACTTATACATTGAAAAATGTGATGAGCGGCAGTGATGACTGGCAACCAACTTTGATAACAGAATCTGTTGCAGCTCCGGTTATAGCTGGCAATTTGCAAACTATTTCCTGGTCAAAAGTGAACTATGCCATTTGTTATGTAATTACTAAGAATAACAAGGTTGTTAAGTTTACCACAGATTTGACTTACACGGACAATGCTGCTGCTAATGGCGATATATATTCCGTACAAGCAGCCAATGAATATGGAGGATTAAGTCCGGTTTCCAATACTTATGCGGCAGTAATTACAGGTCTTGACAATATAGATAAGTCTGGAATCTCCGTTCTTGCTGTTCAGGGAGCTGTAAATGTTTCGGGCATTGATGGTGATGCTATAGTTTCAATCTATTCAATGAACGGTTCATTGTTGAAATCTGCAAAAGTAACAGGTTCTACTAGTATTTCTCTCGATAAGGGTACTTATGTTGTAAAAGTGGTTTCGGACCATGCAACAAAGAAAACTGTCGTATTGGTAAGATAATTAAGATTTCTATCTAACAAAAAGGATCAGGAACTTTCCACCAAATATGGAGAGTTCCTGATTCTTTTTTGTCTCAATGCGGTTCAAACCTCATCATTATATGAATGCTGTTAATAACTGACTATAGCAGCGTCTATTTTAGCCTTGTGCAATTAGAATTCATTCTCTAAATGAAATTCTAAAAAAAGAGTCGCGCATCTCAAGCATCTCAAGCAAAACAAGTATAATGCCGTAATTGACAACAATATAAATGCGTTCAACTTTATTGCAATAGTGCGCGTTTGTAAACGCATCTCACGCGCTTTTTAGCTATTAGTATATCAATGTCTGAGTAGCCTGCCTGGAGAACATCTTTTTTCTGCCTCTGCTAGGGCAAGAATATCCTCCACAATTGTAGATCCCGGTTTTATACCTTAAATCGTTTAAATTATCCTTGTTAATTGGAACGGTATGTTAACCGGACTCATTTATTCGAGATTATTTTGCAGAAAGCATTCCAATATCTCCCAACCATTCTTCTGCCAGTAAAGACCATTTGTTTGTAGTTCCCGGATTGTTTCGCAAAGCAATGTTATGCCCTCCTTCAGGGAAAATGTGGAGAGTGGTCATCTTTATATTGTGCTCTTTTAAAGCTGCATAGTAAAAAATACTATTTAAAGATGAAACAGTTTTATCATCTGTTGCATGTACAATAAATGCGGGTGGCGTGTTTTCGGTAACTCTTTTATCGCAGGAAAACATGTCTTTTAATTTTTGCGAAGCATCCTTGCCCAGAAGATTATCTCTACTTCCTTTATGAGCAATTTCTCCCATTGAAATAACCGGAGAGATTAGGATAGTAAAATTTGGAGTAAAGGAAAATGTATCCAGTTTGTCGCCCACTTTGCTCCAGTCCTCGGTGAAGGTTGACAAACAAGCGGAGAGATGTCCACCTGCCGAACAGCCCATTACACCGACTTTATTTATGTTGATTCCCCATTGCTCAGCATTGGCGCGTATATAACGCATGGCTCTTTGGGCATCCTGAAGCGGAGCTTTATAAGACTCTTCTACGTCGGGAGATTGCGGCATACGATGGTTTAGTACAAAAGCCGTTACTCCAAACGTGTTATACCATTTTGCCAGTTGAAATCCACTTATCTGATAAGCTAGTCTGGCGTATCCTCCTCCGGGAATAATTAATACCGCCGCACCTTTATTCTCAGCTTTTGACGGTTCAAACACATATACTCCTGGTGTGCCCACCTGATAAATCCGTTCGTTGGCAATGCTGTCTTTAACTTCAATCCCTTTGCTATTGGGCACACGGCTACCTTTCCATATAGGAATAAAGTTTTGTGCAAACAAAGAGGATGTAATCCCCCAAACCATTAAAATTAGTAATTTCGTTTTCATAGTATTTGTGTATTCTTTTATAAGGTTATGAGAGTAGCAAAGAGTATCCTACACTCCCGTATTATTTGTACTTTATTTAAACCGGAATCTGGAATCTTATTATACAAGATGATATACCAACTTTCTTGCCAGCCTTTTCCTCTTGTTTCTCATTATGTGTTTTTATCTAAAGAGAAAATCTTCTTCTTGTTTATAACAGCGAAAGAATCTCTTCTGCTTTATTCACAATATGTGCAGGCTCAAACTCTTCCAACTCAGCGAGTGGACGAAAGCCCCAGGTTACTCCGGCAGCAGTTATTCCTGCATTTTTTGCTGTAAGCATATCAATACCCGAGTCGCCTACGTAAAGAACATCTCCTTTCTCAACCTTTGCTATGGCAAGAATATCCTCAACAATTGGTAGGGTCCGTTTTGCTTTTACACCTTCCCGTAGTCCGAATACTG
>Ga0183099_1001041_pt1 | contig 17018 bp, 13 predicted proteins | sample Biomet1_FD_127788 | JGI IMG/M metagenome (GOLD analysis project Ga0183099, IMG submission 127788) | Microbial communities from bioreactor (seeded with anoxic lake sediment) at LBNL, California, USA - Biofuel metagenome 1 | ecosystem: Engineered > Bioreactor > Anaerobic > Unclassified ... | reverse complement strand
TTTTTAGAACAGTCTAGTTTTTAAGATTTTTTCCATTTCAATTCCTTCCAGAATCTCAAAAGCAAGATTTGCCGTAAATTCGTCTTCCGAGTCAAGTAAAACCTGCAAACGTGGTCTGTCCTCTTCAGTACATATCTTCTTGAGAGCTCCGGCTGCTTCTGCTTTTACGAAGCGGTTACAGTCATAAAGTCTATCAATAAGGGGATAGATAGCTTTTTTCGGTTTTATCCGGCCGAGGGCTTTTGCAGCAGCCAGCCGCGTAAAATCATCCGTATCCGCAAGAGCGGCAATGAGATGATCGACTGCGTCTCGAGCTTTAATCCGACCAAGAGCGTCGGCTGCTCCTGATCTTCCTTCATTATTTCTATCCATTAGCGCATCAATAAGAGGTTCTACGGCCCGCCTGGATTTCATTTTTCCAAGCGCTCTTGCAGCTTCTTCTCTTACAGAGCCATTATTATCAAAAACCAGAATATCTATCAGCGGCTGGAGGGCTTTTCTTGATCTTATCCGGCCAAGGGTGTCGGCTGCAAACCGGCGCACAGTTGCATCTTCGGATTTGAGGGCACTGATCAGCGGGGAAACCGCCTTTTCACAATCAAAAAGCCCCAGAGACTCGGCTGCAAGTCTCCTGACCTCGTCGTCTTCATTATCAAGGGCATCAATCAGGGATTCAAACGCTCTTTCACGCCTGCTTTCAGATAGATTTTGCAGGGCTTTTGCTGCCTCCCTCCGCACAAGCTTATCTTCGTCTTTGAGAGCGTTATCAGTGAAATCAAAGATTCGATCCGATATGCAATCAGGAATCCCATCAGAATTAATCTGGCCCAGGGCTCTTACTGCCCCCTGCCTTGTAAAAGGGTCTTCGGACTTAAAAATCCGAATAAGCGGCTCAAGAACTTTTTCTGATTCTAGCTGTCCAAGTGCGTTTGCCGCTTCCTTCCTGACAAAACGGTTTTTGTCCCCAAGTGCAAAAAGAAGCGGAGCAATAGCTTTCCGAACTTTAATCATTCCGAGGGCTTTTGCCGCTTCCAGTCGGACTAAATGGCTTTTATCACTGAGTTTATTTATCAGGGTTTTAGCAGCTCTTTCAGACCTTAGTTCTCCAAGGGATTCCACAGCTCTCTTTCTTACAAATTCATCCTCATCAGAGAGTGCCGAGACGAGGGGGACAAGCGTTCTCTCGGACCCTACCATACCGAGTCCTTTTGCCGCTTCCCTTCGGACGAAGCGGCTTTCATCCCCAAGCATATTGATGAACCTGTCAGAAACCTTGTCTGATTTTATTTCTCCAAGCGTCTTTGTAGCAATCCATCGTACAAATTCATCTTTGTCTTTAAGGGCATCTACAAACGATTCAACAGCTCTTTCCGATCTCATCCGGCCCAGGGCCTCAGCAGCTCCCAACCGAACAAGCTTATCTTCTTCTTGAAAAGCTTTTATAAGAACTTCCGCCACTTCCCTGGAGTTTTTCCTTCCAAGAGCTCCTATAGCCCCAATACGAACAAAGTCATCGTTGGCCCCAAGTGCGGAAACAAGGACTTCCAGCGCTTTTTCAGACCCGATCTGCATCAGCGCTTCCGCAGCCTCCAGACGGACAGCCCGGTTCTTGTCTACAAATGTATTCCTGAGCAATTCGATTGCTCTCTCAGACCCTATTACGCCGAGAGACTTTACAGCTTCTATCCGCACAGAATAATCTTCATCCCCAACTGCAGCCTCAAGAGGAGCAAGTGCCAGCTCTGATCTTGTTTCCCCAAGCACTTTTGCAGTTTCTCTTTTTACCCCAACATCTTTATCCTCAAGTGCTCCTGAATTGGCCCTGATTCCACAGGCACCCAGCCTTCCGAGGCTTTGAACCGCCCTTATTTTTTCTACTGTATATCTACTGTCAAGTTTCCTGGCAAGCAATGCACATAATTTTCCTTTTGTTTCAGCACTGGCTGTCATAGCACATTTTGAAGCTAAATATAAATTTCCGCTTGAAATTATTGAATTTTACAAGTTCTTCTCCTGATTCTAGTAATTCCAAAGTAAGTATGATTACATTTTCCCATCTCGGATGCCTGAACGTCTTTGAAATATCCACTCCATTTTCAAGGTATGTTTTTAGCTTTAAAGCCGCAAAATATTCCTGAAGAGATCGATTTATCCCAAACCTTATATCGGAACTGTTTCTGGTAAGGAGCCCCAGCCAGATGCAGGCATGGAGGAGTTTTCGAGCTTTTACTCTTCCAAATGGATTGCATTTTGCATACTCTTCTGCTGCTTCAAAGGCATAGCTATAATTACATGAAGTTTTACTCCTGCACTGGAGTTTGAAGGCCAAGTTCATTAGAAAGCCCTCAATATCTATTCTTTGAGCAGGCAGCTTTTTAGAGTTTATTTCAGCAGACGATCTTTCAAGATTTGTTTTCTTATTGCTTATCGAGGGCAGCCAAGCTTCTGAATGGAATAAACCTTCTCTTACCCTGCAGTCTCTAAAAAGCTCTGAGACAAAAGCTTGATAGGTTTCCGCCCGGCTGAAGGGAATAGAGTCGAAAAGGGTAAAATGCTCGCTCTCTCCATTTCTTTCTCCCATACCCATGTGAACTGCTGAAAGTTTGATCCAGAGGTAAAGCAACAGGGGGTTTCGAAGGATCGGTTTTGAATTAACTTCACTCAGACTTCTGGCTTTCAAAAGCTTTGCCTGTCTCTTGTTAGGAATATTCTTTTCTATAAAGAGCCTGATCTTCTCATCGGTCAATTTTTCAAGTTCTGAAAGTGCAAACGTACTTTTTAAGCTATCAAAAGGCTCGGGTCTTAAGGCAATTACGTATCTGCAGTCTTCATATTCGGAAATAAAATCGGAGATTTCATCAAAAGGGGAAAAGTTATCAGAAGGTGTGAGCAGGTCAAGCCCATCTAATAACAGCAGGGCTTTTCCTTCGAGCAGTTTCTTAAAATCCTTTTCACAAATGCCTTTTTTCGTTACTCTTACTTTTAAATAATTGTAAAAAGAACCTTTAACATAGGAGTCAAGTACTACATAAATCGGAACAAATCTCTCTTCTTTCCTGAGGTATTTTCTGGCATAGACAGCACTCAGCCACTTAAGGGTACTCGTCTTTCCCGAACCTGCCTCTCCGTAAATTATTAAGTGCCTTTCTTTTTCCACAATTTGTGAGATTTTGAAGTCGTAGGCTAGGGAAACTTTTTCTTCGAAAAGCCTGCGCGTGATTGGCAATATTTCTCTGGCAGATAATTCCACGTAGTTACATGTTTTATTTCTATCTTCCAGTACTATATTTTTCAGGTATCTTTCAAGATCCCAATTTGATCTGCTTTCAGTTCCAGACATAAAGCCCCCATGATTTAATTGTATTTCTTTTCCCCATTCTATTCTTTTTGTCAGAGGACCTTTTTTAGGTTTACTGCTTTCAGTACGTATCCCGAACTTTTTCCACCACTTTCTTGTTATACGCATTTACAATATCACTCCGGGTGATGAGGCCAAGGAGTTTGGTTTTATCTTCTCTGTCCACGACTGGAAGCCTGCCTATTTGCTTTGAAGCAAAGCGTTTGAGGACAGCGTCAAGGGTTTCATCGGGATAGGCGACTTCCATATGCCGGGTAGCTATATCCTTTATTTTCTTGTCGACTTCTCCGGACTTTACTTTACTCCGGAGGTCTGAAAGGGTTACTATACCTGAAAGTTTGCCTCTGGAATCAAGGACTGGAAAACCGACGTGTCGGCTTACCTGCATGAGAGCGGTAAGGGCTTCAACACTCTTCTCCTCCGAAACTGTCTGGACGGGTGTGATCATGGCATATTTTACAAACATAGAGCTCATGATATCTACTTCCCTGCTTTTTCGGATCTTAAACCCTTTTCTGCGGAGGCCTTCCGTGAAAATGGATTCCGGATAAAGGGCATTTGACATTACGTTGCTGAGGACGCAGGCAAACATGAGAGGGAGAATCATGTTGTAATCTCTTGTAATTTCAAACAGGATCAGGATAGCAGTAAGGGGAGCTCTTGCAGTTCCAGCAAAGACCGCCCCCATCCCGACCAGAGCATAAGCTCCTTGCTCGGCTATAGTCCCCGGAAAAAGCAGGTTTGCCGCTGTCCAGAAAGCTCCTCCAAGCATTGCGCCTGTAAAAATGGAAGGAACAATCGTTCCTCCTGAGCCTCCAGAGCCCAGACTTAGGGAAAAGGCGAGGATCTTTAAGAAGAGCAGGATCAGCAGAAGCTTGAAGGTAAACTGGCTGTTCAGGGCATCCATTATTACATTATAACCCATTCCCAAAACCCGGGGGTAAAAAAGGCCGATTAAACCGACTGCGAGCCCTCCAAGGGCAGGCTTGAAAACAGGATGAAGAGGAATTTCCGAAAAAATATCTTTTGTATAGTAAAGCGTCCGGATCAAAAGGGTAGAGATGAGCCCTGCAAGAAGTCCGAGCACAAGGCAGAGCCCGAGTTCTTTGTAGGGGCTGACCAGCTGGTAGGAAGAGATCTCTATAGGCTTTATTCCGAAAAGTGTGCTTGAGACAAGAGTTGCAAAGACCGAGGAGATAACTATCGGAATAAAGGTCCTGGTTTCAAGTTCCCCGTAAATTACCTCTACTACAAAGACCACTCCTGCAAGCGGGCGTTGAACGCAGCTGCAATTCCACCGGCAGCTCCGCAGCCCAGAAGGATCTGAAGCTGCCTTTCCGGGCTCTTAAGGATTCTCCCAACAAAAGCACCAGTCCCAGCTCCTGCAAGGATTCCGGGCGCCTCTTTTCCCAGGGAACCTCCTGAACTGATCGTGATTATTGAAGTGAAAACTTCCAGAAAGACATCCCTGAGCTTAAGCCTCGCTCCGCGGAGGGTTACGGTTTCTATAAGTCCGTCAACGCCGTATTTCTTTTTCGTCCGAAAATGGGAGATTACTCCTACCAGTAATCCTCCAAGGGCAGGCATAAATAATACATAATAGTGTGGGAACTCGTGTAATGGGAACCCTTGCTGCATGCCCAGAAAAACATTGCTGTACTGGAGAGTGCGGTCATAAACTCCTATTACAAACCCTGTAAGGAGCCCGATTATAATGGCAATTGAATTGACCCTAGCAGTTTCAGTATCAAACCGGGAGATATACTTTGTTATCCTGGGGTATTCTTTTATGTTATGGAATACGAATCTGGACTCTGGACTAATTTCCAAAAACTCGTGCCTCTTGAATCCTTTTATCTTTGCCTTTTTCTTGAAAAAAGGCAAGTTTCAGGCTTTATTTTGCCTGAAGATTTTCAGGCAAAGGATTTAAAGCATTTATTTAAATGTATCATTATATTATTTTATTTAATGTGCATCCGGAATGCAGATTAAGTGTATTATTATTTATTAGTTAGTATTTATTACTTGTTATTTATTATTTATTATTTATTATGTGCTTCTGGAATGCAGCCTTTAAAAATCTGAGACTTTTTTTCGGTTTTTTTCGTTATCTTCAGACCTTTATATTTACATCTTTTTATTTCGTCCTATTTTATCTCGTCCTTATCTTTTGTTTTTTCCGATAAGTTCCAGAACGTCACAGAGTTTTTTTGCAGTTTCGGAAACGGTCTGCATACCGACAGAGTCCTCTTCTGCCGGGTTCCAGGTTATTCCGCCGAAGTGGGCATTATCTCCAACTACAATCATGCCGTGAATGTGCATCCAGTCGTGGATTGACTGAATAGTCTTTTCTTGCCCTCCGTTTCTGGAACCTCCGACTGAAAGAGCTGCTCCGACTTTATTCTTGAGCGCTAAATCTTTACGGCGGAGAAGGACGCTCCGGTCAAAAAGGGCTTTGAGCTGGGCAGGGTAATTTCCCATGTACACCGGGGACGCTACGATTATACCGTCTGCGGTTCTCATTTTTTCATAAATTTCTTCCATATCGTCTTCAATTATACAGGAGTCCTTTTCCCTGCAGGCTCCGCAGGCTTTGCAGAAGCCGACTTCTGAAGTGGATATAAAAACAATGTCGGTCTCAAAACCTCTTTCTTTTGCAACTCCAAGGACTGCTTTGATCATTCTCTCACAATTCTGGCCCTTTCGCGGGCTGCCTGAAATTCCCAGTATCTTCATTGAGATCATTCCGAAATTCTTTTATATTAATTTATCATTTATATTCAGTAATATTGTTTTAAGTATAGCTATCTGCCGTAAAAATAATCCAGATCGTTATATATCTCAAGGAAAAAAGTTCATATATAAATGTGTGCTGGCAGTCATAAATATATATTTTTCATTTTTATATATATCGATAAGCATTTTACGTAAATTTATATATTAAGACCCAGCTAACTTAAACGACTCCAATTATATAGGAGGTTGGTTGATTGGTAACATTTTTAGAAAAGATTAGTGAAAGAGCAAAGAAGCTTAACAAGACGATTGCTTTACCTGAATCTACCGATATAAGAACTCTCCAGGCAGCTGCCAAGACCCTCAAAAGAGGTATTGCAGATGTTGTCCTGATAGGCAACGAGGACAATATCAAGGCGCTTGCAGGAGATCTCGACCTCTCAAAAGCAAAGATTGTAGATCCTGAAACTTATGAGAGAAAAGATGAATATGTTCAGGCTTTTTACGAGCTGAGAAAGCATAAGGGTGTCACACTAGAAAGCGCAGCGGAAATTATGAAAGACTACGTTTATTTCGCTGTTATGATGGCCAAACTCGGTGAAGTCGACGGCGTAGTATCAGGCGCTATTCACTCTTCTTCAGACACGCTTAGACCCGCTGTCCAGATCGTTAAAACTGCTCCGGGTTCAGCTCTTGCATCTGCTTTTTTCATCATTGCCGTACCGGACTGTGAATACGGGTCAGACGGAACATTCCTCTTTGCTGACTCGGGTATGGTCGAAATGCCCAGTGTGGAAGACGTTGCAAACATTGCAGTTATTTCTGCAAAGACCTTCGAACTGCTGGTTCAGGACGTGCCAAAGGTCGCAATGCTCTCCTACTCCACCAAGGGAAGCGCACACAGCAAGCTGACCGAAGCAACAATCGCTTCTACAAAGCTTGCACAGGAACTCGCTCCTGACATTGCAATCGACGGTGAACTTCAGGTGGACGCAGCAATTGTTCCCAAGGTTGCAGCTTCAAAGGCTCCAGGAAGCCCTGTTGCAGGCAAGGCCAATGTCTTCATCTTCCCGGACCTGAACTGCGGAAACATCGCATACAAGATTGCCCAGAGGCTTGCCAAGGCTGAAGCTTATGGCCCTATCACCCAGGGACTTGCCAAACCGATTAATGACCTGTCCAGAGGCTGCAGTGACGAAGACATTGTCGGTGCCGTTGCAATTACCTGCGTTCAGGCCGCAGCACAGGACAACAAATAATCTCAAGCGTTTCTATATTTGCGAACGTTTTAGGAAGCTTTTTATTGACTTTCATATATAAAATATTCTATCATATATATAAATGTAAATTAAAAGCAATGTATAAACTGGGGTTTACACATGAAGGTATTGGTTATAAACGCAGGAAGCTCGTCCCTTAAATATCAGTTAATTGATATGAGCAATGAATCCCCACTTGCAGTAGGTCTCTGCGAAAGAGTGGGAATCGATAACTCGATCATTACTCAGAAAAGGTTCGATGGCAAGAAGCTGGAAAAGCAGATTGATCTTCCCACCCATAAGACAGCTCTCGAAGAGGTTGTTAAGGCTCTTACTGACCCTGAATTTGGAGTCATTAAGGATATGGGAGAAATCAACGCAGTAGGGCACAGGGTTGTGCACGGTGGTGAGAAGTTCACAACATCTGCTTTATTTGATGCGAGTGTAGAAGCGGCTATCAAAGATTGTTTTGAGCTGGCACCCCTCCATAATCCTCCAAACATGATGGGAATCTCAGCCTGTGCAGAGATCATGCCTGGGACGCCTATGGTCATTGTTTTTGACACTGCATTCCATCAAACCATGCCTGCATATGCCTACATGTATGCTTTGCCATATGATCTGTACGAAAAGCATGCAATACGAAAATACGGTTTTCACGGGACCTCCCACAAGTATGTTGCCGGAAGAGCTGCCCTTATGCTTGGAAAGCCTGAAAAAGACACCAAGATTATCACCTGTCACCTCGGAAACGGTTCAAGTATTGCAGCAGTGAAAGGCGGAAAATCCGTTGATACCAGCATGGGCTTTACCCCGCTTGAAGGGGTTGCAATGGGTACCAGATGCGGTTCCATTGACCCGGCAGTCATTCCCTTCATTATGGATAAAGAAGGCCTGTCAAGCAGGGAAGTTGACACCCTCATGAACAAGAAGTCCGGTGTGCTTGGAGTTTCCGGGATCAGCAATGACTTCAGAGACCTTGATGAGGCAGCCTCGCATGGCAACGAGAGAGCCGAGCTTGCCCTTGAAGTCTTCGCATATAGGGTTAAGAAGGTCATTGGTGAGTATTTAGCCGCGCTCAATGGTGCAGATGCGATAGTCTTTACCGCAGGCATCGGAGAAAACAGCGCAACCATTAGAAAGAGAATCCTTACCGGCCTTGATGGCGTCGGCGTAAAAATCGATGATGAAAAGAACAAGATCAGAGGCCAGGAAATCGACATTAGTACCCCCGATTCGAAGGTAAGGGTTTTTGTCATCCCAACCAATGAAGAACTTGCCATTGCAAGGGAAACAAAGGAAATTGTTGAGACCGAAGTTAAACTACGCAGTTCCGTACCTGTTTGATAGTAAAGGAAAAACTTCCTTTACATTACTATTTTTTAACTTTTAGTACACTTGTTGAAAAGCTTAAACTGTATTTTTGTTGAAACCTGCTTTGCTGTTAAGAATTCAATTTCTACTATTTTTTATTCTTCTATTCTGCGTTTTTTCTAATTTTCGAAAATTAACTTTTCAGCCTTCCAGAGCTGGGACTTGTATTGTCACAAAATTAATACCCTTAAAGAATAACTGTCCTTAAGCTGTCATATTGATTATGAAGCAGGTAGATATTACTCACGAATCCTAGCCAGATAGTTTATTGGCAGCCAGGGTTTTTGAGGCTGCCAGAGCAAAGAATCGGCACATACTGGGCCTTGAGGCTTTTGACATTCTGAAAGCTTACGGCATTCCTGTAGTAAAGACTGCATTTGCAAAAACTACAGAGGAAGCTATAAACGCTTCAAAAGAGATCGGTTATCCGGTTGTAATGAAGGTCGTTTCTCCGCAGATTTCTCATAAATCCGACATTGGAGGAATCAGACTCCCCCTTCAAAATGCCGCCGAAGCGAAAGCTGCCTATCAGGACATGATGGAAATTATCTTAAAGAAATACCGGATGTGTCCCTTGAGGGCGTACAGTTGCGGCCAATGCTCTCAGGCGGCAGAGAAGTAATTATCGGGATGGTTCGCGACCCCACTTTCGGGCCCACGCTGATGTTCGGGCTTGGCGGAGTTTATGTGGAAATTCTCAAAGATGTCCGGTTTGCGATAGCTCCTGTTGACAAAAAAGAAGCCAGAGAGATGATTACAGGGATCAAAACTTACCCGCTTCTGGCCGGAACCAGGGGGTAAAGCCTTCTTACATTGGCGTGCTTGTAGATGCAATTCTCAGAGTTTCGAAGCTTGTTTGTGATTTTCCGGAGATTGAGGAATTCGATATCAATCCAATGATGGTTTTTGAAGAAGGGAAAGGCGTTCTTGCTGTGGATGTGAGACTGATGCTAAAAAGGGACTTTCTTTTTTGATCAAGCACAACCATTGAGCTACAAGCGTTGATCCTCAACCGTTGCGTCGGTTGATCACGCCGACAGGGTTTGGGGATGAGGTCCCCAAACTCAAAAGCTGTCACGTTTTCGCTCAAGCCTTTTTTGGAAAGGCTTGCAGGCAAGCAGTTTTTTTTAAAAAGGGTTGCTTTTCTACTCAAAATATTCCCAGCCTATTTTCATTCTATCTCCGTCAAGTTTTCTAATTTTTCCAAGCCCTAATCAAAAATGTTTTTCGCTATCGCTTGACAGTGGTATCAGAATTGTGAGACGTCTCGGGCCCAGGTCATACTAAAATTATAATATTTGTTTCGTACATACTGGAAGTAGTGAATGAGGTGGTAATACGACCCAGGAACGGAAAAGACTCATGCTGGCTGTGGGTATCCTGCTTCTTTCGAGCACTGTCGCCGTCAATCTCCTACTTGAGGATTCACCAGTAGTAATCCGGCTTGAAGGAGATACGTTCAAGGTGGTGGATATCCCGTATGTATATACTGTAAAAGAGGCGTATATTCTCCTTTTTTCCGGATTTTTTGGAGGTCTAGCGCTGGCTCAGGTTCTGCTGTTCCTGGGGCTTCAAGGCTCTGCTTTTCCAGTAACCGGACAGGCAGCACAGGTGACAGCTCTCAACGTTATCACAGAAAAAGCTCCAGAGGAGATTTTTGAGGTCTCACTTGAAAATGCCCCTGTTGAGGAATCCAGGACCAGGGCTAATATTGACCCCACATATGTCCTTCTGCGGGCCCTTGAAGGAGATGAAAGGAAAGCTATTGAACTGATTGCGGCAAAAGGAGGGAGAATTCTCCAGAATGAACTCGTGAATTCCCTCGATTTTTCCAAGGCCAAGGTTTCCCGGGTTCTTATGAGCTTGGAAAGAAGGGGCATAATAACAAAGAAAAAATATGGGCTTACTAATTGCATTTCGATAGCTGACGAGCTTAAAGATAACGTAGAATTGGGGGGTGAAATGAGATGAGGAAAAGCGCTTTGATAGTAGTTTCAGTTGCCTTACTGGTCCTGGCTCTGGGGGGGGTATGGTACTATGGAAATGGGGCCGATGTAAAAATTATTGATATGCAGGCTTCTCCTTTTGGGGCCGGTGACTCTGGAAAGCTGAACATAACGCTTCAAAATAACGGTTTAAAGCCCGTGGATGTTTGGCTTGAGATTGAGAATGCTTTTGTAGACGAAAATGGGACGAGCTACTCAACATCAAGGCTGGTAATTTCCGATAATTCCACAGGTCCATGGGATGAAGGATCAGTTTCTCTTCAGAAGCCGATCAAGCTTGTTCACGGAAACAACTCAGTCAGTGTGTGGCTTGGGTATAAGCTTCCAGGGGAATACCCTGTAAAGGTTAGGGTCGTTCAGAATGGCAGACTTCTGGACGAAGACACTTATCTGGTAAATATCCCGCTTCCCGAATTACATCTTAAGCTTGAGAATGAACTTGAACGCAGAAACACCTCTGATGTGTATAAGGTTTATGGCTACCTTATAAATTACGGACTGAGCTCTGCAGATAAAGTGAGTACTAACTTAACAGTGACAAACGAAAGAACAGGGAAAGTTGTGTTTACATCTTCCGAATTTTATTCCGTGGGCGGACAGGATAAAAGTGCCCTAAGAGCTTGGCCGGGTTATCCATATGCAATTGTGGAAATTGCGCACGGTAAACCCTCAGGAGATTCATATAAGCCTATCCCGATTGTGATTGTCGGGGGAAACGGGGATCGCTTCCTGCTTAATGTAACATCCCGATGGCAGAATCAGGTGGCTTCTGCCGAATTGCATATCCCGGATCAGGAAGAGGGTAGGTGAAGCATATGATAAAAAGAGATGAACTTCTCAGTTGCAAGAGCTCAAAATTTTTGATTCTTGTGCTTTTGCTTTTCGGAATCTGTGCTGGCTGCCTTGATAGGGATTCTGCCGAAGCCCGGGTGGATACACTGGTTCAGGGTCTCGGGGATAAGGATGAGAGAGTCAGTTCGGTTTCAGCTAATGAACTTTGCGCGATCGGGGAACCTGCAGTAGATCCTCTTATAAAAGCTTTAAAAGATAATAATCCAAAGGTTCGAAGCCTTGCTGCCCTTGACCTTGGAATAATAGGTGACAAAAAAGCTACAAACTCGCTAATAAAAGCTCTGAAAGATCCGATTCCGGAAGTTCGTATGAATGCAGCCTTTTCACTTGGAGAACTTCAAGCCCTTGAAGCTGTTGAGCCCCTTATTGAGCTTTTGAAGGATGAAAATGGAGAAGTAGTTCGCTATACGGTAATTGCACTTGGAATGTTGAAAGATCCAAGGGCTACTGAACCTCTTTGTGAGGTTCTGAAACGCGATGATGCCAGTATAAGCTATGATGGCGATTCGGATATGCGCTATACTGGCAATTCGAATATACGCTCTGAGGCTGTATTTGCCCTTGGAGAAAACGGAGACCTGCGGGCAGTTGACACCCTCACGGATCTATTAGCTGATAAAGAAATTGGGAGTTCCGCAGCTTCCAGTCTTGGCCGTATTAAAGGTGAATATGTGTTCGGAAAACTTATTAAACTGCTGGACAGCAAAAATCCTACAACTCGGACCAACGCCGTAGCTGTATATGAATATATCCAGGACCCTGCTGCTGTTCCTATTCTGATCAGGATGCTCAGTGACCAGGTTCCAGAAGTGCGCAGAGAAGCCGCATACGTGTTGGGTCATTTTAAAGAGCCGGAGGAAATTGCCCAGACCGAGCAGCCCCTAATTAATGCCCTCGGAGACAGTAAGGTAGAGGTACAGGCAGCTGCTGCTGGTTCTCTTGGACGTATTGAGAGCAAAAAAGCGATACCACTCCTTGCAGAGCTCATTCAGTCTAAAGATTCTACTCTCTGCGAGACTGCTATCTATTCCCTGGCTAGATATAAAGATCCTGAGGCTGCAGACGCTCTCATTGCCGCTCTTGGAAATGAAAACTGGCATATCAGAATGAAAATTGTTTATTCCCTTATGGAAATTGGGGACACCCGGGCGGTCGATCCTCTAATCTCTTTGCTTGGGGATGAAAATTATAAAGTAAGACAAAGCGCTGCAACCGGGCTTGGAAAACTTGGCGATCGGAAAGCTGTTGAGCCTATCATTAAGGCCCTTGAAACCGAAAGAGAGGTGGATGTCAGAATATCGGAAGTTCAAGCTCTTGGGATACTGGGAGGATCAGAAGCTATCAAAGGTTTGAGCCGAGTCAGCACTGACAAAGACGAGTACAGAAACGTCAGAATCAATGCAGAAAAGGCGCTGGCTATATTTAAGGGAGGTGGGACAGTGAATGCCTCCTCTTTTTATTAATTAACTTATTTGGATTGTGAAGATCGGATTGAGTGAAATAAGTTTTGAAGTGAAATCGTTTGGAATACGGAGGAAACAATAAAATGAAGAAACATACAGCAGTTTTACTGGTCACTCTCACTGTCTTACTTGCAGTAGCAGCAGACACTGCAAATGCAGCAGACACTTCAGATACAGCAGACAATGTAAGCAATATAACCAGCGTTTGTGATGTTGTTGGTACCAATTATGAATGGAGACCTAATGAACAATATCCAGTAGTCGATTTATTTGGAGAGAAAGAAGTTCCGCTGTTTACCACTAACGGAAACGTCTCGGATGTGCATGTTAACAAGCTAGCCAAGTTGATTATTGACAGTAATGAACCTCACACTCTCAAAGACGGTGAAAAACTCGATATAGGCCAGGGATATGCTCTTGAAGCCAAGCAGATCAATATTTACGATAAGAAAGCCTGGCTCGAGTTTACCAGGGACGGACAACATATTGCTGATCAAATTGTTTCAATCAATGACGACAATGGAACATGGACTGTTGCCCTTGACAATGTTCAGGGTGAAAACAATGTTATTGTCATGAGAGCTCATGTTGGTGTTATAGGTTCATTATCAGAAGATAATGGCGTTAATGTCGTAGACTATAATGCCGTCGATATTGACGGGATCTGGCTCAATGACTATGCAAATGCCACAACCCTTAAAATGGGAGATAAAATCGGAGAATTCACGCTTGAAAAAATAGTCAGCGGAACAAATATTTCTAACCAGGGGAGCCTTGTTTTGGAAAGTGATACTGGATCTTCTGTAACCTGTAACGTTGCTGGCACCAATTATGAATGCGACAGCTGGTCTAACCAGTATCCATTAATCAATTTATTTGGAGAGAAACAAGTTCCGTTGCTTGCCAGTAACAATTCAATGTGGAAATATCGTGACGACCCAATGTGGAAATGTCATGTTGACAAGCTTGCCAAGCTCGTTCTTGATAGCAATGACAAACACGCCCTGAAGACTGACGAAAAACTTGATCTCGGGCAGGGCTACAGTATCCAGGCAAAGCAGATCGATGTTGATGGAAAGAAGGTTTTGCTTGAATTCGATAAAAATGGAAAATATGTAGATGATGCTATCCTTTCAACTGAGCCCGATAACCAGAATTGGACATGTTTACGTGACAATATTCAAGGTGAAGACAATATTCCTGTCCTGAGAGTCTATGTTAGCAACGTCTACCAAGATGGAAACGACAGTATTGTCCAGATTAACGGGATATGGCTAATTGATTATGCAAATGCCAGAACCCTCAAAATCGGGGATAAAATAGGAGGATTCACACTTGAGAAAATTGTCAGCGGAGTAAATAAATCTAACCTGGGAAGTCTTGCTTTCAAGAAAACTCAAGCTGTTGATTCTTCTTCACTTGCCCCCGAAGAGAAACCGGTTGTATCAACTAACAAGAGTACAAGCCCATCTATTTCATGGCACCTGAACCTTTGGAAGTTTATCACAAGCAAATTTTTAGAGAAAGAAGAACCCAACTCTACAAAAGCATCAAACGCCACATTATAAGGAAAAAATCCACAAACAATTTCCAGCTCTGTAGAAATCCTCTTCAAATAGGCAGAAACGGATCATCTCCAATTATCGAAAATCCAGCCTATGTCTTGAATCACAGGTCTTTAAAACACTTCCAAGAAGGTTTCTACAGAGCCCAATTTCCTTACTTCATGTTTTTATCGGTCTAGCAATAAAATTTGGGTCTTGTCGAAAGACTTTGTATTGTTTTCCAAGTTTTTGATCAAACTGGTCAACGATTAGTGGAAACTATGCTAGATTTTTAAGATCCATACAAAATAATAAAAAATATTGTAAAATTAAGTCGCTCTAGACGAGTTAAAGTCCAAAGAACGTGCTTAACATCCTGCAGATAGCAGGAACAAGGAGGAACAGTAAAATGAAAAAATATAAAGCAATTGCACTGGTGGCTCTTACTCTATTAATTTCAATAGCAGTAAACACTGGAAGTGCAGCAGACAATAATTGCAGTAAAATTTGTAATGTTGTCGGCACCCATTATCAATGCAGTACTTGGTCTAATGAACAATATCCAGTAATCGATTTATTTGGGGAGAAAAATGTTCCGTTGCTTGCCAATTACGACCCAATCTGGAAATGTCACGTTGATAAACTTGCCAAGTTGATTCTTGACAGTAACGCAACTTATACCCTCAAAGCTGGCGAAAAATTAGATCTTGGTCAGGGTTATGCTCTTGAAGCCAAGCAGATTGACATTGACGGAATGAAAGTTTGGCTTGAATTTACCAAGGATGGGAAATATGTTGCTGATCAAATTCTCTCGGTTAATACTGATAGCAACAAGACATGGACTGTTGCCCTTGACAATGTTCAGGGTGAAAACAATATTGTTGTCATGAAGGTTTATGTCAATCAGTTATTTGCGGGTGCAGTAGACAATGTAGTTCGGATTGACGGAATCTGGCTGATTGACTATGCAAATGCCAGAACCCTCAAAACCGGAGATAAAATCGGAGGATTCACACTTCAGCAAATCATCAATGGAACAAATTCGTCTAACCTGGGAAGCCTTATTTTCAAAAATACTACGGAATATCCTGTAAGCTGTAACGTTGTCAGTACCAGTTATGAATGCAGTACTTGGTCTAATGAACAATACCCAGTAATTGATTTATTTGGAGAGAGAAACGTTCCATTGGTTGCCAACTATGACCCAATCTGGAAATGTCATGTTGACAAGCTTGCCAGGCTCGTTCTTGATAGCGGTGACAAACACACCCTGAAGACAGGCGAAAAACTTGATCTCTGCAATGGATACAGTCTCCAGGTCAAGGAGATCGATGTTGACGGAAAGAAGGTTTGGCTTGAATTCGATAAGAATGGAAAATATGTAGATGACGCTATTATCTCAACTGGTCCTGGTGACAATAATTGGACTTGTTCCCTTGACAAAATTCAAGGCGAAGACAATGTTCCTGTCCTGAAAGTCCATGTTAGCGACGTCTATCGAAGTGGAGACGACAGTATTGTCAATATTGACGGGATATGGCTGATTGACTATGAAAATGCCAGAACCCTCAAAACCGGAGATAAAATTGGAGGATTCACAATTGAAAAAATCGTAAGCGGAACTAATTCATCTAACCTGGGGAGCCTTGTTTTCGACAAGATTACGCAATCTCCTGTAAGCCGTAACGTTTTCGGTACCAGTTATGAATGCAGTACTTGGTCTAATGAACGATACCCATTAATCAATTTATTTGGAGAGAAAAACGTTCCATTGCTTGCCAATTACGATCCAATCTGGAAATGTCACGTTGACAAGCTTGCCAAGCTCGTTCTTGATAGCGGTGACAAATACACCATGAGGGCTGGCGAAAATCTTGATCTCGGACAGGGATACAGTATCCAAGCCAAGCAGGTCGACGTTGACGGTAAGAAGGTTTGGCTTGAATTCGATAAAAATGGGCAATATGTAGATGATCAGATCATCTCAACTGGTGAGAACTGGACCTGTACCCTTGACAAGATTCAAAGCGAAGACAATGTTCCTGTCCTGAAAGTCCATGTTAGTGACATCTATCAAAGTGGAAACGACAGTATTGTCCAGATTGACGGGATCTGGCTGATTGACTATTCAAATGCCAGAACCCTTAAAGTTGGAGATAAAATCGGAGGATTCACACTTGAGAAAATCGTTAGTGGAACAAATTCATCTAATCTTGGAAGCCTTGTTTTCGAAAAAGCTCCAGGCTGATTCTTCTGTATCTTCCACTTTAGGAAAGGAACAAGTTAAATTTATTGACAGAAATATAGGATCGCCCATCAAGGTATAGGGGCGTAGAAGGATATATTACATTGAAAAGAAAATGAACGTTTTAAAGTTAAAAACAAGGAAAATCTAACCTGAAGGGAGTGGGGCTATTTATAGAATA
>Ga0183099_1001040_pt1 | contig 17020 bp, 22 predicted proteins | sample Biomet1_FD_127788 | JGI IMG/M metagenome (GOLD analysis project Ga0183099, IMG submission 127788) | Microbial communities from bioreactor (seeded with anoxic lake sediment) at LBNL, California, USA - Biofuel metagenome 1 | ecosystem: Engineered > Bioreactor > Anaerobic > Unclassified ... | reverse complement strand
GCGGAGGGGTTTTTGGAAAAAGCGGTAGGTAATGATAACCCAGCCGATCAGAAGTCCCCCTATGCCCCAAACGAATAAATAACGCTGAATCCAATTCAGAATGATATAGAGCGGATCATAGGGCTGCCAGATGATGCGGCTGCAAAGCCCCCATGCCAGCAGCACAAGTAAGGCAAACCCGACCGCAAACCCCAGGAATGCGAAAATATACTGCACCAAGAGCTGGCGGGAGATCTGGCTGCGGCGCGCACGGGTTTGCTCCAGACGCCTGTTTCGCTTACTCAATGGTATAGCCCACCCCCCAGACGGTTTTAATGAATTTTGGTTTCCGGCTCGGCTCGCGCATCTTCTCTCTGAGCCGAGCGATATGGGCCATGACTGTATTGTTGTTGTCGAAATATTTCTCGCCCCACACGGCTTCGAAGAGGTCCTCAGATGAAACGACCTTGCCGCGGTGCTCACAGAGATACCAGAGAATGTCGAACTCTATGGGTGTCAGCGGAAGTTCTTTCCCGTACAACGTGCATTTATGGCTCTCCTGACAGACGTAAAGACCGGCAAAATCATATTCCGAGGTTTCCGGCTGCACGGCATTTACGGTGTTATACCGCGTATAGCGCCTTAGCTGCGTTTTTACACGGGCGATCAGTTCCAGTGGGTTGAAGGGCTTTGTGATGTAATCGTCCGCACCCAGCGTCAGACCCATGATTTTATCCATGCCTTCCACCTTGGCGGTTAGCATGATAATGGGGAATAGGTGGTTTTCTCGGATTTTCTGGCAGAGTGTAAACCCGCTCATGTCGGGCAGCATTACGTCCAGGATGGCAAGACTCAGGTCTTCCTGCGCCACGCAGGTAAGTGCATCCGCGGCATTATAAAATTTAAAAACCGAGTAGTTTTCATTTTGGAGATATACTTCGACCAGATCGGCAATCTCGTGCTCGTCATCGACGATCAGTATCTTTTCACTCATGCAATGTAACTCCTGCAAGTATAAACGTAGAAAAGGGACCTATCCTTTTTCTGCTATTATATTTCGTTATGCAAGTTTTTTCAAACAATTTCAGATTTCAGAACTTACTGTAGAAACAGGTCCCGGCATTATGAACATTTTAAAATGTGACAAGGTCACGGAAAAAAAGACATATTCGGGTATCCTAGGGTAGAAAGAAAGAGAAACCGATATGCCTTTTATCAAAACTGTAGAGAAAAATTTTAATTCTTTGGGCTTGGCCCAAAGGAATTGACTAAGGAGATACTGAAATGAGTTTGCTGAGCTTGTTCATGAGGGCGGATATCAACGAAGGTATTAAGGCCGTAAGAGCCACGCCTGGGGCAAAGTTAATCGACGTAAGGACGGAAGAGGAGTTCTCGCTTGGCCGGATACCCGGCAGCATCAGTATCCCGTTAGACAGCATTGCAATGGTTGAGGACATTATTCCACATAAGGACACGCCCCTGTTTCTGTATTGCCAAAGTGGAGCCAGAAGCAGCAGTGCCGTTCGGTACCTGAAAGGCATGGGATATGCCAACGCTACGAACCTGGGAGGCATATCTGCTTGGCGCGGTAAGATAGAAAGGTAAACGGACCACTTTACTTTGGTAGGACAATTCGAAGTTTCATTCTCACTTTATCTGCAAGGCCCCATCGCGCCCTCCGATTCCTAAATTTCGCCCCGCCCCAAAATGGGACGGGGCACTTTTGCTGGAAAAGAATTTATTCGAGTAAGAAGTGGAAGAATAAGGATGAGGTGACATGGCATAGTAAGTAAAGCAAGGATTGATGGAGCGAAAGGATCTTGAGAAATGGACCAGAATATTTTAATCGCTGCAGCGCGGCATTGCGGGCAAATGATCGGATGCAGCGGCTGTCCACTTAACGGCGTTAAGAAGTGTCCGGAAACGGTGCTGAGTAGCCTTGCCGATACGGTTGAGAATAAACAAAGGGAGATCGATGCGCTGCGAAAGGCTAAAGACGCGCGGGAGATGGAGGGGTAATCCTGCATCTTGGTCAGGCGCTCTACTTCTTCAGGGCTGCGCTCTTTCTCGCCACAAGTGACCTCCAGCCGCGTGGGATACAAAAACCCAGTTCGGTACAAAACCGAACTGGGTTTTCGTTGACGTTTTGTTAGCAGCAGATAGATGTTTATCGACTGCTGATACTGTTGAGTGATTGCTTAGAAAAGCTTGTTATGTATTTTCAATTACAGTTTTTCTTTTATAGGTGCTTCGGATAAAAATTCCGAGTGTCACCAGAGCAAAAGCGATTCCGATCGGGTAAGAAATAGATGTTGCGAGTTTCAGTCCTTCAGGTGCCTGCAAAATATACGTTGAGCATACAGCCGTCATAAAGGTTGCGGGGATAGTCGCAATCCAGTGCAACTTTTTGCTTCTATAAAGATATACCGCGCAAGCCCACAGCGCTATCGTGGCGAGAGTCTGGTTTGACCATGCAAAATATCTCCAGATGATATCGAAATTCAATTGTGACAGACTGACGCCAATGATAAATAGGGGTATTGAAATGTACAACCTTTTAGCAATCGGCTTCTGGTTGAACTTAAACGCATCGGCTATCGTAAGTCTTGCACTTCTGAATGCAGTATCACCTGAGGTTATCGGGCAGGCGATAACGCCGATCATAGCTAGCACGCCGCCTACGCTACCAAGAATTGTTGTCGAAACTTTGTAGACGACTGCGCCCTGCCCGTCTTTCAACGCGCCCGCAAGTCCTTCGGTACCATTGAAAAATGCCATAGCAGCAGCGGCCCAGATCAGCGCAATAATACCTTCCGCCACCATTGCGCCATAGAATACTCTTCTTCCGTGTCTTTCACTTTTTAAACATCTTGCCATCAAAGGGGACTGAGTTGCATGGAATCCACTGATTGCGCCGCATGCAATTGATACAAACAAAAGAGGCCAGACTGGCAATCCGCTCGGATGCATGTTTGTGAGCGTCAGTTCAGGTACATGATAGCCTTGGATAAATAGGCCGCCGCCTATGCCGACAGCCATGATCAAAAGGCATATACCAAAGAATGGATATATTCTTCCGATAAGCTTGTCTATTGGCAGCATGGTCGCCAAGAAGTAATAAATAATGATAACAACCAGCCAAAAAGTTGTATTAAGCGAGTCCGGCGTGAGACTTGCGAGAAGCTTTGCTGGTCCGGTCATGAACACCGTTCCTACGAGGATAAGAAGTATAACCGAGAAAACTCGCATTACGTTTTTCATTGCTGGACCAAGATAAATACCTACAACTTCGGAAATGCTGGCTCCGTTATGCCGTAGAGAAAGCATGCCGGTCAAATAATCGTGAACGGCGCCGCCGAAGATGCAGCCAAAAACGATCCAAAGAAATGCGACAGGGCCCCATAGAGCTCCTGTAATGGCACCAAAAATCGGCCCCAATCCGGCAATGTTCAAGAGCTGGATCAAAAAGATTTTTTTCCAGCCCAGGGGTACGTAGTCGACTCCGTCTTCCATACTGTTAGCGCAAGTTTCTTTGCTTTCGTCGGGTTTAAATATTTTTTCTATCAGTGCGCCATAAGTAAAGTAGCCGAGAATCAAGACAGCTAGGGCGACGAAAAAGGTAATCATGTTGGTTCTCCCTTCATTTGTGGTCTTTTTTTCTTTTCAAATCCGACTATCACTTCTTTGCTATGTGGTATTAGTTTACCAATACGTTGCTATGAATTTCAATGAAATAAATATGTATGCAGAGAGCAATACTGGAAAAATCATAGGCCTCAAGAGAATGAAATTAGAAAAAGGAAAAAAGTTATAGTTTGCAGATCCCTGGCAGAATGAAAATACCACAAATAGCAAACGATGGCCGAAAGATGTATAGGGGAAACCAGCGATTCAGAACAAAGAAAAAGCTCGGAACCGATTGAAGTTCCGAGCTTTTTTATGGCAGCGGGAGAAGGATTCGAACCCTCACAAACAGAGTCAGAGACTGTTAATCATGGATGTGCATCATCACAAGTTTTGGTGCTTATTTGGTGTTTAATCAAACCACCCGCCCGTCCTTGTCCTCCCAGGCGTCGCCAAACTTTTCACGTTGCGCGTCCTGCCATTTCTTGTAATCCAGAAGAAGCAGCACGGCGGAGCGGGAGATCCGGAGCGGACGGCTAGAACTGACCGTCTTGGGTGTGTCTATATAGGTGCCCTTATTGGGAACGTAGTTATATGTCTGGCAAATCGTGATCGTCTGCGTGTCGATGCCTACGTCCTGCCAGCGCAGCCCGGCCAGCTCACCCCGCCGTAGACCGAAAGTCATGAGAGTACGCCAGAAATTGCTGTTTTTGTGCTTTGAAACTACTACATCAAGGAAACTTAATGTACTTTATTTTTTTGTTCGACGGGGAAAATTCCACTTTTCCAATATTGGAGTATCTCGGACATCCGGGATTCGGTATAGCAAAGTACAAAAATGTTTTTTTTGTGCCACCAATAATAATCACTGTCTAATAATTTTCGCTTTCGCACTTTTCCTTGATATTTGCAATCGAGATAACAGCGAATGATGCTCATGTGGCTTCTTGCGGCCATCATAGTTCCCGTATCAACCTCAATAATGCTGCTCCAAGGAAGAAACTTCATGGGGTGGAGAGAATATTTTATAGAAATACCATTGGTTGATAAAGAGTATTTCCCGGAAAACCAACAAGCACGATTATACACATAATATATTCCCCATATCACAACGCAATAACATGGCGCAAAAAGAAATAGTAACCCTTTTTCTTCAATTCCTTGCTGCAGTGATAGGACAATTAAATAGATGATCCCAATACTGCAAAATGTGGCAAATGAAAAAAGAAAGTATATCCATCCTTTTTCGCTTTTCAGAGAAAACAGATATTGGTATTCAGGCTTATCCATCGAGTTCCCCATTTCTTGTGTCCCACACATTTTAGGATATTTACGCAAGCAAAGTGCTTTTATAAAGCTCCATCATCATATAACCATTCCTGATATTCTTCTAGTCCCTCCGTCAAGTCGTACTTTAGTATATTTTGTATAACCGACGCTTGCTATCGTTCTTATTTAATTGTTTGAAGATCTTTTTACATTTGAATTGTTTGAAACGGTTTTCACAATTATTTGCCCAACTTGCGAAAGAGTCTCCGCGCCCGTTCCTATTGTTACACCAGTTATAATGTTTCCAATAATCTCTTCTTTTCCTGTATGAAATGCGGCACGTCCTTCTCCTTACATTTTTGAGGTAGGTGCGAGAATCTAAATCTTAACGTAAAAATTTATATTATTGTACACAATATGGCAATATTTTTCAAGTTATACCTTTTACGGAATTAATTGAAAATATTTGTCTGCCAAATAAAAGCTAAAAAGTTGAATGATTGAATATAAAGGTAGAGAAAGCAGCTGAAACATGCCGATTTCGGATGGGATTGAAGTTAGGGTTTGGTGCTTATTTGGTGTTTAATCAAACGAATAAGCGCAAAAATTGAACTACAGCAGCGTGACATGAAGAGTCAAAAGCCTTGCATTACGAACGCTTGCGTGTCCCGGCGGAAATCCACATGACATATCGAAACCAATTGGTAATGTAGAGGTCGGCAGTTCGAATCTGCCCAGCAGCTCCACAAGAAAGCCCGCAATCCCAATGGATTGCGGGCTTTTACTTTTTATATGTCGCATCTAGAAAAACATATAGTATAATATAAGCGTACCAAATTTTGAAATATTTTGGGGGCGGCAGCATGCGTAATAGAAATTATTTACTTCATATACGGAGTTGCTCGGTTAAGAGATGCTTTTTGTATGTGAGTAGCTTTATTTGCGCTGTGTCGCTGTCTTTGTGCCTCTGCGCATGTAGCACAGGAGCAGCAAAAACATCATCATCGTTAGAAACGTACCCTACTACGGCAACTACGACAAAGCCGTTCACTACGGAAAATCCAGAACCAGTCATTCAGAGAGCTGTCACCGCCACCGCGACGCCAACACCGCAATTTAGCGTTGATGACGTGCAGATGCAATCCACACCGGATTCATCATGTTTTAGTGAGGTCGGGTATGATGAAGAATGGAACAGGTTGATTGTCAAATTCCGTGATAGCGGCGTTGTATATATGTATTATGACTTTCCCGTCAGCAAATGGAAGCAGTTCATTGCTGCGGATTCTTTGGGCTCTTGGTTTAATGAATATATCAAAGGATATTATGATTATGAACGGCTTGAATCATAAACAGAATGAAACGCGGCCTTCTTATTCCTTATGGGCATACTTTTCCTTACATTCGGGGCAATAGCCGTAAATATCCAGCTTATGCCCGGAGATCGTGAAATTGGTTTCTTCCGCAAGCGCCTTTTCGTAATCCTTCAGCGGGCAGTGTTCAATAGCGATGATCTTCTTACAGCCGAGGCAGATGAGATAATGCTTGTGCTCCATACGGTTATATTCAAATAAAGTCCGTGAATCTCCCGGAATTGTGAGCTTTACGGCCAGATGGCTATTCGCCAGGACCTCAAGGACTCTGTATACCGTCGAGAGATTGACGGAAATATTCCGTTTTTTCAGTTCAAGGAAGACCTGTTCCGCCGCCAGCGGCTGACCGCTTCCCTCCAGGATATCCAGGATTTCCGTGCGGTGCTTGGTTGTTTTCAGTCCGTTTCGGGCCAAATCATTACCGAAATTGGCATTCTCCGTAATAACCACCCCCGTTTATCTAGTTTCTTTTATCTGGCCGCTTTTCTTTCTTCAATGAGAAAAAGCGCCATATATACTATAAAATAACACAGAACCAACAAAATTACTATGGCTGCCCAGGAGGCAATATCCATTTTGTGGTAAAACCATATTGGTGCAGAAGATCATTTTATCCCAAGACCAGAAGCAGACTATTTTGACAAACTGCCGTAAATTTTGCTAAGATTGCTCTGCATCCGTTCCAAATAAGACATATTATCTTCAGCACTTTCGATCGTATAAATCGTTTCTACTTTTGCTCCGACTTCATTGGCCAAGGTCTGAGAGACTTCAGAACTTGCCATTTCTTCGGAAAATATTGTTCCCACGTTGTTTTCTTTGCAGTAATTAACAAGCTCGGTAAGCTGCTGAGCGCTTGGTTCACCCTCCGCGAAAACATCCTCGACGCTGTTCTGGCTCAGACCAAAATCCTGACAAAGATAAGCGAATGCCGCATGCCCGGTGACGAAGCTTTTTTTCTGCAGCGACGCAAACTTGTTCGTGTATTCATTATAAAGACTCTCAAGCTGTGAAACGAATTGGCTGCAATTGGCCTCATAATAGTCTTTATTTGTCGGGTCTGTCTTAACAAGCGCATCCTTGATGTTCTTTGCTTCAATTTCTGCGCCTTTGAGGCTCAGCCAGATATGAGGGTCATACTGTCCATGCTCTTTTATTTCTGTCTCATCCGTATTTACAATGGGAGTCGCGCCGCTTGACGCTTCAACTGCAACCAAATCTTTATTATTTGCTGCCGCGATCGCATCATCCGCCCAGGCTTCCATTCCAAATCCATTGTAGACAAAGACCTGGGCAGTGCTCAGTCCGACCAGATCCTGAGCCTTCGGCTCAAAGTCATGCGGTTCGGTTCCGTCAGGAATAATCGTTGATATGTCCACTTTATCTCCGCCCACAGCCTCTGCAAATTCCTTCATCGCGTCGAAAGTCACGGAGATCTTTACCATCCCTGATGCCCCCGCATTTGCTTGATTATCGCTTGGCTTTTTGCTGCTACACGCCGAAAAGCTTAAAATGGCGATGAGACATAATAGCAGAGCAGGCCATCTTTTCAACATTTTTTACTTCCTCCGAATTTTGCACTTGCAAATGGTTCCTATTTGCGTCTATAATGAATCATAATCTCGACAGGGACGGGTTGTCAAGAGAGAATATAAGTTTTTCACGAAACCGTTTGCAAACAAGATCGGGGGAAGGTAATGAAATGATCCGTGCTGAAAACTTGTTTTTTTCCTATACGGGCTCGCGGCCATTTGTGCTGGATGGGATAAATCTCGATATTAAAGACGGCGAATACGTATCAGTGGTTGGGGAAAACGGCTGCGGAAAAAGTACATTAATGAGATTGATTCTCAAATTTTTAAAGCCGACGCGCGGAACTATTGTTTTGCAGGCAAAGAGGATTGGTTATGTACCGCAAAAGAATGATTTTTCAAGCACCGGCTTTCCAATTACAGTATATGAGATGCTCAACTCCTACCGTAGACTTCTGAAAATCAGAGACAAAGATATCATACAGGAAAATCTCGGGCTGGTCGGATTGACCGGCTTTTCCGGCGCGCTCATGGGAACCCTGTCAGGAGGCCAGAGCCAGAAAGCGCTCATTGCGCGGGCTTTGATGGGCAGCCCGGATCTTTTGATACTCGATGAGCCGTCTACCGGGGTGGATGTTGACAGCCAGAGGGAGATCTATGGACTTATTAAAAAGCTCAATGTGGAAAATGGGATTACGATTGTATCGGTAGAACATAATCTAGATGCAGCTATTTCAAATTCTACGCTGATTTATCATCTGTCCGCAGGGCACGGGCACTTCTGCACGCCGCAGAAATATGCCGCCGAGTATTTGAGAGGCAAAGGAGAGGACGACGGCAATGCTTAATTATGGCTTTATGCAAAACGCTTTGTTTGCATCAATTTTTATTTCAATCTTATGCCCATGCATAGGGATTTTTCTGGTCCTTCGGCGCTATTCCATGATTGGAGATACGCTGTCGCACGCATCGCTGGCCGGGATTACCCTCGGATTGCTGTGCGAACAAAGCCCCATACTCAGCGCATTTATTTTTACATCAATCTGCGGCGCACTGATTGAGTTTCTTCGCAGTTATTTCAGAAAATACACCGATTTGATTCTTGCCATTGTGCTCTCTTTGAGCGTGGGCATTGCTATTACGATCATAAGCTCGGGGAAACTTCATGCCAATGCAGATTCATTTTTGTTTGGCAGTATCCTGACCGTCACACATTCGGACATGATTATGGTGCTGATTCTGAGCATCATTTCGGTGCTGGCGCTGATCTTTCTGTATCATCAGATGGTCTATATCGCCTATGACGAAGAAGCGGCCAAGGTAGCCGGCGTCAGAGTCAGACTGATAAATTATATCTTCTCAATCCTTGTGGCATCCGCAATATCCGTGTCCATCCGAATTGTGGGCGTTCTGGTGCTCAGCTCCATGATCGCTCTCCCGGTTGCCACGGCGCTTCAGCTCGGAAAGGGATTCAAGATCACGCTTCTTTATTCCATTTTGTTCAGCGTGATTGACATTATGTCCGGCCTTTTTATATCCTATTATCTGAACGTGGCCCCTGGTGGGTTTACGGCTCTCGTCTCTGTTGCGGTTCTGGTTGTGGTTCTAGTGTTTAAAAAAGTGTATTCAAGCATCAAAGTGATTCAAGAGGGTCAGAATTAGAATTTGGCTCTGTGAAGTTACCTGGGGCGAGAGTTTTCCTTGTGTTTGGTGTTGCAGGGTTATATACTGGATATGGAAAAATCGGAGCGCAGCCATACAGTGAGGTTGCGTATTTGTATCAGCAGACTGTCGCGAATAGCAGCGATTGTCCGACAGCAGGGAGATAAAAAATGCCGGAAGAGAATGTTTTTATGCAAGTCCAGGAACTCCAGGAACTGCAGCATCTCCACAATGCGGCTATCAAGGAGCTGCAGGCCCGGTTGGAGATTTTAAATGATGAATTCAAAGTGAAGCATGCCCGGAACCCGATTCATCACATCGAGAGCCGCATGAAATCGACGGCCAGTATGATTGCTAAACTGGAGAAGCGCGGCTGTGAGATATCCGTGGAATCGGCGCGGAAGAACTTAAACGATATTGCCGGTGTGCGGGTCGTGTGTTGCTATATAGATGACGTGTACCAAGTGGCGGATATGCTGCTGCGGCAGTCGGATATACGGCTGGTCAAATAAAGGATTACTTAAAGGAGCCAAACTACAACGGCTACCGCAGCCTGCATCTGGATATCCAGCTGCCGGTGTATTTATCGGATCAGACGGAATATGTGACCGTGGAAATCCAACTGCGGACGGTTGCCATGGACTTCTGGGCAAGCCTTGAGCATGATCTGCGGTACAAGTCTGATAAAAACATCCCGGATGACATTATCCGGGAGATGCTGGCATGCTCCGCTTCCATTGCGGACATCGATCTTAAAATGCAGGAGATATACAAACGCATACAAGCGTTGTAAGTGGCGGGCAACGCCTGCCTATAAAAGCTGACTTTGTGATAGAGCGATAGTTTGCTCTGAACGCTATAAAATGGACAGTGCAGCCGTTCGTCCCCGGCTGCACTGTCCATTTGTATATATATATTAGCCGCCAATGAACTTATGGAATCCCTGGAGCATATACAAGCCTGCACAGGCGCCCTGATCCCGGACACCCTTGGCCGCGGCCATATGAACCGCCGCCTTGCCGAATTTCGGCTTCATGGCCCGGGTGGCTTCCGCGCCGGCTTCTGCACCTTCGGCCGCGGCATTTGCCGCTTCCTTCAGCGTAACCCCAGAATTCATTTCCAATAATGCCTCAACTTTTTGGGCTGCCGCATCGACCGCATCCAGTACCGTCCGGTCACCGGGAGCGCACTTTCCCCGCCTGGCGATTCCGTCGGCGAAGCCCCGCAGGAAAAGAGCGTATCCCGCGGCGTCCATTTCTTTTCTGCCCGCCACGGCCCTGCCGCCGGCTATGAGGCCGGACCCCATGAGAAATCCCATCGTGGAAGGAATGATGGTCGCCATATTCATGCCCATCTTCATGATCGCTTTGCCGAGATCCGGCTCGTCAAGTGCCTCCGCCAACTCCGGCAGGACGCCGAAACCTTTCTTCATGGTGAGACCCAGGTCGCCGTCGCCCATACGGGCGTCCATTTCGCCCAGCTCTTCCGACTTTTCTGACATGACCTCTGCGACGCATCGAAAGAGTGCGGGCAGGTCTTCTCTTCCAAAGCTGTCCATGGCGTCACCTCTGGCAGCAAAACGGCGAAGAGACCGGATAGTCGATCCAGTCCTTCATTTCGCCGTCCACTTTACAGAGGCTGACAGAGGCGCCCGCCATCTCCATGGAGGTCGCATACTCGCCCACGAACGTGCGATGGATTTTGATGTCTTTGGCTTCCAGCTGCTCCTGCACACAACCGGAGAGAATGTAAAGTTCCTCAATGCTGGTCGCTCCAAGGCCGTTGACGAGGATGCAGACCTCTTCGCCTGCCGCCATCGGCATGTCGTCCAGTATGGTGCCGAGGGACTCCGCTGCAATCTCGGACGCAGTTTTGAGCGGTCCATTCCAGATACCCGGTTCGCCGTGAATGCCCATGCCCATGGCCATCTCGTCGTCCTTAAGGGAAAAGTTTGAGCGGCCCAGTTCGGGGATGACGCAGGGAGTCAGGGCAATACCGACCGTGCGGGTGGCGTCCTTGGCCTTTTGGGCGGCAGCCAACACCTCATCGAGAGACCCCATCTTCGCCGCCACGCATCCGGCAGCCTTATACAGAAAGAAGATGCCCGCAACACCGCGGCGAATCTCCGGTGCGCCGGAGTTAACATCGTCTGCGCCCACAATGGAACGGGTTTCGATGCTTTCCATCTCGCACATTTCGCTTGCCATATCGAAAGTCATGATATCACCGGAATAGTTGCCGTATAGGTACAACACGCCGGCGCCGGCGTTGACTTCTTTTGAAATCTCGAAAACCTGTTCGGGAGAGGGAGACTGAAACACGCTTCCCACGCCGCAGCCGTCCAGAAGACCTTCGCCCACATAACCCAGAAAAAGAGGCAGGTGGCCTGTACCGCCGCCGGTGACGATGGCCACTTTGCCGGGAACCTTTTTCGCGGTACAGTAACAGCGCGGGTCGTTATGAACAAATTTGACTTCATTTTTGTGAGCAGCGTAAACACCTTTAAGCATATCGTCTGTGTAGTTTTCAGGCGTATTAATAATTTTCTTCATACCGTGCCTCCTTCGTATAGCGCCCGCCGGACCTGCAACGGCTCAGCGGGCTTTCTTACTCATGGAATCTTTTACAGACAGCCTTTCTGCAGGATGACGCAGGCATAGAACGCGGTCTCGTTAGTGGACACGACGGCGTAGGCGTTCTTGGCTGCTTCATAAAACGGGAAACGGCTCAAAAAGTCCACGGCGGCCGCACCGCGGGCATCGTACCTAGCGACGATGCTCTTGAATTCGTCCCAGACGGGACACGCCAGATCCTTATGTATTGCCATCTTGTCCATGAGGATGACAGGCTTCTCTATGAATGTGTCCAGAGGAAAAAGCTGCAGGATGGCGTCTAGCATCTCGGTGGCCCGGTGGCCGTCGCAGCGGATATTGATGTTGCCCTTGGCTTTGGCGATGGAGGCTGAGGGGAAGTTGGCGTCGCCGATGACGAGTGTGTCGCCGTGTCCCATCTCGTGCAAGACCTTCAGCAATTCGGGGCTGATGCAGGGAGGTATTCCTTTCAGCATAAAATCACCTCATTCCATTCATTCTGTCCCCGTCCTCACAGTGGCGGGTGACGGTCTTTTTATCGTAACAGGTAAAGCTGTCGATGATGGCGCAGGCCACCCGGTCGATCATGACGGTATCGTCGCCCAGCAGCATGTTGCATGCGCCGCCGTCGCAGTCCACCAGGACGATGTCGCCAACGCCTGCGTCTACGCAGTCGGTGGCGATCTCCCGAACGTCCTCCGGCACCATCGTGAGAGGCGACAAATATTCCACAATCAGCAGCTTATAGGACTGCAGACCGTCGTCCTTTACGGTGGATATCAGGTTGCCGACAACTCTTCCGATACGCATTTCGTTCCTTTTCCGCGGCATGCCGCCGCCAGGGGCGTTACAGCTCCTCGTTGTAGGTGTCGATGAACCCGACCACGGCCATGTCGTAGGGACCCGGATTTTTGCGGAAGATCCGGGACGCCTCCTTTTTGGGGATCAGATACACGTAGTCTCCCGGTCCCGCCTGCCCGGTGTGATCGGCCGCGACGACCGTCTCCTTTTCTACGCCGTTTTCGATCAGCCTGACGATGAGAAAGGGAACGCCCTCCATGGACGGGTCTTTGACCGTGGCTACGGTGGTACCGGTGATTTTTCCGGTGAGCATGGCGGGTTACTCCGCAGGCTTGGATTTGTCCAGCGTCGGCAGAATGTACTCCACGTCGGCGTGGGGACGGGGGATGACGTGCGCGCCATAGAGCTCGCTGACGCGCTTCGCAGCCGCGGCGCCGGCATCCACGGCGGCCTTGACGGCTCCCACATCGCCGCGCACCATGACGGTGACGAGGCCGCTGCCGATCTGAACCTTGCCGATCAGGGAGACATTGGCCGCCTTGACCATGGCGTCGGCCGCCTCGATGGAGCCGATCAAGCCTTTGGTTTCAATCATTCCGAGTGCTTCTTTCATGGCTTTGTTCCTCCGTTATCACGTTATTTATATTGCTTTTCAGAAATATGAGAAATCAGACAAATGCCCGGCAAAGATCCGGATGCGGGGAGGGGATCACGACGCTCTTTGTCATAAGTCCCTGGGTCTGCTCCAGTGCTTCCGCGGCTTTGACTGCCGCTTCCACGGCGGATACCTCGCCGGTGAGCAACACGAAAGATTTCCCGCCGAGGCCCCGCCCGAGACGAACCTCCAGCAGTTTCACTTCCGCCGTCTTCGCCGCGGTATCCGCTGCGGTGACGGCGGCGCACAGGGAGAAAGTCTCCATGATGCCGATGGCGCTGATGTCGTCTGTGTCGGAAAAGGCCATGATGGCCGGAGCCACCTGAGAGTCCACATTGGGAATGACCAGGGAATCCACCAATACGCCGTCCGCCATAGTCCTGCCTGCCTCCACGGCGGAACGGACGGCGGCCACTTCACCGGTGACCACGGCAAAATACTTGCCGGCGCAGACGCAGCCCGCGGAAACAAGTTTCACGTCCGCCGCCTTCAGCATTGTGTCGCACACCAGAAACCCCACGGGGATGCTCAGCACTTCGTTCATACCGATGGCGCTCATATTCTCACTTCCTTATCTCGATCAACCGACCGTCCACGCGGGAAACGGTACCCGCAATGGAAGCGTGAATCCGGGCGCCGAGACCGTCCGGCTCCGCGATCGGGTCGCCTTTGTTTACCCGGGTGCCTTCTGTTACGACAGGTATGCACGGGGCACCCACATGCATTTTCAGCGGGATACGGACGACATCGGTATCCACCGTGCCGCTCAAAGGCGCGTCCGTGTCAAACTGCTTCAGGTCCAGTCGCTGCAGCAGCCGTTCGGCGGGAAGCCTGATGGTGTCGAAATCCTGGACTCCGTACTTGACTTCCTTGACGGCTTTGACGCCTCTGTTCATCATGCCGGCCTTATAGGCCTGCATGACTTTAGACGGATGCAGGCCGAAGTTACAGGCATAGTACGTGCAGATGCCGCAGTCGCAGCAGGAGAAAACGCCGTTCATATCTCCGCCCGCCAGCGCGCAGCCGCCGTAGGCGAGCGAGCGCATAATCCTGTGCGGCTGCACGTTCAGACCCAGCGCGTTTCGGGGACACATCTGCGTACACAGAGAGCACTGGCAGCATACTGCCCGGGCGATAGTTGCCTCCCTGTGCATGTCGTCCCGCTTTTGCGCAAGGAGCCTGTGGCCCTTGGGAATAGCCAGAAGTCCGCCGGAGGTCTTCGTCACAACCTCATCCGCAAGGTTCTCCGCCACACGCCCCATGAGGGGACCGCCGATGATGTATTCACATTCATCCTGCGAGCCGCCTGCGGCCACCAGAAGCTTTTCCATGGGGGTGCCCACCGGCGCCGTGACGGTGACGGGATGTGCCACCGCGCCGGATACCGTCACGGACCGCTCCGTCACGGGAACGCCCCGCAGCGCAAGACCCACGTTGTACACCGTGGTGACGTTCGAGACGACGCAGCCGACGTCCAAAGGCAGCCCGCCTGTGGGGACGACTCTGCCGGTGACGGAGTAGACCAGATTCTGTTCATCTCCGCCGGGTATACCGCGGGGACAGGAAGAGTTCCAGGCCGCTCTCACTTAGCGCCGCTTTCAGGGCGGCGACGGCCGCTGTGTAGTGCTCCTTTACAGCGACGACCACGCGCTTGGCTCCCAGATGCTCCCGGATAGCGGCGGCGGTGCGGACGATCTCAAGCGTATGGCTCTCCACCAGGTGTCGGTCTGTGCGCAGCAATGGTTCGCACTCGACAGCATTCACGATGAAGACTTCCGCCTGACAGTTATATTTCACATGGGTGGGAAATCCCGCCCCGCCGGCGCCCACGACGCCGGCTTTATAGATTTCGTCCAGCATGATGTTCAGATGATTCGGAAGTCGTCGTACAGGACACAGCGGCGGGCGCGGGTGAAACTCTTTGCGGAAGTCAGGCCTTCGCCGGTGGGTGTCGCGATGGTGAGGGTGGCGTAGCCTTCGCCGTTATAGCCGAGACCGGCATAAGACGGCGCGTTTTTTACGAAAATTGTAGTGTTCAGGGCACGGGCGGCCTTGGTCATGTTCCGCACGTTGGTGGAGTGCATGATGCCGGAGTGCCACCGGCCCTGCTCGGCCCGGACGGCCTCGCGGATGGCCTCGTCCACGTCGCTCACGCGCACGCACGCCAGCACCGGCATCAGCATCTCGGTCATCACAAAGGGGTGATACCGGTCGACTTCGCAGATAACGAGCCGCGGGCTGCCGGTGGTACCGACACCGCTCCGCTCCAGGATATAAGCGGCATCGCGACCCACAAACCTGTGGTCGGGCGTGTATTGGCCGTCTTTTTCCATCAGGACGGTATGTAGAACCTTGCTGATCTCCTCGCCTTTCAGGAGGTAGGCGCCGTTTTTCTGCAGTTCCGAAATATAGGCGTCAAAGACGGAATCGACGCAGAAAACTTCCTTTTCCGCCACGCACAGAAGGTTGTTGTCGAAGGTGGCCCCGTCCACGGTGCGCTTGCCGGCCTTGTCCAGCTCAGCGGTCTCGTCTACGATGACGGGCGGGTTGCCGGGGCCGGCGCAGATGGCTTTCTTGCCGCTGTTCATGGCCGCTTTCACGATGGCTTCGCCGCCGGTAACGGACAGGAGCCGAACCTTCGGGTGCCTCATGAGGACTTGACCGGGATTCTATGGTGGGGTCCTTGCACGTACAGATGAGGCCTTGGGGGGCGCCGTGAGTAACCAGCGCTTCGTGAAGAACGCGCATGGCTTCCTGGGAACAGCGCCTGGCCGTCGGGTGAGGGCTGAACACCACGGCGTTTCCCGCAGTGATCATGCTTATGGCGTTGTTGATGACCGTGGACGTGGGATTCGTGGAGGGAATGATGGAGCAGATGACGCCAAAAGGGGCATGTTCCACCAACGTGCAGCCCCGGTCGCCGGTATAGGCTTCCGTCCGAATGTCCTCCAGACCGGGGGTTTTGTTGGCCGCAAGTATATTTTTGGCCAGTTTGTCTTCCACACGGCCGTAGCCTGTTTCCTCATGGGCGAGCTCCGCCAAATGCCGGGCGTTGGAACGGGCCGTCTGCCGCATGGCCTCGATGAGCTCCGCCCGCTTTTCCAGCGACAGAGTCGTCAACTGCTGCTGCGCCTGCCATGCCGCTTCGACGGCGGCATTAGCGTCATCGAACATCCAGCCGTCCACATTGCCGCCTCCGGCGACGGCAGGCGCGGCCTGCGCAGGCTCGGAGGATTTGTGGGGAGGCTGAACCTGCTCCGTGACGGCGCCGCGTTGTTCCATCTGAGAAATCGTCTGCCGGATAATCTCCTCCACCTGTTCCTTCGTGAGCATCAGCTGTCACCGCCTTCTGTGTGCTTATCAAAAATGCGTCTGCCGTCCATATCGATAGAGTCGATGATTGCGGTGATGGTGCAGTCGGCTGGCTTATCCTTCGTCATTTCCGTCATACGGGAGGAGGAACCGGCGCAGAGCATCACCACCTCGCCCTCACCGGCGCCGACCGTGTCGATGGCGACGATAGGAGAACTCTGC
>Ga0183099_1001039_pt1 | contig 17038 bp, 14 predicted proteins | sample Biomet1_FD_127788 | JGI IMG/M metagenome (GOLD analysis project Ga0183099, IMG submission 127788) | Microbial communities from bioreactor (seeded with anoxic lake sediment) at LBNL, California, USA - Biofuel metagenome 1 | ecosystem: Engineered > Bioreactor > Anaerobic > Unclassified ... | reverse complement strand
AGTTTTTTTATACTTCTGTATTTATTAATTCTTCTAATTTAGTTAACTGATATGAGTTCCCAAAAACTAATAGTTTAGAATTTAGCTCAATAACTGTATCAGATAAAGGATTCATTTGAATTTTCCCATTTTTTTCTATTCCTATTACATTTAGACCAGTTAATTGAGGTATTTTAGCTTCTCTCAACTCTTTGTTAACCAAAACACTATTTTCTGGAACAGTAATAAATTCTATTCCAAAATCATCTATATCATTTTTACTTATTAAATCTAAATAATCAAAAATATTTTTTTTAGAAATAATATTTGAAATTCTATTGGCAGCAATCTTATTTGGACTAATTATATAATCTGCTCCTGCCTTGTGAAACTTACTTTCATTATTATAATCCATAGCCCTCGTCACAATTACACATGAATTATTAAGTGATTTCGCACTTAATGAAACAAAGAGATTCTCTGCATCAGTAGGTAAAACTGAAATTAATGTTTTTGCTTTTTTTATTCCTGCTTCCAATAAAATTTCGTCTCTGTTTGGATTACTCTCAATCAATAATAACTCATCTCCAAACTCTCGTTTGAAAAACTCAAGTTTTTCTTTATCATTATCAATTACTATAAATTTTTCTTTTGAAATTATAAAATTTTCTATTATTTTATAAGCTGTACTACCACTTCCACAAATAATGTTATGATCTGTTAAATTTTTTATCTATTTTTTTTAATTTAGCTCCTTTTATAAATTCTCTTAATTCTCCTTCTATCAAATAAGTCGTTATTGAAGATAAACTATAAATCACTACTGAAATTCCCGCTAATATTAAAAACATATTAAAAACTCTTCCTAGAGGAGTTAAATTTAAAATATCACTATAACCTACTGATGATATTGTAATTACAGTCATATATAAGGAATCAAAAAAACTGGCTTTTTCTATAATCATAAATCCTACTATACCTATTAAAAAAACTCCTATAATAGATAAAATTAAAAAAAACATCCTATTTCTACTTTTCATTTGTTACCCTTCTAATTTCAATAAAATTATTTAGCCAATAGCTTTCATTTAAATTACTCATCATAACACCTTTTGAGGTAGAAGCATGAATAAAATTATCATTTTCATAATATACACCTACATGATAAGTATTCGTGCCTGTTTTAAAAAAGACTAAATCTCCCAATGCTCTTTCAAAGTAATCAATTCTTTCTCCATCTTTCATTTGAGAAGTTGTATTTCGTGGTAAGTTAATATTATATATTTGTGAATACAAATTTTTAACAAAACCTGAACAGTCTACTCCATCTTTACTTATTCCACCATATTTATATGGAACTCCATGCCATTCTTCATAAAAACTTGATATATTCTTAGTTTGCTTTTCATGTGTGCTATTTTTTTCATTTCCTTTTTGCAAATTTGTACAAGCTGATAAAAAAATGAGAAATATAATACAGATTTTTTTCATAAAATCACCTCTAGAGAGTATATCATAATCTTTCTATTATTTTCAAAACTAATTAAAAAAATGCAGAAATTCTGCATCTTTAATTGTAAATTATCAAAATTTACTCTAACTCAATCTTATTCTCTTTTATATATTGAATAACTTTTACCAAATCTTCTGGAGTATCTACTCCCAAAACTTTATGTGAAGTCTCAATAACTTTTATTCTATCACCATTTTCTAAAACTCTCAATTGTTCTAGAGATTCTGATTTTTCTAGGCTAGTTTGCGGCATTTTTGAGAATTCCAATACAAAATCTCTTTTATATCCATAAACTCCAATATGTTTATAATAGCTATCTCTATCCAAATTTCTTGGAAAAGGTATTGGGCTTCTAGAGAAATACAGCGCATAGTCATTTTTATCTGTAACAACTTTTACTATATTTGTATTATCAACATCTTCCATATTAATCAATTTATATTTAAGAGTAGCCATTTTAAGCTCAGTTTCCATCATGAAAGGTTTCATTAATGAGTTAATCATAGAACTTTCAATTAATGGTTCATCTCCCTGAACATTTATTATTACATCAAAATCTGAATATTTTTCTGCAACTTCTGCAATTCTATCTGTTCCAGTTTCATGATTTTTTGAAGTCATAACTACTTCTCCACCAAAATCTTTTACAACTTTTTCAATTCTTTCATCATCTGTAGCAACCACTACTTTATCCAAATCAGATAAAAGCGTTCTCTTATAAACCCATTCAATCATAGTTTTCCCATGTATTAATTCTAAAGGTTTTCCTTCAAATCTACTAGAACCATATCTTGCTGGAATCACTCCTAGAAATTTCATATAATACCTCCATTTTTCTTTCTACTTCTGACAATTTTCTAAATAATTTTACCATATATATCATATCTTATCAATAACCTTGTAAATTTATCAAAAATCTTGTAAAATTGATATATAATAAAATTTGGAGGATACTATGAAAAACTTACTAATATTTTTTATTTTCATTTCTAGTCTACATGCTAAAGTTATTTTTAACCCATCTATTTACAAAAATGTTGAAGATGTAATCGATTCACAAATTGTTGAATTAAATAACCATCTCGATAAAAACCTTCTTAAAGAAATTAATATTATTATTGAAAATAATGACAAGGATAGTCCTGAAATACAAGCTTTTTTATCAAAAATACAAGCTTCAATTACTCAAAATCCAAAAGTTCATATAATTGCTTCTAGCGATAACCTAAAAAATACTTATACTTTAAAATTAAAATTTCTGGATACTAAATATAAATTCAATTTAGGTCTTAAACATGAATTTTCAGGTATCTCTGCTTTAGAGCTTATTCTTAATGATACTAATTCATTAAGCTTTAAAACATATATGCCTCTAAATTTTTCATGGAAATTAAGTGATTTTTGGTCAATTACTATTTCATTAATAATAATATCTTTGGGAATCTTGCTATCATATTTTACCAAAAATAAATATATACGTGAAATTAGTGGTATTGTTATAACTTTATTTTTAATATTTAATATTTACTTTTATGTTATTCTATAAAAAAAAGGGCTAAGCCCTTTTTATTTTGCAGTTTTTATCATTAAATTTGCCATTTTGTTACTAAAGTCAACTGGATCTTCTAGTGCAAATCCTTCAATTAATAAAGCTTGTGAGTATAGTAATTCTCCAAACTCTTTAATTTCGTCAGGTGATGTTTTATGTAATTTTTTTAAGGCTTCAAATAAAGGATGATTCGGATTAATTTCCAATATTCTATCAGCCACTACAGGACCAAATGGATTTTCTCCCGGCATTTCTTTCATCACTTTTTCCATTTCAAAAGAAATTCCTTCTCCACTCACTAAGCAAACTGGACTTGTTTTTAACCTATTCGTAAGTTTAACATCTTTAACATTTTCTTTTATTGCCTCTTTTATAGAGTCCAATAATTCCTTATTATCTTTTTCTAATTCTTCTATTAATTTTTTATCATCAGAATTTGTATCTAAATCAAGATTTCCTTGGTTTATTGATTTAAATGTTTTTCCATCATAGTCTTTTAGGGCTTGAAGCATGAATTCATCAATTTTATCAATAAAGAATAATACTTCATAACCTTTTTCAATTAATTTTTCCATTTGTGGCAGTTTTTTCAATTTGTTTTTATCGTCTCCAGAAACAAAATAAATTTCTTTTTGATCTTCTTTCATTCTTTCAACATATTCTTTTAATGTAGTTTTATCATCACTAAATGAACTATCAAATATTAATAAATCTTTTAAGAAATCTTTTTTTGCACCGTATTCATTATAGATTCCATATTTTATTTCATGTCCAAAATTATTAAACAACTCTACATAATTTTTTCTTTCATTTTTAAGCATTGTTTCAAGCTCTTTTTTTATTTTTTTCTCCAAATTATTAGAAATATTCTGTAACATTTTATTTTGTTGTAAAATTTCTCTTGATATATTTAAAGAAAAATCAGATGAATCAACTAATCCTTTTACAAATCTAAAATAATCTGGAACTAATTCTTTACATTTATCCATTATAAACACATTTTTTGTGTATAATTGAAGTCCTTTTTCATACTCTTTAGAATGAAAATCAAATGGAGTTTTACTTGGAATAAATAAAAGTGCTGTATACTCAATATTTCCTTCTACCGATGTATGTATAACTTTTACAGGGTCTACCCAGTCGTGAAATTTTCCTTTATAAAATTCATTGTATTCTTCAGAGCTTATATCACTTTTGTTTCTTTTCCAGATAGGCGTCATTGTGTTTAAAGTTTCTTTTACAATCTCTGTAACTGTTTCTTCAGAATCTCCTTTTGGAGTTTCTTTTGTAACATTCATAGATACAGGGTATCTTACATAATCAGAATATTTTTTTACCAACGATTTTATTTCCCATTCTTCTAGGTATTGAGAATAATCATTTTCTTCTTCATCTTGTCTTAGATGTAGAGTAATTTCGGTACCTCTTGAAGTTTTATCTGCCTCATCAATAAAGTATTCTCCTTCACCATTTGATTCCCAAATAGTAGCTTTTTCATCATTAGCTGATTTTGTCACTAAAGTAACTTTATCAGCAAGCATAAAGCTAGAGTAAAACCCTACACCAAATTGACCGATTATATCCAATTCTTTATTTTCTTTAGCCTTATTAAATTTCTCCATAAAGTCTTTAGACCCTGATTTTGCTATAGTTCCAATATTCGTAACAACTTCATCTCTAGTCATCCCAATACCATTATCTTTAATTGTTATAGTTCTTGCTTCTTTATTCGGAATAATTTCTATATAGAATTCATTATCTTCACCTAATAATTCAGGATTTGAAATTGCATTAAATTTTAACTTATCAATAGCATCACTGGCATTTGATATAAGTTCTCTTAAAAATATCTCCTTATGCGTGTAAATTGAATGAATCATCATATCAAGTAATTTTTTTGTTTCTGTTTGAAATTGTTTTTTTTCTTTCATAATTAGCCTCCCAATCTTTTGTTAGCACTCTTTTAGTTTGACTGCTAATAGAATTTAACATATTATTTTTGACTTGTCAATATCTTTTATTTCTTTGTAAGTATTGATTTTTCTCAATATATGTTATATAATTTAGTACTATACACTTTAATCAAAAATAATATTAATGAAGTAATTAAGATTGGATGGAATAATGAAAATTAGAGATATATGTACGTCAAAATTATTTACAGGAACTGTTTTTGCTTTTTTTATCTTTAACATTTTTACATATTTTACATTTTCTAATAAGCAAAGAATAATTGTTGATGAAAAAAAAGAAATTTTTGATTTAAGTATTAAAAATTTAGTTAGTGAACTATTATGGCAAGATGACTTAAATACTCTTAAAAGTGCCGCCAGAAACTTTATCAACAGAGAAGAAGTCATTTCAATAAAAGTATATGATGAATTTAAAAATATAAAAGTAAGTTATGAAACTTCTACTCCTAAAAGTGATGATTTAACTTCACAATTAAATCTTATTATGAATGGAAATGTTATAGGTTATCTTGAAATCACATATAATTATGACGCACTCAATAAAAGTATTCGTTCAATTTACATTTCTATTTTACAAATTGAATTTGGTTTCATTTTGATACTGTTGATTTCTATGATTTTACATTTCAAAGTAATTTCAACATATATTTATAGAGTTTCTGATAATCTGCTTCAACTAAATAATGGAAATACGGATAATTTACTTCATTTAAATTTAAAATCTATTAAACCAATTGAAGAAAATTTCAATCGTTTAGTTACTAAAATTAAAAATGAGAAAAATTTGCAAAAAAGGAATATTGAAGATTTTATTCATACTAAAGATGAGCTTGAAGCTGCTTATAATCAGATGATTTCAATAAATGCTGTTTTGGAAACTACTCTAAGTAGCTTAGAATTATCTGAAGGAAAATATAAAAATATATTTAAATATTCACCTTTTGGAATTGCCTTATATAACATTGAAAATTCAAAGGTAGAAGATTATAATGAGGAACTTCTTAGAATTTTTGATAATCCTAATGAAAAAAACTTAGATTTAATATTTAAAAATGATGGGATTTTTGATTTAGCTAAAGCAATTTATAATCCTAATGAAAGAAAAGACGAAGAATTTTTCTTGATTTCAGCTAATAAAATTGTAATTTTATCTGTTGTTCCTTTCAAATCTGATAAAAAATATATTCAGATATTTTTTAAAGATATAACAGAGTTAAAAACATTACAAATTAAACTTCAAGATTATGCTAAAGATTTAGAAAAGGAAGTAGCTTTACAAACTAGACATTTAAAAGAAGCTAATGGAAAAATTAAAAATCAACAACAAAAATTGGTAGAAGACGCTTATAACAAAGGTTTAATTGAAGTTACTAGTGGAATAATTCATAATATTGGGAATATTGTTAATGTAATTAGCCTTAGTTTTGATGAGCTTATTACCTCGAAAGAGAGTAATGAAAATATTTTACCAAAATTCTTAGATTCAGTAATACTAAAAGAACTAAATAATTTACCTGATTTAGCTAATTCATCTCCTAATTTGAATAAAGCAAAAGATATTCTTCCAAAATTACTTGAATATCATAATGAATTTGAACAAGAGTTTAAAAATAAAATAGAATTTCTATTAAAAAAAGTATATCATTTAAAAGAAGTCGTTCAACTTCAACAAAACTTTGTAGGTTCTTTAGGCACTGAAGATTATAACGATATTACTAATATTGCTGATGAAGTTTTAGAAATTTATGATTCTTCATTAATCAAAAGAAATATTAAAGTGCAAAAATCTTATACTGATAAACCACAGATTTTATGTGATAAAGCACAAATAATTCAGCTAATTAGTAATTTTATCAAAAATTCTTATGAAGCCATTGAAGAGAAAGATATGAAAGAAGGACTTATTAAAATTAGTTCTTACATAAAAGATAATAATTTTTTCATAGAACTATATGACAATGGTATTGGTATTAAAGAAAATAACTTGAATAAATTATTTGAATTTGGATATTCTACAAAAAAAGAAAATGGTTCTGGGTCAGGATTTGGTCTTCATAGCTGTAAAAATATAGTAGAAAAATATGGTGGAACGATTAATGTAGAATCTACTTATGAATTATATACAAAATTTATTATTTCAATTCCGCTAAAAAAGGATAATTATGAGTAAATATATTTTATTTTTTACCATTATTTTCAATGTTTTTTCTGAAACTTTAATTTTAGCAAGTTTTAATACTCTGCATCTAGGTTGGGATGGAAAAAATTATCATGATACAGCCGAAATTCTTTCACTATTTGATATTATTGCTTTGCAAGAAGTAATGAAAAAAGAAGGATTAACTAATCTAGTTAAAGAGTTAGAGTCAGTTTCTGATGAAAAATGGTCTTATCACCTTTCTCCTTATGCTGCTGGCAATGGAGAAAAATATAATGAGTACTATGCATTTATATTCAAGGATAAAAAAGTTAAATTTGTAAAATCTATAGGTTTTTATCCTGAAAAAAATAATGAATTCATTAGAGAGCCTTACGGGGCAATGTTTAAATCTAATAAATTTGATTTTATACTTGTAAATAATCATCTTCTTTTTGGTGATGAAAAGTCTGATAGACAAAAAGAGGCTAAAGAATTATCAAAAGTCTACAGCTATTTTCAAAATTTGGATACCAAAGAAAATGATGTATTTTTATTAGGAGATTTTAATCTTCCTGCTTATGACGAGTCATTCAAAGATTTATTTAAACATAAAGACAAGATATTTTACTCAATAGATCCAAGTTATAAAACAACTATAGGAAAATCTAGTTTAGCGAATTCTTATGATAATATTTTTTATTCTTTTAATTATTCTAAGGAATATACTGGAAGAAATGGTGTCTACAATTATACTGATGATTATCTAAAAAAATATGGAAGTAGTAGATTTTCTATACTAAGAAAAGAAATTTCTGACCATTTACCAGTATATATAGAACTAGAAAATAGTAAAGATGATGATTAAGCAGTATTTACTGCTTTTTTATTTGATATAAATAATGTATACTAATAATGGGAGGCGATACTATGTCAAAAATAGTTGAAAATGTAATAAGTAATCTTAAAAAATCAAATTTATTAGATTCAAGTTTAATTGGAGAATTAACTGATCATTATGAGTTAAATAACTTAACTAATGTATCCATAATAGAAATTGATGGGGAAGAAGGAATAATAGTTTTGGATAAAGCATTAGGATATGAAATCTTCTTTATAAATACCAATAGCTATGAAATGTCTAAACTTTATTGGACTTTAGATGAAAGTGAAGCAATAGTTAAATATAAAGAGATGCAAGAATGTTGTGAATAGTTGTAAAAATATGTAAAAAGCCGACAATTTTGTCGGCTTTTCTTATGCTATTTCAACTGCTATTTTTTCTTTTAAACTTCTTGGAATATCTAGTAATCTTTGATTTTTAGAACCTCTAAATTTTATATTTGGACAAAACTCATCCTTAACAAAAGGACCGTCTACCAAAACATCAATTTCATTTAATAAATCTACATAAAGTTGATTTTTAATTAAATCTTCATATTTATAGCCTGTATAACACCAAATATTTAGCCCATGAGTTTTAACAGCTTTAATAATTTCTAATAGTGGCTTAACATTTCTTTCTTGAAAAGGTTCCCCACCACTAATAGTTAATCCATCTATTAATTTTTTATTTTTTAAAATTTTTTCTATATACTTACTAGTATCCTCAATTTCTTCACCAAAATTATAATCCCAAGTTTGAGGATTTTGGCATCCTAAACATTTATGAGGACATCCTGCAACAAATAATACACTTCTCCAACCTTCACCATTGGTACAAGAATTGTCATAAAATCCTGCTATTCTCATTTTTACCTCCAAGAAAAACAAAAGTATTACATATGAGCAACTCTATCTCTTTGCTCTGCTAATTTACCTCTATTCCATTTGTCCAAGCTACCAACTAAATATCCTGTAATTCTTTCTGTAATGTCCAAATTTTCGCTCGCACACACAGGGCAAGCTACAGGTTGTCTATCGTAAAAATGACTTCCACAATCTAAACAATAGTTATCAAAGTGATTAATCGAAATATATCCAATATTTAAATCAAGCATATAATCTATAGATTTTTCTACAGCTCTCAAATTATCTAAAGGATTTCCGTCCATCTCTATATAAAATATATGCCCTGCTGGAGTAAGTTCGTGATAAGGCGCTTCTACCTCTGCTTTTCTATTAACTGAACATTTATAATATACTGGTACATGATTTGAGTTTGTATAGTACTCTCTACTATTTACTCCTTCATAAGTTCCAAACATTTTTTTATCTGAATCTGTAAATTTATGACTTAACCCTTCTGCTGGAGTTGCTATTAATCCAAAATTCAAGTCATATTTCTCACTAAATTCTTTACATTTTAGGTGCATATGTCTAACTATCTCAATTCCCAAAGCCTGAGCTTCATCTGATTCTCCGTGATGAACTCCTTTAACATAGTTACCTTCACTATCAATAGTCGATGTTAAGGCAACTAAAGCTTCTGCTAACCCTATGAACCCTATACTTAAAGTGAAATGTTTTATTATATTTTCTACTTTATCACTAGATTTGATTCCTTCATTATATTCAGCCAAATATTTCATTACATATGGAAATTGTTTAGCCAAAGCTGTTTTTTGCCATTCCCATCTTTCTACCAATTGGTTAGCAGTAAGACTCATTATTTTATCCATTTCTGCAAAGAAAACTTCTTTTCTTTCTTCAATTGTTTTTTTACTTTTCATAGCTTTTAAAGCTAATCTAACTATATTAATAGACGTAAATGATGCATTTCCTCTACCAACAGATGATTTTTCACCATGTCTGTTTTCATAAACTCTTGTTCTACAACCCATTGTACTTGGTTCATAATACCATCTATTTGGGTCATTAATATCCCATTTTTCATTGTAATTGAATGCTGTATCCAAATTAATAAAGTTAGGAAAGAATCTTTTTGATGTTACTTTTTGTGCAAATTTAAACAAATCATAATTTTTATCTTCTGAATTTCTATTAATTCCAGCTTTTACTTTAAATATTGAAATTGGAAAAATAGCTGTTTTATTCTCATTTCCTACACCATTGTCTACGGCTTCCAAAAAGGCTTTTATAACACATCTACCTTCAGGACTAATATCTGTTCCAAAATTTATAGATGAAAATGGAACTTGATTTCCACTTCTTGAATTCATAATATTTAGGTCATGAATAAGACCTTCCATAGCTTGTCTTGTTTCTTTTACAGTTTGATTTATAGCATGTTGCTTAACTCTGTCTAACCCATCAAATTCAGCAATATTTTTTATTTCATATTCTTCAACTGTTACATCTACATTTTTTAATTCATCGCCAAAGAAGAATTTGTATGAATCTTTATAATAGTTATCAAAAGACATTTTTACATAAGGAGCCATTTCAAAATCAAAAGCATGAATCGATTGTCCACCATGCATCTCATTTTGAGAAGTTTGAATTGATATAGCTGCTAATCCTGCTGCTGTAGAGATTCTTTTAGGACTTCTTACTCCACCATTGCTTGTATTGAATCCATCAGCAAATGGTTTAAATAAATCCGTTTGAATACAAGTTAATGATTTTGTCAAATAAAAATCTAAATCATGTATATGAATATCTTTTCTTTCGTGAGCCATTCTATTTTCCAATGATAATAAGCTATCTAAAGCAAATTCTTTAGCACTTTCAAATCCAACTTTTGAAATCATACCGCTCGGAGTTTCAGAATTCATATTTCCATTTTCATTAGTTAAATCATTCTTTTTAGCTTGAATCATCTCATCAATTTGTTGATAAATACTATTTCTTCTTATTCTATTTCTTTTATTTCTATATAATATATAAGCTTTTGCTAAATCTTCATCAATATGCATTAATTCTTTTTCAACCAAATCTTGGATAGTTTCTATTTCCACTTGTTGATTATTTTGTCTTAAAAGTATATTTTCAATTTTTGACCCTACTTCATGTAGTGATTTTTCCTCAAATTTTTTCTCTAAACTATAACATGTTTTAAGCACAGCATTTTCAATTTTCACCCTATCAAAATTTACAATTTTACCATCTCTTTTTATTACTTGCATTATACTCCCTTTCCCACACTAATATCTTCTTTCTATAATAAGAATACTACATTTTGTGTTTTTTTGCAATAGTTCTACCATATATAGTTTTTATGAGTATAATTTTCACAATTTTTAGTATAGTAAATTCAATGGAATCTATTAATTTAAAATTTTTTATTTGCAAAATAAAAAATACAGCGTTAACTGTATTTTACTTTACTCCATTTGGACTTTGAAAAATATTTAATTCAAAATTTCCAATTATAGCTACCAAATGATCAAAAATATCACTTTGTATTTTTTCATATTCTGTCCAACTCACTACATTTGAAAAACAGTATATTTCTAATGGTAATCCAAATTGATTAGATTGCCCTTGTCTAACTAGTATTGGTTTAGTTGTATCAATATAAGGATATACTTTAAGAAAATTTTCTAAGTAAATTCTAAAAGTTCCAATATTTGTTATTTTTTTAGTATTAATTTCAAATAATTCATTTGAATTAATTTCATTCATTTCCTTTTCCTTCAACTCGAGATATTCTTTCAAAAATTTACTTTTTTTCAAATTCTCTATTGACTCAATATCTAAAAATTTAATACTATTGATATCAATATTTATTGTTCTTTTTATTCTTCTACCACCAGAATTCTCCATTCCTTTCCAGTTTTTAAAAGATTGTGAAACTAGCGAGTACGATGGAATTGTAACTATTGTTTTATCCCAATTCTGAATTTTTACATTAGTAAGATTTATTTCAACGACTTTTCCATCTGCTCCTTGACTGGGCATTTCAATCCAATCTCCTAAGCTTACAAGATTATTAGCAGCTAATTGAATAGAAGCTACAAAGCCCAAAAGAGCATCTTTAAATACCAAAAGAATAATTGCTGTCATAGCTCCAATTCCACTTAGCAATGTTAAAGGAGATTTGTCAAATAGCAAAGCAATAAAAATTATTAGGCCACTAAAAATTATAAAAATATTAATTACTTGAATATAACTTTTTATTGGTTTTTCTTTTGCAATATTATAGGTTTCATAAATATCTTCAAGGCCATAAATTATGCTTTGAATAATTCTTATTATTGCTATAATAAATCCTACTTTTATAATTTTTTCTAATGCACCACTAAAAAAAGTTTCCTTTTTTAATAAAATTTGAAAAATCATCAAAGGTATTAAAATTGAAAAATTACTAAATAATCCTCTATTTATGAAATAATCATCCCACTTAGTTTTAGTTTTTCTAACTATCTTTATAACAAATTTCATAATTATTTTTTGTGTTACTAAATATGAGGTTAGTGATAAAATCAATGTAATCAATAGAACTTTACCACTTTCTATTAATCTTTCTTGTGTTCCCGTTATCTCTAAGTATTCAAATATTTTTTCTAATAAAACCATTACCACTCCTTAAATTTCAATTAATATAAAACTAATATTATCTTTTCCACCATTTTCAATAGACATTTTTAATAGATTATTAAGATTTATTTCTATGTTTTCAGAACTTATCAATTGATTTAAAAAATCTGTCTCTATCATCTCCCAAAGTCCATCACTACATATAAAATATCTGTCTCCTATAAACTTTTCAAAATCCCTAACTTCAAAATCTAATAATTCTCCTTTTACTGCTCTATAGCAAGATGTTACAACATTATTATTAGGATGTTTTCTCATTTCATCATAGGATAATATCCCTTTTTTATATAAAGTATAAACATATGAATCATCTTCAGTTACAAAATTTACTTTTCCATTGTGTACTCTGTATGTTCTTGAATCCCCTACATTAAAAACTATTATACTTTTTTCTAAAACTTTTATTCCTGATAAAACACTTCCCATACCAGAATATTTTTTATGATAAAAACTTAATTTATATAAATCTTTCTGAATATTTTTTAGCATATTTGAAGTAACTTCAACATCTGTCATATCATATTTTAGTAAAAATTCTAATATTGATTTACTTGCTACTTCTCCAAAATCATAACCACCCATTCCATCAGTAATTGCTAAATAAAATTCTTCATTCAATATCTCTTCTTTTAATACCAAATCAAAACTAGATTCTGATATAATTTTTTTATTTATAAGTAGAGAATCTTCGTTATTAGATTTTTTTCTTCCTATATTGCTTGTATAAAAAACTTTCATAATTTTACCTCCACAATATAACATAGTTTTTGTTTAACTGCAAATTAGCTTTGAATTACTAAAGAAAAAACTGGAGTTCCCTCCAGTTCTTTAAATTTTAAAAAATTCTAGTTCATCTTTTAATATATTTAATTCCCCATTTAATGACCTTACTTTTTCTTGATTTTCAGCAATAATCATTTTAATTTCTCCTGCCAAATCTGTTGATTCTGCCATACTTGATTCAATGTCCACTGAACCTTCTGTTATTGCAGAAACTGCATTAGAAATCTCTTGAGTAGCTATGTATTGCTCATTTACGCTAGTAACCAAATTACCAATGTCATCAGTATTATTCTTTGTAAAAGAATTTATAAGTTCAATCTGTTTATTTAAAGAATCTACTTCAGTAACAGTTTCTCCTACTTTGTTTGAAACTGTATGCATACTAATTTTTACTTTTGCTACTTCTTTTTGAACAGTTGAAATTAAACTACTAATTTTACCAGTTTCACCATTAGTTTTCTCAGCTAATTTTCTTATCTCATCAGCTACTACTGCAAATCCTCTTCCTGCTTCACCCGCTCTTGCTGCCTCTATTGCCGCATTCAAAGCCAGTAAATTAGTTTGATCTGATATTCCTGTGATTGCTGTAAGTATATTACTTATTTGTCTAGAAATTTGATTAAGTGTCTCTACTTCACTCTCTGTAGCTGTTACTGCGCCACCGACCTCATCCATCATTTCATTTACTGTTTTTATATTTTCATTACAGCTTAATGTTACCTCTAAGGTACCACTTAAATTTTTACTATTTTCTTTTATTTTATCATTAAGATTATGACTTGTTGCTGCTATTTCTTCTAAAGCTGCTAGAGATTCTTCTGAACTTGCTGTTTGGTTTCTTACGTTATCTAGAACTTTTTCTATATTTTCAACCAAATGTTTAACGCCTTTAACGTTATTAGTCCCATTCACCAAAGATTCCAAAGTATTTACAAGTTTATTATTTTCATCAAGTATTACTCCAACTTTTTCTTTTATACTATGAAGAACATTCGCTAATCTACCTTTGTAGTTCTCTAAATCTTCACTAAGTTCTCCAATTTCATCTTTTCTATTTTGTTTAAAAGATAAATCAAATTCACCATTACTAAACCTTTTAATATTTGCACTTAGACGAGTAATTGGATTTACAACACCTGTAGCTAGCCAATAAGACATTGCTAACATAACTCCCATCATTACTATAGAAACTATTGAAAGTTTCATAAGTAATGCATCAATATCAACAAATAATTCACTTTCATCTACAGTATAAATTATTGTCCATTTTAAGAAATCATATTTCTTAACATAAGCAAATCTTAATATATCTCCATTATCAGTTTTTACTTTATATTTAAACCAGTCATCATTAATCGTCAAAATTTTATCAGTATCTTCTTGAGAAACAACTGTATTTAAGGCTTGCCCTTTCAATTCTTTATGAACAAGAATATTTCCATTACTATCTATAATCATTCCTGTTCCAGAATTACCCAATTTAATACTACTCATTTTAGTTTCAATCATATTTTTATTTATTGCTTTTGAAACTTCTGATCTAAAAAAGTCAATACCTACAATTATTCCTAATGCATTATAAGATTTAAATATTGTAGTTTTTTCTCCACTACCATTCAAATCTTTTGTTTCTGAAGTATAAGAAATTAGTCCATTTTTTGTTTTCAAAATTTCTTTTATATAATCTTTTCCGCCAACATTTTTACCTGTATCAAATGGATGATATAAATAAGTTCCCTTTTCATCTAACATATAAGCATGTCCATATGAACCTACTTTAACAGTTTTTATAGCTTCACTCATTAATAATATTGCTTGCTCCTTAGTAAGTCTACCATTATTAAATTCTGCATAAAATTCATTTATTTTCTTATCTGTAGAATCTAGCGTTAAACTCAATGTATTGTTTACAGTAGCATCTACTGCTGTTTCAACTAGACTATAAATTTGTTCAGAATAGTTTTTAAGTTCATTTTCACTTTTCTTCTCAATTATTCCTTTAGTAACAACTGAAACTGTGCTAAGAAAGACTACAAGCATCAATAAAGTAAGTCCAAATATTAATGCAGTAATTTTTTGCTTTAGCCCCCTTTTACCAATTTTTTGCTTTGGAAAATATTTAGTAATTAATGAAATAATATTTCCACCTAGCTTTTTTGCCTTTATCATTTTCCCCACCGCCACTTTTTATTTTGCATTTTGTATATATATACTACATTTTATCCATATTTTTGACAAAAGTCAACAAACATGAAAGAAATTTATCATTTTAATTGAGCTTTAGTTAACAAAGTTTTGATTTTGCTATTTTCTTTATATCATCTTTTTATTACTTTACTTATATATTTTACTACATTAATTCATATCAACCATAAAATTCCAATCTTTTTATTACTTATATTTCATTCCTTATGATTTATTATAAAAAAAAAGTAGCCTAAGCTACTCTTAAAATAATCCTATAATATTTCCATCTTTATCTATATCTATGGCTTCAGCAGCTGGTATTCTTGGTAATCCTGGCATAGTCATTATAGAACCTGTCATTACAACTATAAATCCTGCTCCAGCAGATAAACGAAGTTCTGTTATATCTACTGTAAATCCTGTAGGTCTACCTTTCAAATCAGCCTTATCTGAAATTGAATTTTGAGTTTTTGCCATACAAACTGGCAAATCATTAAACCCATTATTTTCTAATTCATGGATTTGATTTTCTGCTAATTCATTATAATGAACGCCATCTGCCCCATAAATTTCTTTTGCAATTATTTCAATTTTTTCTTTTATTGAAATATTTAATTCATAAAGTGGTTTAAAATCTGCTGTTCCACTTTCAATAGCTTCTACCACCTTATTTGCTAGTGCTATTCCACCTTCTGAACCTTTTGCCCAAACTTCAGAGAGAGCTACCTCTACTCCCATATCATTACATATTTTCTCCACAAGGTCTAGCTCAGCTTTTGTATCTGTAGGAAACGCATTTATTGCAACAACTATAGGCACATTAAATTTTTGCATATTCTCTATATGCTTTTCTAAGTTCTCTATACCCGCTCTCAATGCTTCCAAGTTTTCTATGGCAAGTTCTTCCTTTTCTACTCCACCATGCATTTTTAAAGCCCTTACAGTCGCTACAATTACTACTGCATCTGGTTTTAATCCTGCTTTTCTACATTTTATATTAAAGAATTTTTCCGCTCCCAAATCAGCGGCAAATCCAGCTTCTGTTACAACATAATCTGAAAGTTTCATTGCAGCTTTAGTTGCAATAATTGAATTACATCCATGAGCTATATTTGCAAAGGGACCTCCATGAATAATTGCTGGAGTATTTTCAAGTGTTTGAACTAAATTTGGTTTGATTGCGTCTTTTAGAAGAGCAGCCATTGAACCTTGAGCTTTAAGTTGCTTTACTCTAAGTGGTTTACCCTCTGTATCATAAGCAAAAACTATTTCACCTAATTTTTCTTTCAAGTCAAATAAATCTTCTGAAAGACAAAGTATTGCCATTACTTCTGAAGCAACTGTTATTTGAAATCCATCATGTCTAGGAACTCCATTTATTTTCCCACCATGACCTATACTAATTTTTCTTAGACTTCTATCGTTCAAATCCACTACTCTTTTGAATATTGGTTTTTCTATATTAATATTTAATG
>Ga0183099_1001038_pt1 | contig 17048 bp, 14 predicted proteins | sample Biomet1_FD_127788 | JGI IMG/M metagenome (GOLD analysis project Ga0183099, IMG submission 127788) | Microbial communities from bioreactor (seeded with anoxic lake sediment) at LBNL, California, USA - Biofuel metagenome 1 | ecosystem: Engineered > Bioreactor > Anaerobic > Unclassified ... | reverse complement strand
CCGCGTGCCCGTGCAGGCGCTCGCCAACAGCCGTTACGAAAACATAAACTATCCCTTCTGGATTACCGTACCCGTGACCGCAGACGACCAGAAGCACCCACTGCTTTCCGGCATTTCCAGTCTCCAGTTCTTCTGGCCTTCGGAAATTCTTGTCGGCGGACCAGAACCGGAATCCATTGGTATCGCGGTTGCATCGACACCCCAGGCGAGAAGGCTCGAGTCTCCCTGCGATACGAATCCCTTCGGCAAACAGCTTTCGGTGTTTTCAGGTGACCGGAAAGGATCCCGGGGAATCCTCGCCGCCGAAACGGCTTCGCCCGCACGCACTGTCGTAGTCGCCGATGAATACCTTCCCGGTTCTATGATCGAATATACCGCAAGCGAGAGCAACCTCGATTTCCTCGTCAACTGCGCAGAATGGATCTCCGGTGATGACCAGCTTCTTGGCCTGAAGAAACCTTCCGCCAACGGAATTGCAGGAACCGATGAAGCGACCGGGGCAATCATCTTTCCGTCGGGGGTATCAAAAGTCCTCAATCTCGCGGTGATACCGGTTTTCGTTCTGCTCGCCGGTCTCGTCCTCGCGCGGAAAAGATATAGCCGAACATGAAATACCGACGATCGACAGTCATCCTCCTCGTCCTTTTCCCGGCGATGCTGGTTGCGGGTGTTATTTCCTGGTGTTTCTTTCCCCCGGAATCCGGCCGGTCGTTCCGTTTTTCCCTCGTACGCCCTTCAGTTCTGGACGATACGGTTCGCATCATCCTGAGAAACCAGGAAACGCCGTTCATGGTTGACCTGCGGCGGACTGATGAAGGTTGGGATCTCGCCGTCGACGGGAACCACCGGTTCCGGGCCGACCAGAGAAAAATCGGTCTGCTGTTTGACGGGTTGACCCGGGCCAGAAAGGGCACCAGAACACCCCTGACAAGCTCGGTGAAGGCGGAAAAAGAACTTGATCGGGCGACAGAAATCGCTCTTGTGGGAAGAAACGGCCAGAACCTCGCGACAATCCGTTTCGGCCTTCCCTCCGCTGACGGTACGTCCCGCCAACTCTGCTTCACCGGTTCCGCTTTTCTCTGGCATGCCGCTAACGATTTCGGGGAACTTCTCGACATGAGGGCTTCGTACTGGGCCGATCTCCGGATTTTCAGGTCTCTCTTCGGAGACGCCGAGATACAGCGGACTGTTTACCGTAAGGGGGGATTTTCCCACGAACTGCTTACCGGAACTGTCCCCGGAACGGAAAGACTTTCGCATGAGCTTGAAAATCTGGTATGCCTTGACGTCACCAATATTGATGCAGTCCCGGACGAGATTCTGACGATCGAAACCGGCGATACCCGTGAATGGTCAATCCGCTTCGCAAGGCTCACGGACGACTACATCCTGATGGAAATCGGTGAGACTGGATCGTCCTACATCATCAGCAGCTCGGCCAAGGAACGCATTGACAGATCCATCGGATTGAAATGAAGCGTTCAGCTGTTTCCCGAAACGAAATTGCGGTATTTTTCGGGATTAGCCCTGAAAGCCACGATCGGGAGGCTCGGTTCTTCCTCTGCCTTGCGGGCAGCGCTGACCGCTTCCTCGATCATGCGGCTCGCGGGAAGCAGCCGGGCAGTACGCGTTGTTATGCCGATCGTTATCTGGCCGTCGCTGGAGAGTTCCATCAGGATTGAATCAATCGAGGCATAGACGGTATCGGCAATCTTCATGGCCTGATCAAGATTCATGTTGAGCAGAATCCCCGCGAAGCCGTTCGTCCCGAACTCAAAAACAAGATCGCGAAAACGGAAGGTATCCATCAATATCTGCGCAACCTTGCGTGAAAGCAGATCGGTATGTACCAGACCGGAGATACGGATTATCACGAGGGAGAGGTCCTGTTCCGAGGAAGCTGCCCGTACCAGTTCGGCGTCCAGCCTGTCCGAGAGGTACTGCTCCCAGCCGATTCCGCTGGCCGGGGAAAAAAGCCCCTCCGGAGCAGTAAAACCTTCCGGGGAAACCGGAACGGAAACGGTTTCCGGAAGAGGATCGGCAGATTCGGGCGCCGGGGCGATTTCGGGAAGGTTCTCGATTTCGGCGGTTTCTTCCTCACGGGCAATCTCCTCTTCATGATCCGATTCGGAATTCCCGACAGGGATGACGGGCGTGGATGATTCATCGATGATGCTCGCCATGATGGAATCAAAATTGGACGCGGTAACCGGTTTTGTCTTCTCCGGTTCAGGAACTGATGAGGGAACCTTCGGAACGGATACGGATGCAGGCGGCTTCTGAGCCCTGTTACCCGAATACTGGACCAGAATGACAATCAACGTGACAAGAATGAGGGCCAGAACGACGAGGAAGGAGGTTCTGCTTGCCGAGTAGATCGCATCGGGATGAAGGGCATAGAGCACCGCGGTCATGACCACCGAACCGTTGGCATTATCGCCGATATCAAGCTTCGTGCTGTAAACCTTCATGAAGAGGGAGGTGTTTACGATGCGGGGTTGACCCGAGATGTCATAGCTTATCGAAGCAGAGCTGTCAGGCCACGCAAAAACCGCACCGGAAGGAGTCGATATGACGACGGCGGAAAGGAGCCTGGACTTCTGCGAAAGCTCGGTGATCCTGCGTACGAATTCATCAGTCATGAAACCGCTGGCTACCGCTGCTGCTGATGATTCCCGGGAAATCCATGAAAAGCTGCGCTCAGCTTCGAGCGATCCCCGACGGGCTTCTGAAGAAACTGAAAGGGTGAACCAAATCAGGGATGATGCAAGGAGAACGAAGGCAATTATTCCATATATTCCGATGAACTTGTTCTTCATGATACAGAAGTATATCCTGCAATCAGGTCGAGCGCAAGTTGAATTGTATTCCGCACCGGTTTTTGAGATTCAGCATGCCCGTTCCGTGCGGAATACCAGGCAAGAAGCGGAAGGATGCTGGTAAAAACCGGCCCCTCGGGACAGGGATCATCGAGCAGGCACGACAGGTCACTCCGGTACCTCTGCATGAATTCGTCGAACGGAAACCGTGCGAACTGCCCCGGCTTCCAGAAACCCTGCTGGCGGTACTCCCGGAAGGATCTCGCATACCGCTCGAGCACCTCCGTTGAATAACTGATCCGGGAATCCTGTACTGTCCTTCTGACCGGAGTCCTGAACATCAGGGCGGTATAAGCCGTCTCGCGCGGAGCGATGCGGCTTGCAACCTTCCCGTACAGATCCTCAAGGTAGGTTCCGCGTGCATACGGCTTCCCGTTCCGGTACGAGAAGTCCGCACCTGCCATCCGTATCTCTGTAAAGCCGATCGATCTCGCTATGTCAAGGGCGGATACGGTAAAGGTACCCGATCCCGTATCCATCACCGGCAGCCCCCCCGATGCAGAGGCATAGCGGGCGAACGGGTGTCCGCCCGCCGCCAGAATCAGGTTTGCCCGGCTCCTGATTGCCTGACGGGCAATCTCCGGATTTCCGCACAGATCGAGAACGACGCTTGTCCCGCTTCCCGGTGGATGCATGAAATGGTTGGCAGAAACGGCCTGTGCATCGATGCTGACCAGAAGGTCCGGAATGATACCGGAATCATGGAGCGGTCCCCAGGCTGTATCAACGCAGAGTATAACAAAGCGGTCCCTGTTTTTCCTGAGCTCGTCGAGGCTGTCCTCGAGACCGGGCCCGGCGGCGGTGATTACTGCGGTTTTTTTCAGGTCGAAGCGGGGCAGAAAGCCCTGGCTGTTGCCGGCCGTCTGCAGGTTGCAGATGCAGTTCCTGAACCAGATCCGGCCAAAATGAGCCTGGACAGAGTAGTCTGCAGAAACAGACTCAAGGGCTTCCAGAACGGCAGCCTGTATTCCGGCAAGCTCGTCACCGAACCGGTTTTCCCATGACCGGAGAACCTGGAGGCGAAAGTCACCGTGCAGGGCCGGCAGGTACGCACGCGGAAGTATCCCTGCGATGGATGCGGGCGAACAGTCGACGATGACCGTTACCCGTCTGCTGCCAAGAATTTCCGAAATGTCCAGGAGCTCCAGAAGTGACCGCAGATGCCCTGCGCCCGGTTCTGCAAGGATGCATTCCCCGAGAGGATTACGGGAAAGATATTCGGCAACCTGGAAACAGCCGCCTGCACCGCAAAAAAAAACGAATGAATCCGGAGCCAGGGCATCAAGAAGCCGTGCGGACTCCTTACGGGGATCATACAGGGAATTGGCAGCAATGTCGCCCTCATACACCGGAACAGAGTCACCTGTGCGCGAGATGCGTACACCGCAGTACCTGTGCGAAGACGGAACCGTAACAAGGATCCCAGCCAGTTCGGGGTTCCTTTTCCGGAGCGCGCCAATATTTCTGGAAAATATCGTATTGTCATCCATTCTTTTCAACCATCAGGATCAACCGGTCAAGGAAACAGCCGGTATCACGGATAATTGAGGCGGAAAGATCCCCGACATCCCGGTCCGCGTCCTTCGAGTGAAGCTTTTTGACCAGATGTATGTAATCGAGGTACGAAACCATCTGCATCAGTTCGGTATTCAACGAATTTACCGGGCTGCCCATTTCCAGACTGTTCCGGAGAACGCAGAGACAGTCATGAAGTGCATCTTTCCGGACGTCCAGGCCGGGGAGGCTTTGCGGACGAACCGGAGCGACAGGGGTTCCCGCTCCCGCAGTAATGTCCGCGAGTTCGGAAACCACGAGTCCGTCGATGGGGCGCGCCTCCGGAGCGAGGCGTATGAAACGCTCGCGGAAGGTACTGTCCCTTGAAGCAAACCATCCCGCGTAGATTTCTAGCGACGAGGTATCGACATTCCGGATATATATGCGCTCCTGGAGGGTATGCAGCCGGTCGGTCCCATTTTCCGTCACACCGTCAGAGGGATGGGGCCTTGCATGGCTGAAGGAAAGAGTTGGAGCAAGATCCAGTCCCGACACATATACCTTGCCCGAGGTATGTTCAAGGGCATAGAACGCTGCAGTCCCCGTCACGGTTCCGTTGCGGAAAGCTCTTTCAGGACGGATACCGCAACGCGAAAAAAACTCCCGTTCGAGCAGGCTTCCGTAATCAAGAAAGACTACCGGATTCCGTTCGAGCACCGAAGCAGGTATAGCGGCCTCGAGAGGAAAAGCGACGGGAAGCGACGGGATACCATCACGGAAAAGCATTTTGGCCCAATACCCTCCGTCGGTGGAAATGCAGAGATCCGGTATGCATCCATGTGCCGCAAGACAGGAAAGTGACGAGGACAGGGCAACGACATAAAAGGTATTCCGGGGAATCGGAAACTGTCTTTCAAGGGACGGACCCGCAGCCGCGAGAAAAACGGGGCGAACCGTCCTGACACCTGAAACGACGGATCGGGCTCCGGAGATATTCCGGACCATATTCGTCAGCCATCTCCTTCCAAAGCTGCTTCTGGTATGCATGATGCTCTGCTGCAGGCGTATTACGGCAGCGATCCCTTCCCATACCTGTGCAGCAGCTTCTGGCCATATCCGGTCTGATGGTTTCCATGCCACGAAAACCGTAACAGCCAGGTATTCATCAGGTATGCGATTAAAGAGGAAAGCCGACACGGTACCGCAACTGACCGGACGCCAGACCGCATCCCAGAGGTGGTCGGATCCGGCGAACTGGTCGCGGGTATACCTCAGCGCAACAAGAATGCTGCCCGGAAAGCGTTCGCGCAGTACAGGTGCAAGAAAGGATTCCCCTGGCTCGGAGACGACTATGCAGAAGGGGTGGAACGCAGGGTTGAGGGAATCTGCAAAACGTGAGGCTTCCCTGACCGGATTATATGCCGAATGGATCCGGTTCTGCGCGGAAAGCACGGGCATCATTTCGCCCCGTTCAGGAATTCGAGAATCTCTGGAAGGGATTTAGCTGATCCGGAAACGGAGATGCGTATCTTTGTAACCCTCTGGGCCCCGAATATCGACTCAAGCGGTTTCATCAACTGAAAAAAATACAGGTCGGGATCTACCGGCTGGGTAGAAAACAGGACAATATGGAGGACATACCTCTCGTCGAGATGCAGGATATTCGATGAACCTGTCTGCCGTGCGATCTGATGGATTATTGCGTTGAAAACAATCTGCTGACCCGGATCAGTCATCAGAGCCATGCTGTCCGGGAACAAATCCTCAAACGAGATGCTTACCATCGTCGCTGTCTTCCTGCAATCAAGAGCGCTCTGGGCATGTGTCCTGATCGAGTCGGCCGACTGGTTCACCGAAACAATCCTGCTCAGCGCCTGCAGTGCAGGCTGGTTTTCGCCGAGAACAGACACGAGCTTTTCCAGATCAGAGCGGCCTGTATCAACAACATTCCGCCGCATATCAAGCCGTGAGTCAGCAAGTACAACGAAACAGGCAACTGGCATCGACCCTATGGCATGCACATGGATGGCGGTCAGGCTCCCGATCTCACGGGAAGAAAAAAAGGATGCATATTGTTCAAGATCAGATCCTGAAACGGTGTACCATTGTTCCGTATCCGGATGCATTGAAGAAAAACTGGTCGTCTCCGGGGAAAACCGCCTTGCGGTAGTGAGATCGAAACCGCAACTCAGTACCATCACCAGGGTGGCGCCATCACTTCCGCAGAGCAGCCCGCCACGCTCGCATCTGCAGTCCGCCATATACTCGCTGAACGCTTTTTCTATCCTGTCATATCCTGAATTGAAGAGAATTCGATCCAGAAGACCGGTTTTTTTTTTGCCGGTCTCATGGCTTTCATGAACTGCCTGCTTCTTTTCGGCCAACTGTATCAGACCCATGATCAGGAGATACCGAGTTCCTCAAAGAGTTTCTTGTACACCTCAAAATGTTCAGACCTGGCAAATTCCTCTATCTTCTCTTCAGGAAGGCTTTCAAGGAGCTGATCCATATAGGAAAGTACTGATTTGATCTCGTTTTTGAGTTCAACGGGGAGCGACGCGATACCTGTCCGGGAAGCTGCTTCGTTGCCGATGGGCGAAGGTTCAGCCGACAGATCGGTCTCTACCGGGATTTCGTGCATCTCCTGGACCGGTTCCTCGAAAGGAACGGTATTCACGATATCGGCTATGGTTTCTTCCTCGACAGGAGGCACCGACGCGGGCATTTCGGGAGAGAGGGAAGTCGCGGCAAAGGAAATCTCGCCGGCTTCAGTTTCAACGCCTTCAGGTGGCAGGAAAGATTCTGAAACGACCTCGCCGGCAGGTTCAGCGTCCTCAGCCCTGTCCTGAGGGACTGCAACCTCCTGCTCTGACGGGAAATCTGTCTCGAGACCTGTAAGATCGATGCTGAATTCGGTCAATTCAGGTTCTTCGAGTTTCTCGTCATCAAAGTCGATGATTTCGAGTTCGGGTTCTTCAATGGCAACATTGTCCAGTTCGGGCTCGCTGATCTCGGCTCCTTCCAGATAACTGGTATCCTCTTCGACGGTCGTAACATGTGTTACTTCCAGCGGAACGGATTCCTGGAGATCGGGAATATCGAATATCGAATCGGGGAGGGTCTCGGGAATTTCAGGTTCTGTCTCGGCCGGAACTGGCTCGGTTTCGGACGCAAGAACGGGAGCTTCGTCGGAAATGAAGGATTCACCGACATCGGGAGGGATAAACCCTTCAGGTACGGATTCTTCTGTTGCAGAAGCGGGAGATTCGTCGCCAGGCATGCCGGGAACCTCATCCTCGTCATTCTTCTCTTCCGTGAAATCTGCGGTTATCAGAATGTTGTTGAGTTCGTCACCGGTAAGAGCAATGGTTTCATCCGTATCGTCGTCGCTGAAAAAACCGGAATTCTCCGATTGTCCCTCGGTCTCCGGAAGAACCTGCGGTTCAGCGGTAAGGCCGGCAGACTTGAATCCGGCAAGTTCTGTCTTGAGGGTTGAAATTTCCTTTTTGATTGAAGAAAGCTCATCCGCAATTATCATCAACAGTTCAGTCGACTTGTCGTTTGTGACCACTTTATTATCTCCTGTTTCCGGAGTAAAATCGTTCAGTTCCTGCTCAACTGCGCTGATGTCATCAAAATCTAGTGACACGTTCTCCTCCATGGCTGATGTAACAGAATTTTCGTTGTCCGTGCCGGATTCCGTACTATTGTACTCCGAAATATCCGGAATATCAATATTTTCTTCATTACTGAGCGGTACAACGACAGGTTCGGGAGAAAAAACGTTTTCGTGTTCTGGTTCGGTCTCGACCGCAACCTCTTCTGCAACCGAATCAGGGTATTCAGTCATATCGGGCTCCGGACTGCCCCTATCAGCAGTATCAGTAACCAGCTCGTCGAATGAAGGAAGTATGGTCTCGTTTTCTACCTCGAAATCGATAGAATCCCCTGAATTGAATGATACGGGCTTCCGGAATTCCACGGTTTCAGTGGAAAACGTTTTCATGTTTTTTTTTATATCGCCGGATCCAACATCTCCGAAAAGAGGAACATCCTGATTCTCATCCATAGAAGTGTCGGCAACTGCCGAGGAGAATGATTCCATGCCATCCTCTTCGCTGACCACAAGATTGAAGCCCCTGTTCCTCGAAACGGAAGCTTTCGGGGCCGCGGACGCAGCAGGGGCGGGGGCCGTTGTCGAGGGATGCAAGAAGATCGCTGAACTCGTCGGTAATCTCTGAACCACCTGATGCAGACGGAGCTTTTTCTGCACTTTTCTCCTGTACAGGGGCTCCCATGTACTGAACTGAAGCGAAGTCAATATCGAAGTCAGATGACCCGGCAGACGCCGAACCTCCTGATTCATCGATCAGTTCAACCCCGAACTCAGAATTAAAGAATTCTGACTCCGACACGGCAGAACCGGTATCTTTAATCTTCTGGGCATCATCCAGGAATGATTCGTCAAACTCGAGGTCAATATCGACCGGGGTGGTATCGTCAAAAAGTTTCGCTTCTTCGTTATGATCGGAACCGCCAGATTCATTAAAGGAATCTATGAATGAATCAAGATCAAGATCGTCACCCGCGGAAGGAGCCTTCTGGGCAACCGGGGAGGGCACCTCCGCAATGGTTCCGGAATTGAGATCATCCAGAAAGCTGCTGAAATCTTCATCGGAAGGCAGCTCTCCGGCCGCAGCGTCTATCTCAAAGGCTTCGGCATTCTCGAAAATTCTGGTCTCCCCGGCTTCGGCCACCGTTGTCTCCGGGGAAGGCTCAAAACTCGGGATTTCAACCCCGAATTGCTCCGAGTCAACCGGGAATTCCCCGACAGGTTCGAGCGATGACAGCCCGGATTCAACTTCAGGTCCTGCATGGAATTCCGCTGAGGGCTGCTCGTCAGCAGCAAATTCCGTGCAGGCAGAGCTGGAAAGTGATCCCAGATCTTCCTGCTGGACTTCCTCGAACATTATCTCGCCCGCCGGTTCCGGTGTTTCATCGGGAATGGAGTCCGCTAACGGCGGCATCGATTCTGAAACAGTTTCTGATTCGGTATTGTCAAAAAAAGAGCTTTCGATGAAAGCCGATGAATCGATACTTTCAAGGGCTGCATGTTCCCGGACGGATTCCGCCCGGGAATCGTTGCCTGCATTGGCAGAAAGAGTCCTCTCCGGTACGGACGGGGCTGCTATCTCCTCGAATTCGATCGGACCCGAGAAATCGGGCATATCCGGCAAGTCATCGATTTCCCCGAAAGTCGGAAAGGCCGGCTCCGGTTCAACTTCATCACCAGGGATTTCCTGATTTTCGGGGGTCTCCGGATTTTCAAGTTCATCAAATCCGGCAGGGGGGGCAACTCGGAGATGTCGGATGACAGGCCCAGCCCGGGTTCCCCGATTTCGGGAAACTCCGGTTCACTCTGTACGGGAGCCGTCGCGGGGGATTCAGCAGGGACATCGCGAGGTCCACTTTTTACCCAAACCCCATACTGATCCAGAGATTCAGCATCATCAGTAAAATCGACAGGAAAAGCCGAGTCTTTTATTTCGTCATTTTCAAAGTCTGATGTCATAGCTACTCCCGAAATCTATAGTTACTCGTTTCCTTATCGGCATTTTCTTTCTATAAATTAACTGTATCGTACTGCATAATATCCTGTCAATTAAATTCAAGATTTAAGTTTTCCTTGCCGTTATTTGTATGGTATGAAACGATTCAGAATCGTCGTTCCGATATTGGTCGGAACACTGGTGTACAGCCTAATGAGTTTCTATGCAGGTCCCCGAGGGATCCGGGCTATGCACCAACTTGAAAATGAAAAAACAAGGCTTTCGGTACATCTCGCTTCGCTGAACGAAACGAATACCGACCTCAATTCCAGGCTCCAGAATCTCACGGCGGATCCAGATACCATCAGCATATATGCCCATGAACTTGGATATGTGTCCGAGGGTGAACAGCTCATCAAACTGGCCGGTTTTTCCGGCGGAATAGACCGTGATCTCATGGCAGGAGAGCCCATCATCGTAAAGAAACCGGATTTTCTTCCGGAATGGATCTGCAAGCTTCTCGGTCTGGTTACCGGAGGCATGACATTCTTTGCAATACTATTTTCTTTTCCGGGAGCATATCATGACAATCGAAAAAAAGGTTTCTGACTCGGCGTTTCTTGCCGCGAGCGTGCTTCGCGAAAACAAGGTTGTCATCCTCCCTACCGATACGATATACGGTTTTTCGGGGATCGTCCCTGATTCCCTGCCGTCCCTGATCCGCATCAAGGGAAGGGACGAGGGTAAACCGTTCATCCAGCTGATCTCCGATCCGGACGACCTGAAGCGTTATACCACAGATGCGATACATCCGGCGCTTCTCGCACTCTGGCCCGGAGCGATAACAATCATCGTCCGAAACAGGGACGGGGGAACCACCGCGTTCCGCTGCCCCGGAGATGCCTGGCTCAGACAGGTAATCAGGGCAACAGGTTCGCCGGTATATTCGACAAGCGTCAATCTTGCTGGTGAACCTGCACTGAAAACGATATCGGAGATTCTTGAAACCTTCGGCGACAAGGCAGACTTGATTGTCTGCGACGGAAACCAGGGTTCGGGAACGGCATCTACGATCGTAGATGCGACAAGAGAGCCCTACCGCATCGTCCGCCAGGGTGCACTTACGGTCCCCGACGTCTGTCTCCGCTGAACGCAGCGGCGGGTCCGTCTAGTTGCGCAGCCAGTCAGTAGCAAGCACGAGATTTTCCATGGAAATGATATTCTGACCGTCATGCCGTATGGTGACGGTTTTTTTTATGCCTGAAAGCCGCTTCCGGTCGGAAGAGATCCGGAAACGCCATTCCAGCGCAGGAACGATATCCGCAGCCTGTTTCGCGACCGGATCGGGAAGATCCATAAACTGCCGGGGGGAGGGAGAGCCCTTCTGGCGGACGACCAGTTCGTCTCCCGAAAGCGTGAGCTCGAGGAACAGAGAAACGCCGCTTGCCAGATAGACGACACCACGACCGCCGCGCAGGATGACCACTTTTTCGACGCCTGCTTCCCCGGACCAGGCGCCGGCCAGGGAATCCATGTCACGGACCGGCAGAAGGTCACCGGGACCGGGAGCCGCCGGAACGGGAGGCGATTCCGGTTCGGTTAACACCTCCGGATCGGGAAGGGCCTGCGACTGGTCGAAGAGGGCGCTGACCAGAAGACGGGAGTCAAGGAGAATGCGGTTATAATTCTCGAACACTCTTGAAATCAGGCGCGTCACGTCCTTCGGGCCTCCTCTCAGGATGAGCTCGAGCTTGATCCCGCCAGGCTGGCTTGACAGGTTCCCGTAGAAGATATAGTCAGCCCCGTCGGGAACGGCCAGATCGGAAGGAAGAGGTTCGTTGCGCAGGTCGATGATGCGGTAATTCCGCTGTTCGCGGACAAAAGAGAAAACAAGATCGTTCACGATGCGGGAAACAGATTCGCCGCCGTCATGCGCCGTCAGCGAATACGCGGCGACGGCTGGTACGCCCTGAGAAAGGGCCGCAATGTTCGGGACCATGACGAGAACAAACAAAAGCAGACACCGCCGTATGTTTCCCATCTGGAGAGGAACCTTCCTAACCGTCATTCTTGTTCCGGAATTCACGCTGGATATCCCGTTTTGAGTCCCTTTCGCGCATCTCGGCACGTTTGTCGAACAGTTTCTTTCCCTTGCAGATGCCGAGCTGAATCTTTACGCGGCCATCCTTCAGGTATACATCGAGCGGTATCAGGGTAAATCCTTTTTCGTCGACTTTCCGTATCAGACGCTTGATTTCATCGCGATGCAGAAGGAGTTTTTTGGGACGGTCCGGATCATGACTGAAAATGGATGAGTATACATAGGGAGTTATGTGGAATCCTTTGATCCAGACCTCGCCGTTCTGGATCTCGGCGAAGGCATCAGGGAAGGAGATGTTCCCCGCACGAACCGATTTGACTTCCGTTCCTTCAAGGACAATGCCGCACTCGATGGAATCGTCGATTGAGTAGTTGAATCTGGCTTTCCGGTTCTGTGCTATCATCTTTACCGCTGTAGTACTCATCTTTGACCGATTATAGAAGTTAGTGCTCGTACTTGTCAACGGAAGCCCTTCATGATACCATTTTCACACTCATCCATCCATACCAAGGGGTTCACGATATGCCGGCAAAGTGGCACAAATATTCATATTCGGCCCAGATACAGGAACGCAGATCCTTTATGGCGGTCATCAGCCTTTTTCTGGTCCTTACAGTCCTGTTCTCCCTCATCAACCGGCATCTGGTTACCATGTATGCGATAGAATCATCAACAATGGAGCCCGGCCTTTCTGTCGGAAACTGCGTTGTAAGCACGCCGCTGTACAGCAACAACCCATCACAAACCTCGTCGTTGTCCCTCCTTATCAAGCCGGTCAGGGGCGACCTGGTGGTGGTGGCACCTGCCTATCCCGATGACCGGAATTTCCTCCTCAGATCAATGAACGCCATCGTTTCCTTTTTGACCTTCCAGAAAATCCGCCCCTTCGAGCCCGAATTTTCATGGGGCGAAAAGCCTCTGATCAGACGCCTTGTCGCGTTTCCCGGAGATTCGGTGTACATGGAGGATTTCATCCTCCACATCAAACCGGCGGGCAGCACCCACTATCTGACCGAATTCGAGGTGGCAGGCCGAACCTACAACCTGAAACTGGACGCACTGCCGGAGAACTGGACAACCGGCCTGCCGTTTTCAGGTTCGTATCCGGAAACCAGGCTTGGCGATACCGAGTTTTTCGTTCTCTGCGACAACCGCCTTTCAGCCAGCGATTCACGCGTCTGGGGACCGGTACCCGCAACCCGCATCAGCAGGAAGGTACTGCTCCGCTACTGGCCGTTCAGCCATTTCGGGATCCCGTAACCCGCAGGCATGATTTCCTCCCTGTACATCCATATCCCGGTTTGCCTGAGAAAATGCGATTACTGCGACTTTTTCTCGGTACCGGCAGATTCTTTTCCGGCTGCAACCGGCAACCGGTTTTCCGCGCTGGTCGATTCGCTGATCACCGAGCTCAGGTTGAAGGAAGCTCGCCATCATGTCGATTCATGGAAAACGGTCTACATCGGAGGCGGAACGCCGAGCCTTCTGTCCCCGGTGTCCATTCAACGCCTGGGCGAGGCTGTCGGGTACCGGTTCGCACCGGCCGTGTTTTCAACCGCCGAATGGACGATAGAAGCAAATCCCGAGGACCTCACCGCGTCCTGGCTTGATGCCTGCGAAGCGGCCGGAATCAACAGGCTTTCCCTCGGAATCCAGTCCATGCACGATCCGGTCCTATCGTCGGTTGGACGGAGGGGAAGCCGCGCTTCAAACGTCGACGCGCTCCGCCTGGTCAGGAAGCGCTGGCGCGGACAGCTTTCGCTGGACCTCATTGCGGGTCTTCCGGGAGAATCGGCAGAGATGCTCGTCGAGAATCTCGAGATGCTTCATGACTATGGTCCCGACCACATATCCCTGTACTCCCTGACGATTGAAGGGAACACGCCGCTCGGGCTCCGTCTCGAAGGACCCGATCCGCCCGAGCTGCCGGGGGATAGTGAAGCCGACGACATCTGGCTTGCCGGAAGGGACTGGCTCGAGGGTGCCGGTTACCGACAGTACGAAATATCGAATTTTGCACGTCCGGGAAAGGAATGCAGACACAACAGGACCTACTGGGAACTGGAAAGCTATATCGGCATCGGTCCCGGTGCAACAGGCACTATCATCGAGGGGGATACCTCCTGCCGCTCGACCAACACAACAGACATCCGTGCATGGCTTGCCGATCCCGGAAATACGGCAGAGATTGAACATGTCGGCAGGGAAGAGAGCATCCGCGAGTTCTTGATGATGGGCTTCCGTCTTGCCGAAGGCATCCCTCGCGAACGCTTTCAACAGCGTTTCGGAGTCGATCTGCTCTCCCTGATCGGGGATACTGCCGGGAGGTGGAGCAGGAACGGCCTGCTCGATATCGGCGAAGAGCGAATTTCACTGACCCGCGACGGTTTGCTCCTGCTCAACAGGTTTCTGATCGACTGTCTCCAGGAACTTGGCTGATTTCTGCGCCCGACCTCCGGGTTCTGTATTTTTATGTATACATCCAAGAAATATTCGAGACAGGCATGCAGATCATTTGCGAGAGAATCCGGTACCGGATTGCATTCCGGTACCGGGACAATCAGCTGAAGAAGCTGTTCAGCTTCCTGTAGATCGTGTTTACCTGTTCCTTCGAACCCGCGTCAAGGGAGTCGGAGGTTTCGTCGATCATTGCCTCAAGGCTCGCAATGGATTCGTTCAGGGCGGTATGGAAACCCCGGGAGCACTTGTACCAGTACTGGCCTTCACCGTCATTGAAGAGGCAGATGAAGCCGAGTTCCTTGCTTTTCTGTTTGGCTACCGTCACGCGGAAGAGCCAGTGAAGGTTGGCAACCAGTTCCGCCGGATCTTCCTTTGTGGAGAAATTCTGTTTCCGCGGCCAGGCGTCGGCATCAACCTGTTCGAGGCTGAAGGTCGTCGCTATCCGGACGATGAGGTCCATTTTCTCGCCCGAGAGAAGTTCGTGGGACCCGAACATGATCTTGCCACGGAGTCCGCCAAGCTGGGCAGTATATGAACCGGCAAGATCGACCGATGCGAGTGCCTTCCTGAATTTCTCCCAGGGGAGAACCAGTTCCTTCTTGCCCTTGAGCCGGGTAATCTCGAACAGCTCGCCACCAAATGTCAGCGTATCGGGCTGTTCTGAACGGCTTCCTGCCTTTCCCGCCTGTTCGCGTCCACCCCGAGCGCTCTTTCCCTCGGAAACGGCGCCTCTTCGTCCGGAGGCCACTTCACCGGAACGTTCCTCGTGCCTTCCCTTGCCGGGACCGACCAGTTTGGCGAAAAGCCCCTCGTCGATACGGGCAAGCTGGATTTTGCTCAGCGGGGATACCGACATGGCGTACATCCGGGAGGTTCGCACGATTTCGCCGGCCACGATGAACTGCGGCGACTCCCGGTACATGCATGAACCGGGATGTATCTGGATACGCTCGGCGGTCAGGCTCCTGAAGGAATCCTTGCCGTCCCGGATGCAGACAAACTGTATCATGCCCGACGCGATGGAGCAGAGGTAGTCGTCCATCGTGCCGCCCGAAAGCACGGGGATTCCCATGTCGGAAACGATCATCTCGAGCTGGTCCTTGATGTTCGCTATTTCCGCCATGACACGTTCATCGAGATAGCTGAGTTCGCAGAAACGCGTCCGGTTCTTTGCCATCTTGTACATCCGGAATATCTTCAGGAAGGACGCAAAATCACCGGAAGGATCGCGGAAGCCGTGATGGGCCTTGCGTGCATCCATCTCCTTGCCGGGCGGCAGGAGAAAGGGGCTCTGCGCGGAAAGGAAAGCCGACGCGATCAGAACCTCCTCGATCACCGTGGGGCAGTTCAGGATTGCCTCGACGATCATCCGGGACTGGCGCGGTGGCAGGGGGAAGAGGCACATCATCTGGCCGATCTTCGACAGCGCATGATCCGGGGTGAGTGCTCCGAGCAGTTTCAGGGTATCCTCGGCTCCGATCATGCCTTCCCGTGATGGCGGTGAAATGAAGTCAAACTGTTCAAAATCGGTAATGCCGAGCTCGGACATCCTGAGAACAACCTCTGAAAGGTCTGTCCGGTAGATCTCCTCTGTGGTATACAGGGGACGCGCCTCGAAGTCATTCCGCTCGTAGAGGCGGTAACAGGTTCCTTCGCGGGTACGTCCGGCCCGCCCCCTGCGCTGGTTGCAGGAGGCTTTCGATACGGGAACCTCGACAAGACTCGAGGTGAAGGTATGCGGGTTGTAGAAGTTGAGTTTTGCCTGGCCTGAATCGATGACGCTCGTTATCCCGTTTATCGTCACCGAGGTTTCGGCAATGTTCGTGGAGATAACCATCTTTTTCTTGCCGAAAGGTGGCATATCGAAAACCCGTTCCTGTTCCTCCTTGCCGAGCCGGCCATAGAGCGGCAGGATATAGAGCTTCCGGTACCACGGCTCGGACGAGAGTCGCTCGATGCAGTTCTTGATTGCCCGTTCACCGGGCAGGAATACGAGTATATCTCCCGAGCGGCCGTCATTCATTATCCTTCCGGTAATTCCCGCGATCTTGTCGAGCAGGGCTTCCTCCGCCGCAAGGCTCCCGCCGGCTGCGGGTATGGCCGGTGGATCGTAGATGACGGTCACCGGATAGGTGATCGCGTCGATCTTGACCACCGGACAGTCGTCAAAATAGGACGAAAAAAGCTCGGTATTTATCGTAGCAGACGAGACTATGACCTTGAAATCAGCCCGTTCGGCCAGGACCCGTTTCAGCAGCCCGAGGATGAAGTCGATATTGAGGCTCCTCTCATGGGCTTCGTCGACCATGAGCAGGGAATATTTGCTGAGCCAGGGATCGAGCTTCATCTCCTGGAGGAGTATGCCGTCGGTCATTATTTTTATTCGGGTCGACTGGTCGGTCTTGTCCTCGAAACGCATCTTGTAGCCGACGAGCCCCGGCATCGGCGTCTCGAGCTGACGCGAAATGAAGTCGCTGACCGAAAGGGCGGCTATGCGCCGGGGCTGGGGTACCCCGATCATTCCGCTCGAGGGGGAGCCCGCCTCCTGCCGCACGGTCGGCGGCG
>Ga0183099_1001037_pt1 | contig 17052 bp, 19 predicted proteins | sample Biomet1_FD_127788 | JGI IMG/M metagenome (GOLD analysis project Ga0183099, IMG submission 127788) | Microbial communities from bioreactor (seeded with anoxic lake sediment) at LBNL, California, USA - Biofuel metagenome 1 | ecosystem: Engineered > Bioreactor > Anaerobic > Unclassified ... | reverse complement strand
ATGTCGACGAGCGTGGGCACGTCCACTGCCAAGCATTTCGGCTCCATTGGAAATCACGTCGCGGCTGCAGCCGGCGGTCAAACTTTTTGTCCTTGAACTTTTTCATAACGGATTTGGTCTCCATGCCCTCATAGCCTGTAGGCCGCATCAGGGCCGCCGCGCCGATCAGACCGGTCAGTTCATCCACGGCATAAAGTACTTTCTCCATATATGGCTCAGGTTTCACCTCGGAGCACAGGCCCCAGCCGTGGCTTACGACGGCATGGATCATAGCGTCGTCTATATCCTCGGCGCACAATAGTTCCACCGCTTTTACACAGTGTTCCTCCGGCCAACGCTCGAAGTCAATATCGTGAAGCATGCCCACAGCAGCCCAAAACAGTTCCTTTTCCGGATCATATTTTTTCGCCAACTGCCCCATCACCTTGGAGACGGTTTTGGCGTGCTGAAGATGGAATTCTTCCTGATTATATTTTTTGACGATTTCAAGCGCCTCTTCCGGCGTCGGAATTTTTCCCATAATAACGCCCCCTTTTGGGGAATTATAGCCCAAAAACTGCAAAAAATCAACGACCCGGAAAATTCCGGGTCGTTTTCTGCAATCCGTGTTTTTACGTTGCAGGCGATCCCTGCGCGGGTACACCCGTAGTTCCGGATGTTACCGGCGTGCCGGGTGCGATAGTATTCGGCATGATCGTTGCAGTGGCGGGACCTATTGTCGCCGTCGGGCCGACTACAGGCGTTGTGGTTGCTATAGGAGCAATCGTGACTATCGGTGTTGCCGTGGGTACAACGTTATTTGTTCCACAGGCCGACAGTACCGACAGCAGAAGAACTGCCGCAGCCAAAGTTACTAGTATCCTTTTCATTGTCTTGCCTCCGAATTTTTGATTGCCCCGTTAGTATTCCAACTTTCTTTGTTGATTTTCGTGGAAATTATGATAAAATCGAGCCAAAAGCAAGAATTTTTTCTTTTGGAGGTATTTTTTATGGAACTCAAAGACAGCAAGACCTATGAAAATCTGGCTTTCGCGCTGGCCGGAGAGTCCAAGGCGCGCAATAAGTACGACTGGTTTGCCTCCCAGGCGAAAAAAGACGGGTATGAGCAGATCGCGGATATCTTCTCCGCTACCGCGCTGAATGAAAAAGAACACGCCAAACTTTGGTATAAGTACATGAACGCCGGCAAGGCTGACGATACTATGACCAATCTCGCTCTGGCTGCCGCCGGCGAACACGAGGAATGGACGAGCATGTACGTCGATTTTGCGAAGGTTGCCGAGGAAGAAGGCTTTCAGGAGATTGCCGCACGTTTCCGCCTGGTAGCCGCCATTGAGAAAGAACATGAACAGCGCTACCTGAGGCTGCTTGCCAATATGCAGCAGCAAAAAGTGTTCGTCAAAGATGGAGACAGCATTTGGATCTGCCGAAACTGCGGCTATGTCTATGTCGGCAAGACCGCGCCCAAAGTATGCCCCACCTGCGACCATCCGCAGGCATTCTTCGAACTTCGCGCCGAGAACTATTGATGATTCAAAAAGACGAGCTGGGTTTCAGCTCGTCTTTTTTTCTTTATGCAAAATGGGCGAAACCCTTTTATAAACAAAGAACGTCACAATGCCGTTTATCCCGGATTTAATCAGATTGAACGGCACAATGACCGGAAGGATCAGCGCGCGGATTGACGAAACAGGCATGCCGGTGAACGCAGGCGTAACGATGAGATTTGCGCCGACCATCACGGCCGTCATGGCCATGCACCCCAAAGCCAGGGAAATTACGGCCTCTTTTTTCGTCTTTTTAGCGCGGTAGACGAATCCGGCCGTCAAAACATAGGCAGCAGTCGCCAGAATGTGCATGATAATGCCGTACAGGCCGCTGGAGGCCGACACGGTGAGCCCCTGGATACTTGCGGCGATTACTGCGACAGCAAGCCCCTCCCATGGGCCGAATGCGAACGAACAGATCAGCACAGGAATATCGGCGGGGTCATATTCCAGATAGGGCGCCGCCGGGAAGATGGGAAAGTGGATGATTACCACCATGACGACGCTCAGCGCCGCTAATATCGCCATGCTGGTTAGTTTTCTTGTTTTCATAAATTCCCTCCAAAGAATAAAAAAACACCCGGAAATCATTCCGGGCGCAATCAGGCGCAGCATAAAGCTACGCCGTCTTCTTCCATCCAGACTTTCACTGTCGGCACCGTAATTCCAACGGTTCAGCGTGCAGGCACGCTCGCGGGCTATACCGCCGGTGGGGATTTACACCCCGCCCTGAAGACTGTGCTATTATATCAGATTGAAAAAGAAATGCAATACCCTATGGGATGTGGTAAAATCTTTTTATGAACAAAGAATGTACTTGCTGCTTTACAGGCCACCGGGCGGAAAAACTGCCCTGGAATACCGATGAGCAGGACGGCAGATGTCTTGCCCTGAAAGTGCGCATTGCGGATGCGCTCCTGTCACTGTATGAAGCCGGCTACCGGCATTTCATCTGCGGCATGGCCAACGGCTGCGATCTGTACTTCGGCGAAGCCGTTGTGGCTCTGCGGTCGGAACGCCCCGACGTGACGCTGGAAGCCGCCATCCCCTACGAGGGACAGGCCGGCACGTGGGCGCCGGAATTGCGTAAGCGCTATTTCCGCCTGGCGGAAGAATGCGACAGCAAGACAGTCTTGCACAGCGAATACACGCCCAGCTGTATGATGGACCGCAACCGCTACATGGTGGACCACTCGTCCGTACTTCTTGCGGCCTATAACGGCAGTCCCGGAGGGACAATGAACACGATGCTGTATGCCATGCGAAACGGCGTCCAGATCATCCAGCTCCCGGTTGAGCGATAGCCGCGTTGTAATAATACGCCACCAGCAGGTCTACGCACGCGCCATAGCTTTTCAGTCCCCGTTCCTCGCCGTATCCGGCGAGGAATTTGCTATACACGGACTTGGAGACAGCTGCGGCCGCCGTCTCACGCGCCTGCCAGTATTCGTTGTTCGCCGTGAGGTCCGCTTTAACCTTGTCCGATAGTTTTTGGGAGATTTCTTTCCCGCGCGCAGGGTCCGTTTGATTGAGCGCATTTTCCAGATGGATGTATGCCAGAAGGCACGCCGAATAGCAATAATCCGGCTTGCCGGATTCAAGGCAGGCGATCACCCCGACAAAGTTTGCCTGATCTTCCCTTGCGACACCCCGCTGATGCGCGAGTTCGTGCGCGATGGTCGCCGGAAGCAGGCAGTGCGGTGCATCCGTATTCAGGTTCGCTTCGCCGGTCATCGGAAAAAAGAACCCGGTAAAATTGATCCAGCTCATGAACTTGGAAAAAATCAGCGGTTTTGCCCGCAGCGAAGGGCCATCCAGGCAGGGATATTTTTTCACAATGGGCCCGTAGAGCGTCGCCGACTGGTCAAGCAGTTCCCCGATATCCGCCCTGAAAAGGCCGTTTTCATCCCGCTGCGTCTGCTCGGCATAGGTATTGGCGCACTCAGCAAAATAGGATGTCACCGCATACAGTTCATCCGTGGAGACCGCTTTGTCCTGCAGCCCGCTGACCTCGGAAAAGTCGGCTGTTTTATAATAAACGCCCCACAGCATACAAAACAGGCCGTAAAAAAGCCAGCGCTATCGACAAAAAGGTCATCGCGGTGCGGTACATCCTTTTCTTTTTTCCGGTCTTCGGAAAATACGAACAACCTGAACGGTGAGATAGAGAAGCAGCGCCGCGATACCGACGGCATAAATCATCTCCGCTACGGAGAAATGGACAACGGAGCAGATTCTCCCGGCCGCGCGAAAATACGGCCGTGCGATTCTGTCCTCGGCCGCCTTCATCAGGCTCTCGTCGCCCTGCAGGATAAAGTACGCGCCGATAAGCCCCGCCCCGAGCAGGGCCAGACAGTGACGGACCGGGCACAGCCTGAACCACCGGGAAAATGTATGCTTTTTCTTCTCCTGAACCATACTCATGGCTGCATTATACACCCTCGTTATTTTCGTGTCTATCCAGCCACTGTTTCACGGGTGCATCAGCAGTCTTGTCCGCTAAATTAGCGGATTCCGCTAATATGCGCAAAATGACAGTTATCGGCTGTATACTACAAATTAAGTAAGTATTTGGTGGTTTTACCATGAATCGACTAAAAGAGTTACGCGAAGAAAAAGGGCTGAAACAGGATGAAGTGGGGCGCATTATCGGCGTCCATAACGCCACCATCTCAAAATACGAGGTAGGGACAAGTTCCCTCACGGAAGATTTGATTATGAAATTCTGTGACCTCTACAGCGTCACCGCCGACTACCTGCTGGGGCGGTCGTCACAGCGTCATGCCTCGGTATCCGAAATGGACGCCGAACTTCTTGCGGCTTATCATGCCGCGCCAATCCAAATTCAAAACATCGTTGATACGGCGCTGGAGCCGTACCGATCAAAAAAGACCCAAAGAGCTTAATCATATCGATCCAAACATACCGCGAAAAACAACGAAGTATATGAACGGCAGTACAACAACACAGTAAAAGTCAAATCAGCTAAAGTTATTATGGAAATTGCAAAGCGTTTTTAATAACACCGTAATAGAAATGCCAGAAAATGTAAAAGACGAAATATTTCAATCTGGATATATACGAGAGGAGAATACCTATGGTAAACATACCCGCGAAAGTGAAAGACCGACTAATAGCAGGTGTCAAAAAATATCAGCCCATCGTGGCCAAGGCAAAGGACAAGGACATCAACGAGAGCGACACGGTAACGATCATCTCCGATATCCTGTCAGATGTGTTCGGCTATGATAAGTACACTGAAATTACATCAGAATACGCGATCAAAAAAACCTTTTGCGATCTGGCCATCAAGATCGACGGGTCACCACGCCTGCTGATTGAAGCGAAGGCTGCCGGCCTTGAGCTGAAGGAGCAGCATATTAAACAGGCGGTTGACTATGGCTCTAACTCCGGTGTGGAATGGGTTATCCTCACGAACAGCGTATCATGGAAGGTATATACGATCATTTTCTCCAAACCTGTTATGGCCGACCTGGTGTATGAGTTTAACTTTGCAGATATCAACACGAAAAAACTATGCGATCTGGAAATGCTCTATTATTTGGCGAAAGAGTCCGTCATAAAAGGCAACAAGTCCTCGCTGGATGAGTTCTATCTACAGCAGCAGCTCATCAATCGTTTCACCATCGGGCAGATTTTGCTTACCGATCCGGTCCTTGACGCCGTTAGAAAAACCATAAAAAAAATATCGTCTGACGCGAACGTTTCCAACGATGAAATTAGAAAGATCGTCCTAGAAGAAATCATAAAGCGCGACGTGCTGGATGATGAAAAAGCGGCGGAGGCGAAGAAAAAAGTAGCCAAAGCATTAAAACCAGCCGCACCTAAGGCCGCACCAACTACCGAGGTAAAAGCAACGGAAGTATGACTGGTCACCCTCTGTCATTTACCTCAAAAGAATGGCCTGAAGCAGGAGGACGGATAAGAAATCGGCTGAAACATGCAGGTCATAAAAAAGCCCGGAACCATTTGGTTCCGGGCTTTTAATAAGTGGTGGACGATAAAGGACTCGAACCTTTGACCTCCCGCACGTCAAGCGGATGCGCTACCAGCTGCGCCAATCGTCCATTTTTCCAAGCAAGGGGTATTTTAACGCATGAGAAGCCGCTTGTCAATCCCTGATTTCATAAAAAAGAAAAGAGACGCCGTGGGCATCTCTTTTCTTTATATTTTGTCATTTGACAATGACTTGGCAGGTATCCTTCAGACTGCCGGCCTCGGCGTAGATATTGCAGTTGCCGCTGCCGACACAGGTGACAAGGCCATTTTGATTCACCGTGGCAACAGAATCGTTGGAACTTGACCATTTTACCGTCACATCCGCATTCAGCGGATAGAAAAGCGCGGTAAGCTGTACTTCCGTTCCTGCCGGCTCCGTAAACCCAGCTTCGTCATTGCTCTGGAACTGGATAGCAAGGCTTGTGATTGGCGGCGCTTCCGTCGGCACGGGTGTAGGAACCGCCGTCGCGGTCGGCACAGCCGTCGGGGCCACATTGGCCGTTGCAACGCTCTCCGGCACTGTGTTTGCGGCAACGTCCTTGCCCACATGCGACGATACAATTGCAATTACAGCTGCGACAATCGCAACCAGAATAATCCCGCCGAACAGGAGCTGCCAGTTAATCTCCTCCGCGGCGCGCGCATTGGCAGCCGTGCCTTTTACGGCGCTGTCTGCCTCTGGAACAGGACGGCGGATTTCCCGCGGTTTCCGTGTTCCGCAATATGGACACCTGCTGCGCAGGGAGGAATACTGACGATGACATCTGCGGCAGGTTGTCTGTGGGAGAAAACCCATAAACGATCACCTTTCCGAAACAAGCCAAAAACGGCTATAAAAACTTTTTTATACTTAACATAATACAACCGTTTTCCCCTCCCTGTCAACAGCGTTCTGGAATTTTCATATTGTGAGACTGCCGTTGCTGTCCTCCAGCAGCAGCAATATTTTTTCCTCCGCACCCGTTTGGGCGTTGACATACAAGATGCAGTGCGTCCCATCCTGGGCCGTACACAGCACCTCGTAGCACAGGCGTTCTTCCCCTCCTGCGGAGGGAATGATCGCCATATCACAGCTGTTTGCCGTAAGATATTTTCCAGCCATCGCGACGGCATCGGCCTGGGATACAGCCGCCGCCGGGATTGCGCGCTTTTCATGGCAATCGACATAGCCTTTTGCGTCGTAGCTCATAAGAGTTCCGTTGTCGAGCGCTATGCCGACTTTAACCAGGTCAGGATAGCAGATCACATCGTTCTGCACATATTCATAGTTTACTGTCAGAACGCCGCCCTGGACAATGTGATAACTCTCTTTCATGTTTTTCAGACCGCTGGAAGTCATAAAATTCTTGGCCATGGATAGGCCTTCTTCCACGGAGTAGCTGGCTTCGCCGGGCTGCCTGGAACACAGCGCGCTGAGAATCACCCCGCCCCACTTTGTCACATCAATGCTGTATTCCCCGCCGCCCAGATTACCGCTGCAGCGCCAGCACGGGATATCACCGCCGCATTCTCCGTCGATGGAAATTTCATTTTTGGACACAGACAAAAAGCCTGCCGCCGCGCTGCGTGCCGCCGCCTCGTCTATTTCTTTCATACCCTTTAAGAATTTTGCCTTGCCGGTACTTACATTGTCGGAAAATGGGCCGTCGTAAATCAGCGTCGGCAGCTCCGGAAATTCCTCCTCTATACTTTTCAGCGAACCCGCAGCCGCCGGAGCCCCGTCGCTCCCGCCCTCCGCCTTCTGCTGATCGTTATACACTTCCTTCATTGTCAATGAACCTTCCATGATTTGCGACTGCATATCCGAAAGGTTCTGCGCCAGAACACCGGCCGTCTCCGAAAGACTCACGAGGTTTTTCAGCTCATCGTCGGAGTAGCCGCCGCCTGCGCCTACTGAACGCGACAGCGCCTGGGCATAATCGCCCACCCTGGATACAAAGCTCGCCGTCTGTTCCAGCTCCTGGCTGCCATAAGGAAGTATGCCCAAAGACATCTGGGCCGTTAATGCCTTGGCGAACACCTGCGTACACAGGGCGCTTTCCAGCGCGGGGTCGGATACGTAAACGCTTTTCTGAAGCGTTGTGGACAGATCGCTCATACTCGTCACCAGTTCGTCAAAAGCGTGCTGCGTATTGGCGCGGGCATAAAGCTCCAGATTTCTGGCCTTTACCGCGCTGGTCCAGGCAAACGCCCCCAACCCCACGACGGCGGCGGTCAGATAGGTAATCACAAGAATTGCTGTCTTTTTTCGCATAAAAACACCTCTTCCCGGATATTTTGCCCGAAAAGAGGTTTTTTTGAAATGTAAAATTATGAAAGTCTGGATATGCCATCCTGCATTCTGCGAAGCGTCTCCTCGCGGCCAAGGATGCGGCAGATTTCAACCGCCCCGCCCGGCGTGACCGCCGTTCCCGTCACCGCAATGCGCACAGGCCACATCAGCGTCGCATTTTTGACGCCGAGCCGCTCTCCAAGGCCGATCAAGCCGTCGTGGATGTGCTCGTCGTCCCAGACCGGCAGCGCCTCCAGCATCGGCAGCGCCTTCTGCAGCATGTCCAAGGATATCGATTTGTCCGTCTTGGACTTTTTGTTCGTATACAGCTCTGTGTCGTAGTCCGGCAACGAGTCGAAGAATTCCAGTTTTCCCGGGATGTCCGTCAGGACCTCCGTGCGCTGCTGCAGCAGTGCGGCAATCGCCGCCGGGTCGATGGCCGGGTTTCTGACCGCTTTGCGGATGTACGGCTCCGCAAGGGCCGCAAACGCTTCCGGCGAAAGGGCGCGGATGTATTCGGAGTTAAAGTGCGTGAGCTTTTCGATATCAAAAATTTGCCGGAGATTTTGGAGATGCCGGAGACTTCAAAAGTCTCTGCCAGTTCCTGGATGTTGTAGATCTCGCGCTCGCCGCCGGGCGACCAGCCCAGCAGGGCTACATAGTTCACCACGGCCTGCGTGAGATACCCTTTTTCCAGCAGATCCTCATAGGAAGGATCTCCGTGGCGCTTGGACATCTTGTTGTGCGCATCGCGCATCACCGGCGAGCAATGGATATATCGGGGCACGTCCCAGCCGAGGCCTTCATACAGAAGGTTGTATTTCGGCGCACTGGAAAGGTATTCGGAGCCGCGCACGACATGCGTGATCCCCATCAGATGGTCGTCGATCACGTTGGCAAAGTTATAGGTGGGAAGCCCGTCCCGTTTGATGAGCACCTGGTCGTCCAGATCCTTGTTGGGAGCGGTAATGTCGCCGAAAAGTTCATCGTGGAAAGTCGTAGTACCGTCATGCGGGATCTTCTGCCGGATGACGTAGGGCATCCCGGCGTCCAGGCGGCGCTGCACTTCCTCCTTGGACAAACTGCGGCAGGGGTCGTCCGCCCGCTGGAAATCGCCGCTGTCCTCTTCCGACTCGGACTTTTCGCAGAAGCAGGTATAGGCATACCCGCGCTCCACCAGCAGTTTCGCGTAAGGAAGGTAGAGTTCTTTGCGTTCCGTCTGCACATAAGGTCCTACCGGACCGCCCTTATCAGGGCCTTCATCCCAGTCAAGCCCGCAGTCGGTCAGGGTTTTATAAATTACGTCCACCGCGCCTTCCACAAAGCGGTTCTGGTCGGTATCCTCAATGCGAAGGATAAACTTTCCGCCCGCGTGGCGTGCGATACACCAGGTGTACAGCGCCGTGCGCAGATTGCCGACATGCATATAGCCGGTGGGACTGGGCGCAAAGCGCGTGCGCACCTCCCCTTTCGGAATGCGCGCCTCCAAGGCCTTGAAAAAATCCATATTGTCCATCGTGTCCCTCCTGATATCATCAAAACATAGTATTTTATTCTCCCCGGCTTGTCAAGGGTTTATTGTTTGTGATAATATATTAAAATAGTTCAAGTCTGAAATCGGGGGGAAAGCAGCTATGATATCTGAGAAAATTAAAATCCTGACCGCTGGCAACTCCGCTATCCGCGCCATGTTTGAGGAAGGCAACCGGCTGGCTGCGCTCTATGGCCGTGACAAGGTCTATGATTTTTCTTTGGGCAACCCGAATTTCCCCGCTCCCGACAGTGTCCGGCAGGCGATGATGGATGAACTGTCAAACGAAGACCCTGTCCTGCTGCACGGCTATATGCCAAACGTGGGCTATGAGGACGTACGCAAGGCTGTTGCGGACAACCTGAACGAGCGTTTCGGCACCGGATTCCAAGCGAACAATATTTTGATGACCGTCGGCGCCGCCGGCGCACTGAATGTCATTCTAAAAACGCTTCTGAATCCCGGCGACGAGGTACTGACTGTATCCCCGTACTTTCTGGAGTATGGCAATTACGTCTCCAATTACGGCGGCAGGCTTATCCCGGTTCCGGCCAAGGCAGATACCTTTATGCTGGACTGTGAGGCCGTTCGGGCAGCCATAACCCCAAAGACAAAGGGCATTATCCTCAATAACCCAAACAACCCCACCGGCGTTGTCTACGGCGAAGCAGAGATCCGCGAGCTTGCCGCCGTTCTGGAAGAGCGCCAGAAGGCACTCGGCATGCCCATCTACCTGATCTCCGACGAACCATACCGCGAACTATGCTATGACGGGCGCACCGCGCCGTTTCTGACCAAGTACTACGCAAACACCATCCTCGGTTACTCCTGGTCCAAGAGCCTGTCCTTACCCGGCGAGCGCATCGGTTACGTGTGCGTGCCGGATGCCTGTGAAGACCACGACCTGGTATTCAAGGCGGCCGGTATTGCGAATCGCATTCTGGGCTTTGTCAATGCGCCGTCTCTGCAGCAGCGGGCCGTGGCCCGGTGTCTGGGTGATTGCACCTGCAATTTGGACAAATACGATGCAAACCGCCGACTTTTGTACGGCGAACTGACTGCGATGGGTTATACCTGCGTCAAGCCGCAGGGCGCCTTTTATCTTTGGATGAAAACGCCGGGTGAGGAAAGCGCCTTTGTGGAAGCCGCCAAAAAATATCATATTCTCTTTGTTGGGGGGTCCAATTTCAACTGCAGCGGCTATGTACGCATCGCCTATTGCGTAAGCCCCGATACCATCCGCGGCTCATTGCCCGGTTTTTCCGCGCTATACAAAGAATTTCAAATAGAACGATAAAGAAAAAGAGACATCGTAAAATGGAAGAAAAGACAATCGAAAAGAAAAAAGTCATGCTCTCCGGTATCAAGCCCTCCGGCGATCTGACGCTCGGTTCCTACTTGGGCGCGATTAAAAACTGGGCGGAACGCGCAGAGCAATTTGACTGTTACTATTTCATGGCTGACCTGCACGCGCTGACCGTGCGCCAGAATCCCGCCGACCTGCGTCGGCGTACGCTGGAGCAGCTTGCGCAGTATGTGGCCTGTGGCCTTGACCCGGAAAAGAACACTCTGTTTATTCAGTCCCATGTGCCAGCCCATGCGGAACTCGGCTGGATTTTGAACTGCTACGCCATGTTCGGCGAGCTGTCGCGCATGACGCAGTTTAAGGACAAAAGCGCCAAAAACGCGGACAATATCAACGGCGGCCTGTTCACCTATCCCTCCCTGATGGCGGCGGACATTCTGCTGTATCAGCCGGACTATGTCCCCGTCGGCGACGATCAGAAGCAGCACGTAGAGCTGACGCGCGACATCGCCCACCGCTTCAACGGCATATACGGCGACGTATTCAAAATTCCCGAACCTTATGTCCCCAAGGTAGGCGCCCGCGTGATGGACTTGCTCGATCCGGAAAGTAAAATGTCCAAATCCGACGAAATCGGCAACGGCCGCGTCTGTCTGATGGATAAACCGGAGGACATCCTGCGCAAGTTCAAACGCGCCGTCACGGACAGCGATATGGACGAGCACTGTGTCCGCTACGACGCGAAAAACAAGCCCGGCGTCGCAAATCTCATTCAGATTTACGCCAGCTGCACCGGGAAAACTTTTGCCGAAATCGAGGCCGAGTTTGCCGGCCACGGCTACGGGGACTTTAAAAAGGCCGTCGGCGAGGCGGTCGTGGAAACGCTTCGGCCTATCCGCGAGCAATCCGAGCGTCTGATCAAAGACAAAGCCTATCTGGAAAACTTATGCCGGACCGGCGCGGAAAAAGCGTCCTATGTCGCGGAAAAGACCCTGCGAAAAGTCTATAAGAAGGTCGGCCTTGTGCCGAAAATTTAATGAACGGCAATCTTGTTTGGATTCTGGCGGCGGCGCTGGCGTCGGCTTTTGTCCTGACTTTTGCAACCACTCCGGCGGTAAAAAAGCTGGCCGAAAAGCTGGGCGCAATGGATATCCCCGACGGGAAGCGCCGGATTCACGACCATCCCATCCCCCGGATGGGCGGGCTTGCGATTTTTTTAGGCTTTCTCATTGCGACAGTTCTTTTTGCCGACCTCTCCAGTCAAATCTGCGGAATCTTGGGTGGATGCCTGATTCTTGTAATCACCGGCATTGTGGACGATATAATTCAGCTCAAGTGGTGGGTTAAGTTAGCGGCGCAGGCAGCCGCCACCGCCGTCGCGATTGCATCGGGCGTTCTTATCGAGGTCGTCACGAACCCGAACGTCTTCGGCAATACACCGCATCTGGTACTCGGCTGGCTGAGTATCCCGGTAACCGTCTTGTGGATCATCGGCATTACGAACGCCGTAAACCTGATCGACGGATTGGATGGCCTTGCGGCCGGCGTGTCCATCATTTCCAGCGCGACGATGCTCGCCGTGGCTCTTTTCATCCCGGAGGCAGGCGACAATGTTCCAGTGGTCCTTGCCGCCCTGATGGGCGCGTGTATGGGTTTTCTCCCCTACAACTTAAACCCGGCAAAGATCTTTATGGGCGACACCGGCTCCATGCTTCTGGGCTATGTGCTGGCAACGATTTCGGCCGTAGGCCTTTTCAAGTTCTATGCCATCGTGACGTTTGCGGTGCCTGTGATCGCGCTGGCCATCCCCGTTGCGGATACCCTGTTTGCTATTGTAAGGCGGATTCTGAAAGGCCAAAGCCCGGTTGAGCCGGACAGAGGACATCTGCACCATATTCTACTTGATATGGGTCTGAGCCAGAAGCAGGCGGTTGCCGTTATCTATGCGGTCTCCTCCGTTTTTGGCGCAATTGCTATGCTGATAACCCGAGCCGGCGAAATCCGGCTTGTTTTTTTCATTGCTGCATTCTGTATTGCTCTAGGCGTATTTCTGGTAGTTTTTCGCAAAAGCAAAAAAAACCGGAGGTCATGACAGAAGCATGGCCCCCAGCATCACAAGCAGTTCTTTATCTCCGCTTTCTCGGTACATCAGGTAAAGAATTAACATCATCAGGAGGTCATCGGTATCAAGATCGATGCCCTCCAGTTTTTTTAAAATGCCTTCCAGCGTTCCCGCAATGGGCCCCGTGATCGGCGATTGTTTGCCCATTAGCCCTGACAGAAACGGCGGCTTCTTCGGCTCTGTCTTTCCGCCCGGCGGACGATAGGTGCCGCTATAGGCCATTTCCGTCACCATAATCCTTCATAACCGAGCCGGCTATATGAACAACCTTGGCAAGGTTCATAGCCTTATCCATCTTCTGCTGCTTTTCGGGGCGCAGATAGGAGCGCATCGCCTTCAAAAGGGCCGTAGAATTTCCGGAGGTACTCCCCCCGCTCAAGGCATGTTTCAGCATTCCAAAGAGCTTCAGGTCGGGTTCTGACGCCTGCTGGGCCTCCTGAGCGGGTTCGGATTCTCCTTGCCCCATAAATTGTTTGGCAATCTGAGCAAGCTTTCCCATCTGCTCTGGGTCGGACAACACTGCGTTCAGAGATTTCTCAAGATCTCCTTCCATTCTCGCTCACCGCCTTTTTCACCTGCTCGGCAAGAGATTTTCCTTCCGGGGTCGACATCACTTGGCGCAGTATGTCTTCCAGCGCACGTGTGTCGCCGTCTTTCGCTGCGCGCTCTACCTCCGAAGGGTCCAACATCTTAGCGACCCGGCGCCCTGCTTCGGAATCGGCGGCTTTCCGCAGCGCATCGGCATTTTTCCCCTGCAGAAACTCCTGTCCGTACTTCTTGATATCCATATAAAGACCCCCTCCGCATCGACCCAGTATATGCTGGCGATGCGGAGGGGGGGGATGGATTTGTTTATCCTTTCAGGTAGGTGTATAAATTATTGAAAATTGTTGCAACTTCTGCCCGTGTTGCCGTATTTTTCGGACAGAAAGTTCCGTTTGTATAGCCGGAAATCACACCGATCTGTTTCATGGCGTATACGGCGGTCTTTGCATAAGAAGCAATGTTGCTGTCGTCGCTGAACTTTGTCGAGGAACTCGCGAGGGTTTTTCCTTTGTATTGCGTCAAATAATTGTAAATCAGTACACAGATATCCTGGCGGGTAATGCTTTTTTCCGGGCAGAACGTCGTATCCGTCAAGCCGGAAACAATGCGATAAATGTAAGCCCACTGGGCGTAGCCGGTATAATAGGTGCTCCCCAAATCGGTAAATTTCCCGTCGTACACGATCAGGAGCTTTTTGCTGCCGGTACCGCCGAGGAGACTGCGTACATAGCCGGTGTAACCGCCATAGGACACCTTATACCACAATACGCCGTCGCTGCCCTTCGTGCTTCCCAAAACAGACACAAAAGTGCCCGCATTTACAATTTGGGTTTTGACTGTCGCGCCCGTGGATGCGGAAGAACGCACGTTGATGTAATCCCCGTTTGAGATACCCAGGGTCGCCGTCCAGTTGGCCAGCGATTTGTTAACGCCCTGCAGCCGGCCCAGAACGGTAATAAACATACCGCGGGTCATATTGGCGTTGGGACTGAAAGTCGTACTGGTCGTGCCCATAAACAGGCCCTGCTTATAGACAAAACCTACGTTTTCCGCAAACCAGTTGGATTCGCTCACATCCGTAAACGGAAGGTCCAGCACGAATGTCGCCGAGATTGTATGCGCTTCGCATACATTCGTGAACGTGTAGCTAGCCACCGCACCGACACTTTTTCCATCGACTGTGACGGAAGAAATTTTATGGCAATCGTCGGGAACAATCTTGACTGTACAGTTGGAGCCTTTCAGCACTCCGATATCCCCAGACGGCGAAAGCGAACCGCCCGTACAGCTTGCAGCCTTCACGACGAAAAAGTCCCCCGCCGTCAGCGTAAAGGTAACAACGTCGCTGTTGATTGTGCTGGCGCCCTTGGCGAATGCCTTAATCGTTGTATTGCTGTCAATGACAATGCCCTTGTCCGTCAGAACGGTGCTGCCGGTCGTAGGGGCGGAGCCATCCGTCGTATAATAAATTGTGTCGCCGGTTCCGGCTTTCAGGCTTACCGTGGCGCCTTTCGATACCGTTGTTCCGGTCATATAACCGCTTACCAATTTCAGGGTCGGATTTATGGACTTGCTCACCGTCACTTTATAGGTCAGCACAAAGCTGCCGCTGTAATTCGTACCCGGATCGGCGATGGCGCGGACCGTTGTATTTTGGGTAAGCGGAATTGGGCCGGTATATTTTTTGCTGACCGTTGTCGGCGTGGAACCATCCAAGGTATAGTAGATGGCGGACGAAGTGCTGGAGAGCGTCACCGCTAGGCTCCGGCCATCGGACGACGTTCTGATGGAAATCGCCGGCGCGCTGATCCAGCCGTCCTCTTTCAGCTGAACGGCGTTATCGGCCGTATAGCTTACACCCTTGGAATAGTTGCGGCGATAAATTACATACCCGCCGTTGAGGTAATTGCTTACAAGACTGCTGAGTGTTCCCACATAGTTATATGTCTTGCCGGGGATCAGCTCCCCATAGCAAGTCACACGCATCTTGCACGGCGTTTCCTCCGTAGTTTCCACGGATACAATATGGCCGTCGGTATCGTAGGCAATGTTCGTGATGAGTATAACGTGGCTTGAGGTGCAGTTGAGGCAGTCGCCTACCTGCAGGCTGGAGAGACTGGTCCCAATGTATTTGGAATACGGTACAAGACTCGTGCAGGTGCACCGGTACGGAAGGTTCCATGCCCATGATACAAATGCGGAACAGTCACTGCCGTAGTACGGCGCCGTCCTGTCGTAGTACGAATAGGATGAATAAAATACACTTGAAGAGTCGTTGACCGCCTTTACAAAACTGGAAATCGAAAGATTCCATCCGACGTATCCTGTAGAAACCGCCTGCGAATATGGGATTCCCGTATAGGTCTTCCCCGCCGCAAAATACCCGAGGGTATATGTACCGTCGTCCGCAACGACTTTTGCATTTCGGCCGGAATTTGCGCTGACATAGGATGCGTCATTGCCGCCCCAGCAATAGCGTTTTGCCAGCGGCGTCCATTTTACCTCCGCCATCTGCCGGGCCCGCAGGACGATGTTCTGCTGATTGGTGGTCAGCCCTTTGTCCGCCGCCACATAGGCAATATTGGGATTGGATGAGCAGTAGCTGCCGTCAGAAGAGCTGTCGACAAGGCCCTGCAAATCTTCATACTGCTGTGACTCCAGGTATTTCGCTTCGTTTTCCAGCTGCTCGGCGTCCGACAGGCCATTGGCGGTCTGCGCCTGCTCCGTCTGGTGCAGGGCATATTCCTGCAGAGAGTATTCTCCTGAAAACACAGCAGAAAGTTCGGCCTGCCAGGTTCCGCTCTCATTTACGACGACCAGATACCCGCTGTCCGTATAGCAGTCAAGAATACCGGAGAGGATCTTCTCCGTTCCGCAAAACAGGTCATAGTTTCTCACTTCGCCGGCAAGATAGAGATTCCCATATTGGGTAGGAATCAAGCCCAAAACGCAGTCCGGACCATCCAGATCTGTAAGTTTGCCGGATTCGGTATCATAGGAATATGCGGCGTCGCCGGAAACGAAGCGCAGCTCCGTCCCCATGACATACATCTGTTTTATGTAAGTACCGTAATCATATACCGTCTCGGCGCTGCCTCCGGTTTTCGGCATACGCCTTACGGTTCCGTCCACTGTGTAATACAGCCAATCGCCTTGCAGGTTTAGGTTTTTTGCGCTGTCTGATGACAGATAGACCGTGCCGCTCGCGGTATCCTTCCAGATCCCGCCGTCGCTGTAATAGAAATCTTTGCCGTCTTTCAGCATGGTGCCGCCGTCAAGAATGTTTACGACGGTATTACCCGGCTCCTGCCATGTGCTGCCGACAGTACTACTGTCCTCGGCGGGAGTTACGGCGGAATTCTCCGCGGTTTCTGGTGCCGCGGTTTCGGTTGCCGTGGTTTCGGTTGCCGCTGTCTCGGCCGGCTGGGCAGTGCTCGGTTCCGACGTTTGCGCCGGGTTGTCCTCGGAGGTAGGTGTATTCTCCCCGGCAGGATTATTTACCGGCGTGGCTTCCGCCTCGCCGGATACCGGCTCCGCTTCCTCACTGGAAGTCGCATAGGCGGCCGGTCCGAAAGCGGACACAGCCATTGCCGTCAGCAGGAGCACTATAAGTAATCTGCGAAAGGTTTTCATTGGTTCCTCCGTAAATACAAGCCTAGACTCAATAATAGTTTAATAATTATAACACTGCTTGCCTGCAATTACAAT
>Ga0183099_1001036_pt1 | contig 17059 bp, 14 predicted proteins | sample Biomet1_FD_127788 | JGI IMG/M metagenome (GOLD analysis project Ga0183099, IMG submission 127788) | Microbial communities from bioreactor (seeded with anoxic lake sediment) at LBNL, California, USA - Biofuel metagenome 1 | ecosystem: Engineered > Bioreactor > Anaerobic > Unclassified ... | reverse complement strand
AATATTACCACCCTTAACTTCATCGATAAATTGAAGAGCTCCTTCAAAACCTTCATCAGCAGGACCGATATTAACAATAATATCAGCAAACTTACCACGACCACCAGATTGTTTTTTGTAAACCTCACGAAGGTTAACAGTCTTAGTAATTGCTTCTTTGTAAGTTACCTGAGGACGACCTTGGTTACATTCGACTTTGAATTCGCGTCTTAAACGGTCGATAATAATATCAAGGTGAAGTTCACCCATACCTGCAATAACAGTCTGACCACTTTGTTCGTCTGTTCTTACAGTAAATGTTGGATCTTCTTCTGCCAACTTAATCAAACCTGTTGTAAGCTTATCCATATCCTTCTGAGTCTTAGGCTCAATAGCTAAAGCGATCACAGGATCTGGGAAGTCCATAGATTCAAGAACGATTGGGTGATCTTCGTCACAAAGAGTATCACCAGTACGGATATCTTTGAAACCAACACCTGCACCAATATCACCAGCACCGATAACTTCTACCGGATTTTGTTTATTTGAGTGCATCTGGAACAAACGAGATACACGTTCTTTTTTACCTGAACGAGTATTGTAGATGTATGAACCAGCTTCAACTTTACCTGAATAAACACGGAAGAAAGTCAAACGACCTACATAAGGGTCAGTTGCAATCTTAAATGCCAAAGCAGAAGTAAATTCTTCTTCAGAAGGCTTTCTATCTTCTTCAGCACCTGTATCTGGGTTTGTACCGATAACTGCTTCTGTATCAAGTGGAGAAGGCAGGAATGCACAAACATAATCTAATAAAGTCTGAACACCTTTGTTCTTGAAAGAAGAACCGCAAAGCATTGGAACAATAGCCATCTGAACAGTTGCATTACGAAGAGCGTTAAGAACTTCTTCTTCAGTAATAGTTTCAGGATCTTCGAAGAATTTCTCCATCAAAGAATCATCATATTCTGCAACTGATTCCAACATTTTGCCTCTCCATTCATTGGCTTCATCAACTAAGTTTGCTGGAATTTCTTCAACAGAATAGTCAGCACCCATAGTTTCATCATGCCAATAAATAGCTTTCATTTTGATAAGGTCTACAAGACCTTTAAAGCTTTCTTCAGCACCGATTGGAACAACAATAGGACAAGGATTAGCACCTAATACTTCTTTCATCTGACGAACAACTTCAAAGAAGTCTGCACCAGAACGGTCCATTTTGTTAACGTATCCAATACGAGGAACATTATATTTATCAGCTTGTCTCCATACTGTTTCAGACTGTGGTTCAACACCACCTACTGCACAATAAGTAGCAACAGCACCATCCAATACACGAAGAGAACGTTCTACCTCAGCGGTAAAGTCAACGTGTCCCGGAGTGTCAATCAAGTTGATTTTATAAGTATTGTTATTCCACTTCCATTTGGTGGTGGTTGCAGCAGATGTAATAGTAATACCACGTTCTTGCTCCTGAGCCATCCAGTCCATTGTAGCAGCACCTTCGTGCACTTCACCAATCTTATGAACAAGACCAGTATAGAAAAGGATACGTTCAGAAGTAGTTGTTTTACCAGCATCAATGTGAGCCATGATACCGATATTTCGGGTCAAATGTAAATCTTGTTTTGCCATCTTATTACAATATTAGAATCTGAAATGAGCAAATGCACGGTTAGCCTCAGCCATTCTATGCATATCTTCTTTACGTTTAAACGCACCACCTTGTTCGTTAAATGCATCCAGGATCTCAGAAGCTAATTTATCAGCCATACATTTCCCTCCTCTTTTGCGAGCATACAGGATCAAGTTTTTCATTGAAACTGATTCTTTACGATCAGGACGGATTTCAGTAGGAACTTGGAAAGTAGCTCCTCCAACACGTCTAGACTTAACTTCGACTTGAGGAGTAATATTGTCCAATGCTTTTTTCCAGATTTCCAAAGAGGATTTTTCCTCGTTAGGAAGTTTTGCCTTAACAGTTTCTAAGGCTGCGTAGAAAATTTCGTATGAAGTATTTTTCTTACCATCATACATCAAGTGGTTCACAAATTTGGAAACCTTTTGATCATTAAATACAGGATCCGGAAGGATAACCCGTTTTTTTGGTTTTGCTTTTCTCATTTGTTTGAAAAATAATGTTTTGTTCTTGGCTGCATTAACCTGTCTTCAATTTCCCCGCTGGGGCATTTACTCAACCTTTTATAGCTTATTCCAACAAACCAAAACGAAAATTGATATTTCTAAATCTTTAAAAAATCAGCTAGCTAATGGCAGAATTATTTCTTCTTGCCTTTAGCTGCAGCTGCTGGTTGTCCTGGTTTTGGACGCTTAGCTCCATATTTAGAACGTCTTTGAGTACGTCCTGCAACACCCGCTGTGTCTAATGTTCCACGAACGATGTGATAGCGAACACCCGGAAGGTCTTTTACACGACCACCACGTACTAATACGATAGAGTGTTCTTGTAAGTTGTGTCCTTCTCCCGGAATGTACGAGTTAACTTCCTTCTGGTTTGTTAAGCGCACACGAGCTACTTTACGCATCGCAGAGTTAGGCTTCTTTGGAGTGGTTGTGTAAACTCTCACGCAAACACCACGTCTTTGAGGACATGAGTCTAACGCTGGAGACTTACTTTTATCAACCAAAGCAGCCCTACCTTTTCTTACTAATTGCTGAATTGTAGGCATTTTTAATCGTTTTTTAATTATTATATTATTGTTATATTAATTTCGCTAGTATACATTTTGGGGTGCAAAAATACGAATAATATTTGAATAACCAATTGATTACCCAAAGTTTTTTCTGATTATCAGGCAAAAATAAAAATTTAACAGAACATAAAGCACTGCTATTACCTGACCAGTATACATCTATTTTTTGCAATTCTTATGCCTCTCCTGTAAAACCAGGAATAGATTGACCTGCATTCTCTTCATTCAGACGAATAGCTCCAAAAGAATTTTCATATTTGCGCACATTGTCTTCTAAAGCACGCATCAACCTCTTTGCATGTTCAGGAGTCAGAATTACACGACTTTTAACACCAGCTTTCGGTAATCCGGGCATCACGCGGATAAAATCGACAATAAACTCAGAACTGGAATGGGTAATCACTGCCAGATTAGCATATGTTCCTTGAGCCACTTCATCACTCAATTCTATCTGCAACTGATTGGTTGGGTTTTCATTATTCATTTTTAGAATTGTTATGTCATTACTATTATTTCAGGTCGCAAAGATAATGAATAGCTATTAGAATATGATGGTTACCACCCTATTATTCCATAGTGTTAGCTTAAAAAACAGCACCTTCTCACAAATATAGTTTTAACTACCCGCCCTTTTTATATCAGCATGAGTCTTGTATAATTTTATTTATCGATGGTGACAAACTTTAAATAAAAGATCTTTTATATGTCCCGGCATAAAATTTAGCACCCCCACTATCAAAGGGTTTCAGAAGACATACCCTTGTTACCCCCCAAAAAACAACCTTTTGTTTTTCTATTTTCCAGGAGTAACTTATTATTTGTATTTTCCCATACTAACCCATTGATTATTTGAATATTAAAAATATAATACTCGCAGACTAGATATTAATCCAAAGCCAACTATCTGTAAACTAAATTCACACAAAAGCTATAACGTTAAACAAAAAACAAGAAATTCAGGTCATAAAGAATTATAAGCCTAAATGAAATATATTAAGAGAGCAAAATTCTTATTTCCCTGACTCATTGTACATACAATTCAATAATTATATGTAAGTTTGCTGCCAAATTAAACAATTATTGATTTATGAAAAAGATTTTTAGTATTTTTTTGGTAGCAGTTTGTTTGTTTATAGCTGCCCCTACGCAAGCACAAATTAAATTAGGTGTTAAAGGTGGAGTAAACCTTGCTAATGCAGACTTTTCAGGATTAAAAAGCAATTTCAAAACTGAAAACATGAATGGTTTTTTTATAGGTCCAATGGTAGATATTAATATTCCTATTGTAGGTTTAGGGCTTGACGGAGCATTACTTTATGCTGAAAAAGGGACTAAGTTTACCAATACATTAAACAGCACAGATGTAACAAACAAACAAAAAACGATTGAGGTTCCGGTTAATCTGAAATATTCTATAGGATTAGGAAGTCTTGCCAGTATATTCCTAGCAGCAGGCCCAAACTTCTCTTTCGATATTAACAGTGATAACCTGACTAATGATTTACTTGATATTGCAAATCAAACTATATCAGGAACAACACCTTCTATTAATAGAAAGAACGCAGAGGTTTCTCTAAATATTGGTGGTGGCGTTAAGCTGGTCAAGCATTTGCAACTTGGTATTAATTATAATCTGCCTTTAACCGATTCCGCAAAAGAGAATTTTGCAAGCGGTAATTTAGGCGAGTTAACCAATGTAATTAGTGGGACATCATTTAAAAGTAAAACAAAAGTTTGGCAAGTATCTGTAGCCTATATTTTCTAAAAAATATATACCTTATATAAAAAAGGAGGTTTCTCATTTCGGGAAGCCTCCTTTTTTATATCTTTGTCACACGAAAAAAGAAACAATTTGAAAAAGTTTGCAGACGTTATATTACCCCTCCCACTACCCAAACATTTTACTTATTCTCTACCAGAAGAAATGGCCGAAGAAGTACAGATTGGGTGCAGGGTCATTGTACCTTTCGGACGCAAAAAGTTCTACACTGCAATAGTATATAACATACATTACTCTGCTCCTGAAGGATACGAGACTAAAGAGGTTACAACAATCCTTGATACAAAACCTATCCTCCTTCCATTACAATTCAAGTTCTGGGAATGGCTTTCTTCTTATTATCTCTGCACACAAGGCGATGTGTATAAAGCAGCCTTACCATCGGGATTAAAACTGGAGAGTGAAACTATTGTAGAATACAATCCTGACTTTGAATGCTCTGTTCCTTTATCATACCGTGAGCAGACATTAATAAATCTATTAGAAAATAAAACGGAGCAGACCGTTAGTCAACTAGAAAAGGATAGTGGTTTAAAGAATCTTTTACCTATCATTAAATCTTTGTTAGACAAGGAAGCTATCTTTGTTAAAGAGGAGCTTAAACGTAGTTATCAGCCAAAGCTAGAGATTCGTGTTCGTTTAACTGATGCAGCCAAAGATGAAGCTTATCTGCATAAGCAATTCACAGATCTGGCACGCGCTCAAAAGCAGTTAGCTCTCTTAATGAAGTATCTGGAACTTTCTCATTTCCTTAGTGGTGGGATTCTAAAGGAAGTGAGTAAAAAAGAACTGATTAAAAAAGCAGAAGCCTCACCTGCTGCTTTTAATGGACTGGTTGAAAAAAAAGTATTTGAGGTTTACAGACAGGAAATAGGCCGTTTGGCTTCAACATCCCGATCTACTATAGAAGTAAATCCACTCAACGAATATCAGCTACACGCCTATCAAGAGATACTGATCTCCTTCAAAAAGAAGAATGTATGCTTACTTCATGGAGTAACTTCAAGTGGAAAGACTGAAGTTTATATTCATCTTATCGAGAAAACAATAAAGGCTGGAAAACAGGTTCTCTATTTATTGCCGGAGATTGCACTGACCACCCAGATAACTGAACGTTTAAAACGAGTCTTTGGGAATAAGCTGGGCATTTATCATTCTAAGTTTTCAGATGCCGAAAGAGTAGAAATCTGGCGTAAGCAGTTAGGGAACGAGGGGTATGACATTATCCTCGGCGTTCGTTCTTCCATATTCCTGCCTTTCCATAACCTTGGTTTGGTGATTGTGGACGAGGAACATGAAAACACGTACAAGCAATATGACCCGGCACCACGTTACCATGCCCGTAATGCAGCAATTGTTCTGGCTTCTTTATATGGTGCAAAAACATTATTAGGCACTGCCACTCCTTCTGTTGAGACTTACTATAACGCCACAACTGGTAAATATGGACTGGTAGAACTGAATGAGCGATATCAGGATATTCAGTTGCCCGAGATTCTTCCCGTAGACATCAAAGAGCTTGCACGCAAGAAAAGGATGAACGGACAGTTCTCTCCTATCTTATTGGAACATGTGCGCAAGACATTAGAAAATAAGGAACAGATTATTCTCTTTCAGAATCGCAGAGGATTTGCCCCTATGATTGAATGTAAAACCTGCGGTTGGGTTCCTAAGTGCAAGAACTGCGATGTGAGTCTCACCTATCATAAAGGGATCAATCAACTCACCTGTCACTATTGCGGTTACACCTATCAGGTCCCACGTTCCTGTCCGGCTTGCGAAAGTGTTGAACTGGTAAACCGTGGCTTTGGAACCGAGAAAGTGGAAGATGATATTAAAGCTCTTTTCCCTGAGGCAAGGGTTGCCCGAATGGATTTGGATACCACCCGTACCCGCACGGCTTATGAGAAGATTATTGCAAACTTTGAGCAAGGGAAAACAGATATACTTATTGGTACTCAGATGGTTTCCAAAGGGCTGGACTTTGACAATGTAAGCGTAGTTGGAATTCTGAATGCCGACACGATGCTCAACTACCCGGATTTTCGTTCTTACGAACGGGCTTTTCAACTGATGGCGCAAGTCTCGGGAAGAGCAGGACGAAAAAATAAACAAGGGCTGGTTATATTGCAAACAAAATCAATAGACCATCCCATTATTCACCAGGTAATAGCAAACAATTACCAACAGATGTATGCCGACCAGCTGGCAGAACGTCAGATGTTCCGCTATCCACCTTATTACAGGCTGGTATATGTATACCTCAAAAACCGGAATGCAGATTTACTTGACATCATGGCACGCACTATGGCCGAAAGACTCACTAGTATCTTTGGCAGCCGTGTTCTGGGACCGGATAATCCGCCTGTAGCCCGCATTCAGTCACTGTTTATCAAGAAAATTATTGTAAAGATTGAAAGCAATGCATCTATGGAAAAAGCACGCAGACTACTATTACAAGTGCAAAAAGAGATGATAGAGGACGAACGATTTAAATCACTGATTGTATATTATGATGTAGATCCTTTTTAAATTATGAGTGAAAAGAAAAAATACAGAATACTTTTTGTCTGCCTCGGCAACATTTGCCGTTCGCCACTGGCGGAAGGAATAATGCAAACTTATCTTGAAAGAGAGGGACTGGAAAATATTATTAAAGTAGACTCTGCAGGCATATTGAGTTATCATCAGGGTGAGTTGCCTGATCCACGAATGCGTGCACATGCAATAAAGCGTGGGTATGAGTTGGTGAGCCGTTCCAGACCGGTAAAGAGCGACGACTTTGATAATTTCGATCTTATATTAGGCATGGATGACCGAAACATTGATGACCTGAAAGAATTGGCTCCATCTCCTGAAGCGCAGCAAAAGATACATCGCATGACAGATTTCTGTCAACGCATTCCTGTTGATTGTGTTCCTGATCCTTATTTCGGAGGCGCATCAGGATTCGAGAATGTTTTGGATATTCTGGAGGATGCCTGTGAAGGATTGCTGGAGTATTTAAAAAACAACCCGAAAGAATAATCTTTCCTTGTACAAAAGATTGCATTCTTCTGTACAAAAGAATTAATTGTCTTGTACAAAAGAAAACAATCTTTTGTACAAGATAACATAAACATTACATTATTCCTTTCCTTTTCAGCTCCGGATAACTGACTCTTGTGTGGTAAATAGTACGAAGTTTCTCTTTAAACACGCATTTTACTGTAGCAATATCCTTAAACGTGATAGGGCAATATTTAAAGAATCCGTCCTCCACTTGCGAATCAATAATCTTATCCACCAAGTTACTGATAGACTCTTCCGTATATTCCGGCAAACTACGGGAAGCAGCTTCTACTGAATCTGCCATCATTAAAATTGCCGTTTCTTTGGAGAAAGGATTTGGACCCGGGTAAGTAAAGACCTCTTCGTCAATCTCTTTATCTGGATTTTCATTCTTATAAGAAACATAAAAATATTTTGTTTTACCCGTTCCGTGATGCGTACTGATAAAATCTTTAATTACCTTGGGCAGATTATTTTTCTCGGCCAGTTTCAATCCGTCGTGCACATGATTAATAACAACCTGTGCACTCTGCTCATAACTTAATGCTTTATGGGGATTCACGCCCGACTGATTTTCTGTAAAGAAAGCCGGATTTTCCAGTTTCCCAATATCATGATAGAGAGCGCCTGTTCTTACCAGCTGACTTTTACCTCCTATCCTAATAGCAGCTTCCGCCGCCAGATTAGCTACCTGCATAGAATGCTGAAATGTTCCGGGAGCCACTTCCGACAGTTTACGCAACAAACGATTATTAATATTAGAAAGTTCGACCAAAGTAACGTTGGAAGTAAACCCGAAAGTCTTCTCCAATAGGAATAAGAACGGATAAGCAAAAAGCAACAATATGCCATTAATAGCAAAATTCATATACATGCTTAAATTGATCTTCGAAATATCATTTTCATGAATCAGTTCCAATGAGAAATTCAAAGCAGCATAGCTAAGCACTATTAAAAAAGCAGTGCGGAATAAGTGAGACCGTTGTGATAATTCCCGTAAACTATAGATCGCAACAAATCCGGCAACAAACTGCAATAGAATGAATTCAAAAGGGAAACGTAAAGTGATAGAGCATATCAAGATGGTTACCGTATGTGTCATGAAGGCGGTACGCGAATCGAGAAAGACTCTTATTACTATGGGCAACATGGCATAAGGAACCATATAAACGTTGAAAATGGAATATTTCACCATCAAAGCAGTGAGCACCGAGAAAAATATAGTGACAGCAAACAGCAATGACAATCCACCTTTATGCTGATAATAATCCTTCCTGAACAAATCAAGGTAAAGCATAAAATAAAGCATCAGCATACCAACAAAAAGAATCTGTCCACCCACAATAAGACGTTGCTGATCAATTGACCCGCTCCTTTTTATAGACTCCTTTTTGAGAGATTCAAGAATACGAAAAGTCCTGTCATTTACAATTTCTCCCCTATCAATGATTTTCTGGCCAGACTGCACCAGCCCGCTGGCCCACGACACAGTGCCCAGAAGTTCTTTTTTTACTTCATCCGACTTCTTCTTATCTAATCTAAGATTAGGTATAATGTAGTTATCCAAATCACACTGACGAAGAATCTCTTTACTAAAATGAATAGTGTCCGCATTCAGCAAATACTCGTAAGCAGTTTTAATCGTAAAGAGTTCATTAGAAGGTTTTGCATTTGCCATCATCTCTTTGGCCAACATTACAGATCGGATATGACTGTTCTTTAAGTTGGTCATTTCAGCACTTGTTACAACACCGGCTTTATAGATCTGCTTCAATACAACATTAACGTGTTGAAAGTAAAAAGGCGAAAGCGCTTTGCTTTTTAGTCCACGATTAAAATCAGCATTTAGTTTTGAAAGAGCCTTTTGCTCCATCTTTTGATTATAAAAAAAATAAGGCTGGTAGAACTTCATCATACTGTCTTGTTCTTGCTTTACCAAAACTTCATCTTTATAAACAGGAAAGTCAAAAGGAGCAGTCAAAAGTCCATATTTCCAAGGTTTATCAATATCAAATTGATAGTTAAACTTCCCGCTACGAGGTAAAAAATAGACAATTACTGTCACTGTAGCCAGAAAAATCAGCGCCTTATATATCAAATCTTTATTTGAAGAGCGTTTTCTATTTCTTAACTTATTCATTTTAATATAAATTTTGCCGAAAAGTACAAAAAAAAACAATAAGAACACTCTTTTTCACCATTAAGACCAACACAAACGGCAAAGTTATGCTGTAGTTCGAAAAAAATAAATTAATTTTGCACCGATTTTATATTATATTAAAGCAATATGACAGAAAGAAAAGTAAGAGTTCGTTTTGCTCCAAGTCCAACAGGAGCATTACATATTGGCGGAGTACGCACAGCATTATACAATTATTTATTTGCTCGCCAACATGGTGGGGAAATGATATTTCGCATAGAAGACACTGATTCTCACCGATTTGTTCCTGGGGCAGAAGAATACATCATCGAAGCCTTCCAATGGTTAGGCATTAAGTTTGATGAAGGAGTAAGCTTTGGTGGAAACTATGGCCCTTACCGTCAGTCTGAACGCAGAGAAATATACAAGAAATATGTAAAAATCTTATTAGATAACGAGAAAGCATATATCGCTTTTGATACTCCTGAAGAGCTGGATGCCAAACGCGCAGAGGTACAAAACTTCCAATATGATGCTTCTACCCGCATCAGCATGCGTAACTCTTTGACTCTTTCCGCAGAAGAAGTTAAAGACTTGATTGATTCAGGGAAACAATACGTTGTAAGAATGAAGATTGAACCCAATGAGGATATACATATTCAAGACATAATCCGCGGAGAAGTTATCATCAACTCTTCTATTCTGGATGATAAAGTTTTATATAAATCAGCGGATGAATTACCAACCTATCATCTTGCTAACATTGTAGATGATCATTTAATGGAAATTTCCCACGTAATACGTGGAGAAGAATGGTTGCCATCTGCACCATTACATGTACTTCTTTACCGTGCCTTTGGATGGGAAGATACAATGCCAAAGTTTGCTCATCTTCCGCTGTTACTGAAACCAGACGGGAATGGCAAACTGAGCAAGCGTGACGGAGATCGCCTTGGTTTTCCTGTATTCCCATTACAATGGAATGATCCTAAATCAGGAGAAATCTCTTCTGGATATCGCGAATCAGGTTATCTACCAGATGCAGTAATCAATTTCCTTGCATTACTGGGATGGAATCCGGGTAACGATCAGGAAATCATGTCAATGGAAGAGCTTATCAAACTATTTGATCTTCACAGATGCAGCAAGGCCGGTGCAAAATTCGATTACGAAAAAGGTAAATGGTTCAACCACCAATACATTCAGCTTAAATCCAATGAGGAGATAGCAACACTCTTTTTGCCATACTTGAAAGAGCAAGGCGTGGAAACTTCTTTTGAGAAGGTTGTTACAGTTGTTGGCCTAATGAAAGAACGCGTTAGCTTCGTAAAAGATCTTTGGGATCAGTGCAGATTCTTCTTTGTTGCTCCAACAGAATATGACGAAAAAACTGTAAAAAAACGTTGGAAAGAAGATTCTCCTGTGCAGATGGCAGAACTTATGCATGTAATTGAAGCAATTGATGATTTCTCTATTGAAAATCAGGAAAAGATTGTAATGGATTGGATCGCAAGCAAAGAATATCATCTGGGAAATATCATGAATGCCTTCCGTCTCACACTAGTTGGAGAAGGAAAAGGGCCACACATGTTTGATATTTCTGCAGTATTGGGAAAAGAAGAAACAATTGCCCGAATGCAAAGAGCAATTGATGCTATAAAGAAGTAAAAAGACAGACATGCTTTATAATTTAGGTATATATTTATACTCATTGTTAATTCATCTGGCCGCACCTTTTAGCAGAAAGCCACGCAAGATGATGAAAGGGCATTGGATTGTATACGAATTACTTCGTCAGCAGAAAGAAAAAGGCGCAAAATACATTTGGTTTCATGCAGCTTCTTTAGGTGAATTTGAACAAGGACGTCCTCTTATTGAAAGGATCAAAGAAAGATATCCTGAATATAAAATTTTACTCACGTTTTTCTCGCCATCTGGCTACGAAGTACGTAGAGATTATAAAGGAGCAGACATCGTTTGTTATCTGCCTCTTGATAAACCCCGTAATGTAAAAAAGTTCTTAGATATTATACAGCCATGCATGGCCTTCTTTATCAAATATGAGTTCTGGAAAAATTATCTGGATGAGTTAAACAAACGAAACATTCCTGTTTACAGCGTTTCATCTATCTTTCGTAAAGAACAAATATTTTTCAAATGGTACGGAGGACTTTATCGCAAGGTTTTACAGGATTTTGATCAGTTATTTGTCCAAAACGAAACGTCCAAGCGCTTTTTGTCCAAAATCGGTATAGAAAGGGTTACTGTTGTGGGAGATACTCGTTTTGATAGAGTACTTGAAATTCGTCAGGCAGCAAAAGATCTGCCTTTAGTAGAAGCCTTTAAAAAAGAATCTCTGACAATTGTTGCCGGAAGCTCATGGGCACCGGACGAAGATCTTTTCATTGAATATTTCAATACTCATCCTGATATTAAATTAATTATTGCCCCTCATGTGATTGATGAAAACCACTTAGTAGAAATAATCAGCAAGCTAAAACGTCCTTATGTACGTTATTCAAAAGCTAATGAACAGAATGTAACAAATGCAGATTGCCTTATCATAGACGGGTATGGACTTCTTTCTTCCATTTATAGATATGGCGAAATAGCTTATATCGGCGGAGGATTTGGGGTAGGTATTCATAATATTCTGGAAGCGGCAGTATATGGAATTCCGGTTATCTTTGGTCCTAAATACCAAAAGTTTATGGAAGCCAGACAACTACTTGAAGAGAAAGGTGCCTTTTCCATAAAAGATGATGAAGAACTAAACCTATTGCTGAATAAATTGATCTCAGATAAAGAGTTCCTGAAAGAAAGCGGTTTAAATGCGGGTAACTATGTAACCAAGAATCTGGGAGCCAGTGAACTGATACTGAGCCAAATTAATTTTTAAAAAGAAATATATACTTTATACTGAATTAAAAGCCAGTTAAGAACACTGGGGAATAAGCTTATTTAAACTTATTCATTTAACACATATATACAATGCGTCCGGCTTAATGGTCTTAAAGACCAAAAGAGCCGGACGCATTGTTTTTTTATAGAACTTAATGTTTACTTATACCATTCAGAATACATCAAATAGTTGTGTGCAATCTTTTCATTCAGTTCTTTTGCCTGCTCAGGATCTACTTTCTTAATAAATTTTGCAGGTACACCTCCCCAGATACTACCTGGTTCAATCACTGTATTACTTAGAACCAAAGAACCGGCAGCAACAATTGCTCCTTCACCTATAACAGCATGATCAAGTATGGTAGATCCCATTCCTACCAACGCATAGTCTTTTATTGTAGCACCATGAATGGTAACATTATGTCCCACAGAAACATTGTCTCCTATTTCAATAGTAGATTTCTGATACAACGTATGCAAAACAGAACCATCCTGAATATTCACTCTATTTCCAATACGTATTGAGTTTACATCTCCACGCAATATTGTACCAAACCAGATACTGCATTCAGATCCCATTTTTACATCACCAATAATTGTTGCGTTATCTGCAAGGAAACAATTTTCTCCGAATTCCGGTGTAAATCCTCTCACCGATTTTATTAATGCCATCTTGTTATGATTAAATAATTCTACTTAATTATACTACAACAATCAAATAGCTACAGTTTTTGTTCGCAACCAGGAAGCTTCCTCTGTATCAAGATATGGACTCAATCTATCAAAAACTATCTTATGATAATCATTCAACCAATTGAGTTCTGAATCAGAAAGAAGAGATTTAATAATGCCTTCAGTACATATTGGACAAAGAGTTACCGTTTCAAAACGATAAAAATCACCAAATTCAGTTTCTATATCTCTACGAACCAAGGTAAGATTCTCTGTACGAATACCGTGGCGACCACTTTTATATAATCCAGGTTCATTTGAAGTCAGCATGCCTGGTAATAATAGCACCGGAACTTCATTCATGCGAATGCCTTGCGGCCCTTCATGAACACTAAGAAAATGACCTACACCATGCCCTGTTCCATGCAAATAATTCAATCCCCTTTGCCATAAAGCAACACGAGCCAGCACATCTATCTGTGTACCACGGGTACCATAAGGAAATTTACATGTAGCTATAGCTATATGCCCTTTCAAGACCAAAGTATAATCAATCTTCTCCTCTTCTGTCAATGAACCTAAAGCAATAGTACGGGTAATATCGGTGGTGCCATCTAAATATTGTGCTCCCGAGTCAAGTAATAAAAAGCCTTCTGGTTTCAATGTAGAACAGCTTTCAGGAGTTGCCGAGTAATGAACTATCGCACCGTGTTCTTTATAACCTGCAATCGTATCAAAACTCTCTCCCATATACAAGTCTTGTGCAGCCCTAAACTCATGAAGTTTTACATCTATACTTAGCTCAGTTTCATTTCCCTGAGGGACAACAGATTCCAACCATCGAAGAAATTTGACCAATGCTACACCATCACGTATCATTGCAGCACGTACTCCTAAAATCTCCTGTTCATTTCTCAGAGCCTTCAAAAGAGCAATTGGAGAAATTCCACGTATTATCTTACATGAAGAGTTAACAGCAGAGTATATATCAAAGTTTGTTTTCGAGGGGTTAATTAACAGACTTGCAGTGTTTAGGGTTGTTAATACATTATTTATCTCGTCGTAATTACGAATAATGATATTTTGAGATACCAAATAGTCTTTAACCTCCTTAGTGAGTTTCTCTGGAGCTATAAAATAAAGATTTTCCTTTTTAGTAATAAGTAAATAGCTTACCACAACAGGATTGCATTTCACATCACTACCTCTTAAATTTAGTGTCCATGCAATTTCATCAAGAGCAGAAACCATTAAGCTTTCAACACCCTCGCATTCCATTTTCTGACGAATCTGATCAATCTTATACACGCAAGAAACGCCAGCATATTTAGTATCATAAATAAAGGCTGGATCCTGAGGCATAGCTTGTCTGTCATTCCATAATAATTCAAAAGGATCAAGAGACGTTTCTAATGCTATATTTTTTTTAGATAAAATATTTTTCATTTCTTCAACTTCAGATACCGAGAACATTTTCCCGTCAATTCCCAAAGATTCGCCCTCTTTAAGTTCGTCTAAAAGCCAGTCTTTTATTGAAGGAGTTGTAGGCAGTCCGTCCTTAAAAAGAGTAATGTCAGTATCATTCAATTGATCTGCAGCCTGCAGGAAATAACGAGAATCGGTCCAAAGACCTGCTTTATCAAGTGTTACAACAACAGTTCCCGCAGAGCCAGTAAATCCAGAAATCCATTCACGGGATTTCCAATGAGATGCTACATATTCACTAAGATGAGGATCTGTACTTGGAATAATAAATGCTGAAAGTCCTTTTTCTGAGAGCAACTTCCTTAATGAACTTATTCTATTAGTTATTTTTTGTTTCATAATTACATTATATATGTTTGACAATACAAGCAAAGATACAGATTCTTTTTTATTTTATTGTTTTATAAAGAACTATGTTTTTATAAATATCGTTATAACAAATGAGCACACAATATAGGCAAACTACACTCTTAAAATGATTTAGTTTCCATTTTTTAGAATAATTATTCGTCGAAAGTTTTGTGAATAAAGAAACTATATGTAATTTTGCCCCGCATTTTGACTATGGTAATTATAAAAACAACATATTTAATAGAAGTAAAATGATAGTAGTACCTGTAAAAGAAGGCGAGAACATTGAAAAAGCGCTAAAGAAATTCAAAAGAAAATTTGAAAAAACCGGAGTAGTTAAAGAATTAAGAAGCAGACAACAGTTTGACAAACCATCTGTAACTAAAAGGTTTAAGAAAGAACGCGCTGTATATGTTCAAAAACTTCAGCAAGTAGAAGAATAATAATTCATCTTTTCTCTTGAATTATTAAATTCTTTTTCATACATTCGTTGCAGAATTATTAACGCAACGATCTATATGCTAATTGACTCTTTTCTGAACTATCTGCAATTTGAAAAGAACTATTCACAGAAAACTATTAATAGTTATAGAATAGATTTAATTCAACTTGAAAGATATGCAAAAGACTGTAGTGAAGAGTTAACACTGACGAATGTTGACGCTGATATTATTCGCCAATGGATTATTTATCTAATGGATAAAGGATATACAGCATCTTCAGTAAATCGGAAATTAAGTTCATTAAGATCTTTTTATAAGTTTCTCTTAATAAAAAAGGAGATTTCTACAGATCCAATCCGAAAGGTCGTTGGTCCTAAAAAGAAAAAGCCTCTCCCTATATTCTTAAAAGAAACAGATATAAACAAGATTCTTGATGAAACAGAATTTAAAGAAGGGTTTATAGGCGTAAGGGACCGAATGATTATTGAGATGTTTTATGCTACAGGCATCAGACTTTCAGAATTAATCGGACTTAACGACGTAAACATTGACTTTAACGATTCTCTCATAAAAGTTACAGGAAAAAGGAATAAACAAAGGCTAATCCCGTTCGGCAACGAATTAAAAAAGTCTATGTTAAAATACCTTAGCATAAGAAATAAGACAATAGCTGCATTACCTGAGTCCTTTTTTGTGAAAGAAAACGGAGAAAGACTTTACAGTGCATTAGTTGAAAGGTTAGTAAAACGGCAATTATCAAAAGTTGTAACGCTAAAAAAGAAAAGTCCTCATGTATTAAGACACACATTCGCAACAGCGATGTTAAACAACGAAGCAAATCTTAATGCAATAAAGGAATTACTTGGACATGCCAGCCTCGCTGCAACAGAAGTCTACACGCACACAACATTTGAAGAATTAAAGAATATCTATAAACTAGCTCATCCAAGAGCATAAAAAAGGAGGTATGTATGGAAATCAGAATTCAATCAATTCACTTCGATGCTTCAGAACAATTAGAAGCTTTCATCCAAAAGAAAGTTATGAAGCTAGAGAGACTTTACGATGATATAAAAACAGTGGAGGTGTCATTAAAAGTTGTAAAACCTGAAACAGTCAAAAATAAGGAAGCCGGAATAAAGATTATTATTCCAAATAACGAATTTTATGCTGACAAGACCAACGATACATTTGAAGAATCTATTGACGAAGCATTAGATGCATTATCAAAACAATTGTTGAAGTATAAGGAAAAACAACACAGCAAATAAAAAAAAAGCAAATAACTTTGCGGTTATAAAATAAATAACTAAATTTGCAGCCGTTTCGCTTAGACTAGACGTAACGGTTGCATTTTTAAATAACCGCCTCTTTAGCTCAGTTGGCCAGAGCACGTGATTTGTAATCTCGGGGTCGTTGGTTCGAATCCGACAAGAGGCTCAAAAAATAATGTAGGGCAAATACCAGAGTGGCCAAATGGGGCAGACTGTAAATCTGCTGTCTTTCGACTTCGGTGGTTCGAATCCATCTTTGCCCACAA
>Ga0183099_1001035_pt1 | contig 17062 bp, 8 predicted proteins | sample Biomet1_FD_127788 | JGI IMG/M metagenome (GOLD analysis project Ga0183099, IMG submission 127788) | Microbial communities from bioreactor (seeded with anoxic lake sediment) at LBNL, California, USA - Biofuel metagenome 1 | ecosystem: Engineered > Bioreactor > Anaerobic > Unclassified ... | reverse complement strand
TAGAGAGTAAACAGATTACTAATGGCCTGTTTATAACTATCACAAATGCCAATTTTGATAACGTTGCAATAATGAAGGCTATCAATGATTGCATCACTCTCCGGGATAACCTGAAAACAAAAGCAAGTATTAGTGAAAAGAATGATGCACTTGACTGGAAAGGAACAAGCGAAGCAGACTTTCATGAAAAAGCAAAGCAGGTTAGCACTTTGTTCTTTGACAAAGACGAAGATATCCGTGCATTGAAACAGTATACATTGTTTGGCATAAAAGGTATTGCAGCCTATGCGGAACATGCTTTTAATCTGGGGTTTGAACAACAGGATATTTATGACTTCATGGAAGAGACTCTTGTTATGATTACCAAACCAATGAGCTTAAAAGATATGCTTGACTGGCTTGTAAGGACTGGTGAATATGGAGTTAAGGTAATGGCTTTACTTGATAAAGCAAACACTTCTACTTTTGGCAATCCGGAGATTTCGAAAGTTAATATCGGAGTTGGTAAGAATCCTGGTATCCTGGTCAGCGGACATGACCTGAATGATTTAGAGCAACTTTTAATTCAGACTGAAGGTAAGGGTATTGATATTTACACTCATTCTGAGATGTTGCCTTCTCATGCCTACCCTCATTTTAAGAAATACAAACATCTTGTTGGTAACTATGGAAATGCATGGCACAGACAACTTGATGAATTTGAAACATTTAATGGTCCTGTTCTTTTTACTACTAACTGTTTAGTCCCTCCGCGCAAAACAACTACCTATAACGACAAGGTATTCACTACCGGAGCTTCTGGTATGCCGGAATGGAAAGCGATTAATAAGAAACTGGCTAATGGGCATAAAGATTTCTCTGAAATTATAGAATTAGCAAAGAAATGTCAGCCACCTACAGAAATTGAGAATGGTGAAATAACTATCGGTTTTGCACATAACCAGGTTTTATCTCTTGCTGATAAGATTCTGGAAACTGTAAATTCGGGAGCTATAAAAAAGCTAGTTGTGATGTCGGGTTGTGATGCTCGTCAAAAAAGCCGTGAATATTATACTGAATTTGCGAAACAACTGCCAAAAGATACTGTGATTCTTACTTCCGGGTGTGCAAAGTATCGTTATAACAAGTTGAAATTAGGTGATATCAATGGTATTCCAAGAGTACTGGATGCCGGACAGTGCAATGATTCATATTCATGGGCAGTAGTTGCGCTTAAATTAAAAGAAGTTTTGAAGCTGGACGACATCAACAAGTTACCAATTATCTTTAATATTGCCTGGTACGAGCAAAAAGCAATCATTGTTCATCTTGCTCTGCTATACCTTGGAATAAAAAACACACATATTGGCCCTACTTTGCCTGGCTTCCTAACCCCTAACCTTTTAAAGATTGTTCAGGATAATTTTGGTGTTCAGACTATCACTACCGTGGAAGAAGATATGAAATCTTTTGGACTTAATTAAGAACTACAAAAACTAGAAAATATCTGATAAAAGGCAGCAAATTCGTTTGCTGCCTTTTATCATTAACTTGCATCTTAAAAAAAAATGTAATTTTACTTATTTAATTACTTCAGTAGAACAACTTAATGCTGCCTCTTCAAATGAAGAGATATCTAATATCTAACAGATATTAGATTAACTTTATGTGTATAATAAATTATGCTAACGTTTGTTCTATTATAAGCCATAAAATAAAAGAATTAAGAAAAGAATATGCCACAATTCAACTTTATTTTGTAATATTGTATTCTTAAAAAATGTATTATTTAATAAATTATTATCAATGAAGTATCTTTTAAGAACAATACAATATTTTATTTTTATATTTTGCTTTTCTTCAGTTATTTCAGCAAACAACAGACCACATATAATAAATCTATATAAAAAAGACTACCTTGCAGCTAACAAGAATTGGTCGGTAGGACAAGACGAAAGAGGGAGCACATACTTTGGGAATGATATAGGACTTCTTGAATTTGACGGCATTGACTGGAAATTACATTCTATGCCCAACTCTTTAATTGTGAGAAGTGTAGCCGTTAAGTCACATAAAACAATATTTACAGGTGGATATGAGGAATTTGGAAGGTGGGATAGAGATATCTCTGGAGAGTTAAAATATACATCTATAAGTAATAAACTAAAAAAGTTTCAAGCTAAAAATGAAAGTTTTTGGAAAATATGGATAACTAAAGACTGTGTGTATTTCCAGTCATTTAACTCAATCTATGTATATGATTACAACACAGTTAAGCCTATTACGAATGGCAAGAATTTCCTTTTTTTGCTTAAAGTAAGAGATGAATTATGGGTGCAGGAAATGCATGGAGTACTTTATAGGATTGTTAATAACAGATTGAAGAAAGTAGAAGGTAGCGATATATTCCGCAATATGGATGTTAGGGTTATTCTACCATTTACTTCAAATAAATATCTGATTGGAACTGCATCCAATGGAATATATTTATATGATGGAAAAAAATTCACGATGTGGAATAATTCTCTATCTGAAACTCTTCATAGAGATGAATTAAACTGTGGAATATTGTCAACTTGGGGAACTTATTTTTTAGGAACAATTCTGAGAGGAATTTATGAAGTTGATCAAACCGGGAAAATAATTTCACATGTATCTTCACAAAACACATTACAAAACAATACAGTTTTATCCCTTTATCAAGATAATATGGGGAATATGTGGGCTGGACTAGATCGTGGAATAGCGTATATTGAATATAATAAGAATATGAGTTATTTTATAGATTCGGGAGGCAATATAGGAACTATTTATGGAGCAAGAATCTGGAAAAATAAATTATTTTTGGCTACCAACCAGGGAGTATTCTATATTCCTCAAAACGAATTGGGAACTCTGAATGCAATGTCTGCAATAAAACTGATCAATAGCTCTCAGGGACAAATATGGTCTTTGGAAGTTATAGATAATAAATTGTACTGCGGTCATAACTATGGCATGAAAGAAATTCATGATAATCTAATTATAACAGATTCATATTCAGCAGAAACTGGAGTTTTCAGGATTACAAATAATACAATAAAGGATAAAAATATATTGCTACTATCTACGTATAATGGACTAAGAATCGTTGAGAAAAAAAGCGGAGCTGTTAATTACATGAAGCAAATTACTGAACCGATTATCAATACAGATATTGATCATTTGGAGAATATCTGGCTAGAGCATTCTGATAAAGGTGTGTATAAATGCCGGATAAATGATGACCTGAAAAAATTTCGTAGCTTTAAGTACTATGGAGGAGATAGCAAAGACGGACTTCCTTATAAACTAAAAATATTTAAAGCATATGGTCGCATGCTGTTTTTGGGTAATAATGACAAGTTCTATACATATGATGATATCAAAGATAAAATTATCTTCAACGATGAATTAAACCATTGCTTTAGATCAATTAAAGATTTAAAACAAATTGTACACATTAACAATAACCTTTTTTGGGCTATAACGGGATCATCTGTTTATAAGTTTATCTATGATGGCTACGAAGCACATATTTTGGAAAGTTATAATCTGAAAGCAAAGAATCTATCGATGATTAATGCATACGAAAATATAGCAGTGCTTAATGAGCATACAAGCCTTTTTTGTTTGGATAATGGATTTATTCTCTACAACAATAGTAAAGAACAAAGCAACGTTTACAAAAAATTGTATGCTCCGTTTTTAGAATCTTTGCAAACAACTGATATAAATAAGAATTCTGAATATAAAGATTTATCAACTTACTCTAAGATTCCGTATAAATACAATTCTATAACTTTTGGATTCTCTGCAAAAAATGCATTTGCTTCAGGATTGTCTTTTCAGTATATGCTTGTAGGTGTAGATAATAAATGGTCAGAGACTCAGAAAATAAACAAAGTATCATATGCGCGTTTGCCTAAAGGAAAATATGTATTTAAAATAAGAACTGTGGATAACTTTGGAAACTACTCCGAACCGACTTGTTACGAATTCAAAGTTCTACCACCTTGGTATCAGACTGTCTGGGCATATCTATTCTATATTTTAGCATTAGTCGCAATAGCCTACATAAGCAGATTAATTCTTTTTAAACGTTATAAAAGTCTGTACCTACAAAAAATTAAAGCAAGAGAATCCAGACGTCTAAAAATGCAAAATGAGCTGTTGCAAGATGAAATAGAGAAAAAAAACGCAGAATTGCTGACTCAATCATCCTTTATTATCCAAAAGAATGAATTTATATTAAAGCTGAAAAACATGGTTGACGATATTCAGACCAAAAACACCAATAAATCTTTAATTCCGTTATTTCAGAAAGTGAATTCATTGCTTAATAATGGAATGGATACAGAAGATGACTGGAAAATGTTCTTAATAAAGTTTGAACAAAAGCATACAAGATTCTTTAAGAAACTTATCACCTTATATCCTCAGTTGACTAATAATGATCTTAGACTTTGTGCATGTCTGAAACTAGACCTTGACACAAAAGATATTGCAGCATTAATGAATTTATCTGTCAGAGCTATTGAAAACAACCGTTACAGATTAAGAAAAAAATTAGATATTAAGCCAACTCAGAACTTGAATGAGTTTTTTCTAACCTTGGAATAGCATACAATAAAACAATCACATTCAGCACATTACTAGTTTTTAAGTAGTAATAGTGAACTCTGTTTTTTATAAAAAAACAGGCCTATGTATTTGTAGTGCACTAACTTTTAATAGTGCAGCTACAAATACATCTATTTTTGCCAGGAATCTAAATTATGGATAAATAAAAAGCATTAGTGTTTTTTATTCATAATGGACTTTCTGAGAATTAACCTTAAAAAACAAAATTATGAGGAACAAACCTAAAAAGAATCTTTCCCCAAAAAGTTCAAAAACCTTTTCTAAGAAGAGCCTGATGCTCTTCACTTGTTTTCTACTAACCTGCATTTGCAGTGTATATGCTCAAACAAAAAGCATCACAGGGAAAATCACCAGTGAAACAAATGAACCATTAATTGGCGTAAATGTTCGTGTACAAGGTGCAGCAACTGGTACAATTTCGGATCTTGATGGGAATTATAATCTATCTGCCTCGGCAGGAGATGTGCTGGAATTCTCATTTGTAGGGATGAAAAGCAAATCGGTTAAAGTTGGTACACAAAATGTTATCAATGTTGTGATGACAGATGATGCGACAGTGCTTTCTGAAACTGTTGTAATTGGTTATGGTTCTGCAAAAAAAAGGGACCTAACCGGATCAATTGTAAATATCAAAGGAGAAGAAATAGCGAATCAGCCATCAACGAATCCTCTTGCATCTTTGCAAGGAAAAGTTGCCGGAGTTCAAGTGGTAAACACTGGTAGAGCCGGACAAGATCCCGAAATACGAATAAGAGGTACAAACTCTATTAACGGATATACACCTTTATATATAGTAGATGGGCTATTCAATGATAATATAAGTTTTCTGAATCCATCAGATATTGAATCAATGGAAATCTTAAAAGATCCTTCTTCGCTAGCTATATTTGGTGTTCGTGGAGCTAATGGCGTAATCATCATTACTACTAAAAAGGCTAAAGAAGGGCAAACAATGGTAAACATAAATTCGTCAGTAGGATTTAAAACTGTGGGGAATAAAATGGAATTAACCAATGCTGCTCAGTTTAAAGAACTGTATAATGAGCAACGAGCTAATGAAGGAACGGCTCTTTATGACTTCTCAAATTGGAATGCTGATACAGATTGGCAAGATGAAATTTTTAAAACAGGATTTATCACAAACAATAATATCAGTATTACCGGCGCTACAGAAAAAAGTCGTTTCTATTTAGGTACAGGATATACCTCTGAAGAGGGGAATATTAAACATGAAAAATTTAGCAAAACAACAATTAATCTAAGTAGTGATTATAACTTAACGAAAAATCTAAAAGTTGGTTTCCAATTCAATGGAGCAAGGCTTTTACCTCCTGATTCAAAAAGTGTACTTAATGCATTATATGCTACACCTGTTGCTCCTGTTTTCAATGACCAATATCAGCTATATGCAGCACTTCCGGACATTCAAAAAGCGCAGATATCAAATCCAATGGTTGATGTAGAGTTAAAAAAAAGAACAACGATTGCAAAGAATTACAGAATGTCGGGAAATGTTTATGGCGAAATAAATTTCCTGAAACATTTCAATTTTAGAACAATGTATTCTATGGACTACAGATCTGATGACAGTAGAACTTATACTCCAATTATAAGCGTATATGATCAGTCAATCACTACAGGGACACCTATAGATGTATTAGGAACAAAGAAGACTGCTATTAAACAAGTAAAGACTAATGAAACAAAGGTACAAAGTGATTACCTGTTGACTTATGCTAATAAGTTTAATGAGCATAGCATAACAGCAACAGCTGGTATTACTACTTACTATAACAATATATCAGGGCTTACAGCTGAACGCAAACAAGGAACAGGCCTACCTATTTCAAATAATCCTGATAAATGGTTCGTAAGCATTGGCGATGCAGAAACCAGTACAAACAGTAGCGAACAATGGGAACGTTCTACTCTATCTATGTTATTCAGAGCACTATATAATTATAAAAACAAATATTTATTCAACGGTTCATTCAGAAGAGATGGCTCATCAGCGTTTTATTATACCGGTAACCAATGGCAGAGCTTCTACTCAGTAGGTGGAGGTTGGATTGTTTCTGAAGAAAACTTTATGAAAAACCAGCATGTTTTTGATTTCCTAAAAGCAAAAGCATCATGGGGTACCCTGGGTAATCAGAATATGAATACTGCATATCCTGCAGAGCCTGTTCTAGAGAATAATACTTCTGCAGTATTTGGCGATAACGTTATTCCCGGATATGCCTTGAAATATATACCAAATCCAAATCTAAAATGGGAAAAGGTAGATGCATGGGAAGCTGGATTAGAAGCATACATGCTAAAGAATAGACTTCATCTGGAAGGCGTATACTATAAGAAAAATACCAAAAATTTACTTGCTACAGTTCCAGGTATTGCAGGTACAACTCCAGGATTAGGTAATTTGGGTGAAATTGAAAATAAAGGTATAGAACTGGCTATCTCCTGGTCTGACAAAATTAACGATGACTGGAAATATAGCATTGGTACAAACTTCACCACAATCAAAAACAAAGTAATAGCGCTTGTTCAATCTGGTTATACTATCATTGATGGTGATAAAAGTGTTTCTCAGACAATGGAAGGATATCCTATCGGTTATTACTACGGATATAAAGTGGAAGGAGTATATCAATCACAAAATGACATAACAAACTCTCCAACAAACACTTTGGCTACAGTTAATCCAGGGGATCTCAAATTTAAAGATATTAACGGAGATAAAAAAATAACGACAGCAGATCGTAGTATGATAGGAAATCCTACTCCTGACTTTACTTACGGTGTATCATTGGGCCTTTCTTATAAAAATTTTGATCTGACAGTGGATATGATGGGACAGAACGGAAATGAGATATACCGCACTTGGGATAACTATAACTGGTCTCAATTTAACTATATGGCAGCCAGAGTAAACAGATGGCACGGAGAAGGAACATCTAATTCAGAGCCTTTACTAAACACTAAACATACAATTAATAATCTCAACTCTGATTATTATATTGAAAATGGTAGTTTTATTAAAATCAGAAATATTCAATTGGCTTATTCATTTGATAAAGCATTGCTAAATAAAGTACATCTAAAAGCATTAAAAATATATGCTAATGCTCAGAACCCTAAAATCTGGAAAAACAATACAGGCTATACTCCTGAAATTGGAGGAACAGCTACTGCTTTTGGCATAGATAACGGAACATATCCGGTTCCTGCTATTTACACATTCGGATTTAATCTCAGTTTTTAATCTAAAAAAAATTATTCTATGAAACGTATATTAATAAAATATATTTATTCACTAATAATCGCTGCGGTTATAATGCCACTTATTAGTTGTAATGATTTTCTTGACAGAAATCCGCAAGGATCGCTAACAGAAGATGATGCTCCCGGAGGTAGTCTGGAGGGTAAAGTTTTCAATGTTTACTATCTAATGAGAAGTTATAACATTACAGCAGGTATCCCTGCTTTCGCAGTACATTGCTTCAGATCTGAAGATACAGAGAAAGGAAGTACAGCTTCAGACGGAGCAGATCAGAGTGCTTTCTTTGATAATTTTCAATATACAACAACAAATGGTGTTGTAGGTGCATACTGGACTCAGAATTACACAATTATATACAATTGTAATTCTATCATTACCGACATTGAAGCCTCAACAAATAAAACTGATGAAAGTTTGATCAATAAGGCTGAAGCAAAATTCTTCCGGGCATATGCATATTTCAATTTAGTGAGAGCTTTTGGTGAAGTTCCACTTATTGATTTCAAAATAACAGATTCGTCGCAGGCAAATATTGCAAAGTCAAGCATTGACAAAGTCTATGCGTTAATTGATGCCGATTTAACTGAAGCAACCAAGGTGCTTCCTACTACATGGTCCTCAGCTTATACCGGCAGATTAACTTGGGGGGCAGCCAGATCTTTACATGCAAGGACCTATATGATGCGCAATGACTGGACAAACATGTACGCAGCAGCAAAAGAAGTTACTAATTCCGGCTTATACAACTTAAGTACTCCTTACGATAAAATTTTCACTGATGAAGGAGAAAATAGTAGTGAATCTGTCTTTGAATTACAATGTACGGCAACAGCTTCAAGACCTGCAGATTTATCGATCGGTAGTCAGTTCTGTCAGGTACAAGGCGTAAGAGGCTCCGGACAATGGAATTTAGGATGGGGCTGGAATATGGCAACAAAAGAGCTAGGACAAGCGTATGAAGCTGGAGATCCACGTAAAGATGCAACATTACTATATTTCAGAAAACCGGGAGAAGAAATGACTCCTGAAAACACAAATAAGCCATATGGGGAAGCGCCTGTATCAAATGCAGATGGAGGCTATTACAATAAAAAAGCATATACAAATCCAGCAAAAAGAGTTTTGTATACCAATAGTGGATTCTGGGTGAATATTAGATTAATTCGCTATGCAGATGTTGTTTTAATGGCTAGCGAAGCAGCCAATGAATTAGGAAAAACAACAGAGGCTGTTGATTTACTTGAGATGGTACGTGCCCGTGCCAGAGGAGAAAATAGTAGCATTTTACCAAAAGTTACAACAACAGATCAAGGATTACTAAGAGATAAAATTCGTTATGAAAGAAGGGTAGAACTTGGTATGGAATTCGACCGTTTCTATGATCTTGTTCGTTGGGGCATTGCAGCAGATGTATTGCACGCTGCAGGAAAAACAAATTATCAGGATAAACATAAATATTTTCCGGTTCCTCAAGTAGAAATTGACAAATCAAATGGTATTTTAATTCAAAACGCTGATTATAAATAACTATATAATTATTTATAATCTTAGAAATCTTGATAGAGGTTACTTGCAACCTCTATCAAGATTATTATTCATATATTGAATTCTATCCTAATACAAGAATAGTCTACAATTATTAACTACAAAATATATTAATCCGTATGAAGAAATTGATGATTCTTCTTTTTTGCTTTCTTTCTGTAAATACGTTTGCTCAGAACAAAGATATGGAAATGGATTTTTTTGTCAGCAAACTAATGGCAAAGATGACCTTAGATGAAAAAATAGGTCAACTAAATCTGCCTGTAACAGGAGATATTACAACCGGACAAGCAAAAAACAGCGATATAGCTGAGAAAATAAGAGAGGGAAAAGTCGGTGGTCTATTTAATCTTAAAGGGGTAAAAAAAATCAAAGAAGTTCAACGATTGGCTGTTGAAGAAAGCCGTTTAAAAATTCCTCTTATTTTTGGAATGGATGTAGTGCATGGATATGAAACTGTTTTTCCTATTCCATTAGGGCTATCATGTTCCTGGAATATGAATGCCATTGAACTATCTGCACGTATAGCAGCAACCGAAGCCAGCGCTGATGGTATCTGCTGGACATTTAGTCCAATGCTGGATGTATGCAGAGATGCTCGTTGGGGACGTATTGCCGAAGGTAACGGAGAAGACCCATACCTTGGAGGAGAAATAGCCAAAGCGATGGTAAAAGGATATCAGGGAAAAGATATGTCTCAGAAAAACAATATAATGGCTTGTGTAAAACACTTCGCGCTTTATGGTGCTCCCGATGCAGGCCGCGATTACAATACTGTGGATATGAGCCATCAAAGAATGTTTAACGAATATATGAGACCTTACGAAGCAGCAGTTGAAGCAAATGCCGGTAGCTTTATGGCCTCTTTCAATGAAGTAGATGGAATTCCGGCAACAGCCAACAGATGGCTTATGACTGAGGTTTTGCGTAATCAATGGAATTTCAATGGCTTTGTTGTTACTGACTTTACTGGCATAAGTGAAATGATACAACATGGCATCGGTGATCTACAAACAGTTTCGGCACGCGCGCTTGATGCAGGCATAGATATGGATATGGTTAGTGAAGGATTTCTTTCTACCCTGAGAAAATCTTTAGCTGAAGGTAAAATCACTGAAGCACAAATCAATCTTGCATGCAAACGCATATTAGAAGCCAAGTACAAATTAGGCCTATTTGCTGATCCATATAAATATTGTGATGTAAAAAGGCCACAAAACGAAATTTATACTAATGAGAATAAAGCCGCTGCCCGGGAAATAGCTTCTGAAAGTATGGTGCTACTTAAAAATACAAACAATCTTCTTCCACTTAAAAAGCAAGGAACAATAGCAGTTGTAGGTCCTTTGGCTAATTCCAAATCAAATATGCCTGGTACATGGAGTGTGGCTGCCGATTTAAATAAACCAGCAACTTTGATAGAAGGATTGCAGACTGTAGCTGGAAGTAATGCGAAAATATTATATGCTAAAGGGAGTAATTTAATTAGTGATGCTGCATATGAAGAAAGAGCTACCGTATTTGGACGAAGTTTGGGAAGAGATAACCGTTCTGATAAAGATATGCTGAAAGAGGCTTTGGAAATATCTGAAAAAGCTGATGTGATTGTTGCTGCATTAGGCGAATCTTCAGAAATGAGCGGTGAAAGTAGCAGCCGTACAAACCTGGAAATACCGGATGTTCAACAACAATTACTAAAAGAGCTCTTAAAAACCGGGAAACCAGTAGTTTTAGTCCTCTTTACTGGACGTCCACTCGTACTGAGTTGGGAAGACAAGCATGTACCGGCAATTCTTAATACTTGGTTTAGCGGAAGTGAAGCCGCTTATGCTATTGGAGATGTTTTATTTGGCAATGTAAACCCAAGTGGTAAGATCACAACATCATTTCCGCAAAATGTTGGACAGTTACCTCTCCACTATAACTATAAAAAAACAGGGAGACCTTTAGGAGAAGGTAAATGGTTTGAGAAATTCCGGAGCAATTATCTCGATGTATCCAATGATCCACTTTATCCGTTTGGATATGGCTTAAGCTATACACAATTTGACTACAGCGATGTTATTCTTACAGACTCAGTAATAAGTGATACTGGGACATTAACTGCTAATGTGACAATTACCAATAAAGGTAATTTTGATGGCTATGAAGTTGTTCAGTTATATATACGTGATTTGGTAGGAAGTGTAACGCGCCCAGTTAAAGAATTAAAGGGGTTTAAAAAAGTATTTATTAAAGTTGGAGAATCTAAGACTGTCAATTTCCAAATCACCCCGGAATTATTGAAATTTTATAATTCTGATTTGAAATATGTTTATGAGCCAGGAGATTTTGATGTAATGATTGGAAAGAACAGTCGGGATGTAAAATCGGCAAGATTTACTTTAAAATAAGACTAAATTAGAGACATGGGAATATTACAAACGTTATTACTATTTGTAAATCTATCTATAGGTTTTATCAGCTGCGAAAATGCAGCTGATAAACAAAATGGTACTGTAAATTTAAATAAGAGAATAACAAATGAAGCTCTTCTTGATAGTGTGCAACGAAGAACCTTTAATTATTTCTGGGATGGTGCAGAACCCACTAGTGGACTAGCACGGGAACGTTTTCATGAAGATGGTATATATCCGGAAAATGATAAATGCATTGTAACCACAGGTGGAAGTGGGTTTGGAATAATGGCTATAATAGCTGCAATAGATCGAAAATACATAACCCGTGAAGAAGGTTATCAACGAATGAATAAAATACTGAATTTTCTGGAAAAGGCTGATCGTTTTCATGGAGCTTTTCCACACTGGTGGAATGGTGAAACAGGGAAAATAAAACCATTCGGACAAAAAGATGATGGAGGAGATTTAGTCGAAACAGCCTTTCTTATTCAAGGGTTACTTGCAACACATCAGTATTATGTAAACGGAACACCCCAAGAAAAAAAGTTAGCCATACGAATTGATAAACTGTGGAAGGCAGTTGACTGGGATTGGTATCGTAATGGACAAAATGTTCTATATTGGCATTGGAGTCCCAACTATGCCTGGACAATGAATTTCCCTGTACACGGATTTAACGAATGCCTTATTATGTATATTTTGGCAGCATCCTCTCCTACTCATGGAATATCTGCAAATGTTTATCACGAAGGATGGGCTGAAAAAGGAGCCATTGTGTCACCCCATACTGTAAAAGGTTTCAATCTTAATCTAAGATATCAAGGTACACAAGCAGGACCACTATTCTGGGCTCATTATTCATTTCTTGGATTAAACCCTAATGGATTAAAAGATAAATATGCCAGTTACTTTGATGAATTAAAAAACTATACACTTATAAATAGGGCATATTGCATAAGTAATCCTAAAGGATTCACGGGATATAGTGAGGATTGCTGGGGATTAACTGCCAGTTATTCTACTATAGGATATGCTGCTCATTCTCCTAACGAAAATGATGATTATGGTGTAATATCACCAACAGCAGCTTTATCATCTATTGTGTACACTCCTCAATACTCAATACAAGCCATGCAACACTTTTATAGTATGAAAGACAAACTTTGGGGCAAATATGGATTCTATGACGCTTTTAGTGAGAAAGATAACTGGTATCCAAAACGTTATTTAGCAATTGACCAAGGACCAATAGCCGTAATGATAGAAAACTACCGGTCGCAATTGCTGTGGAGGCTATTCATGAGCCATCCAGACGTGCAATATGGATTGAGAATGTTGGGATTTGACAGTCCATTATTAAAAATAGTTCTTTCATATTAATTCAGTTATAAAAAAAATATAATAATGAGGTTTTTTTATAAAAGTCGTACTTTGCGGCTTATTAAGTTTTAGCATAAACACGTATGCACAAACAAAGCAAGATTCAATAAGAATATCAGAGTTCTTACCTGTGCAGCACTCTGACCATTCAAATTGGATAAAACGTTATCAGAAAGAAATTGATAAATATATAGATGAGAATAGAAGTAGGAAAGATTTCTCGTGTGATGTTCTTTTTTTGGGAAGCTCATCTATTAATTTATGGGATAATATTTATAATGATATGGCTCCATTGAAAATCATACGGAGATCATACGGAGGTGCAGCTATACGCGATATGATTTATTACTATGATGTTATTGCCAGAAATTATAATCCTAAACGCATTGTTTTATATGTGGAGAATGATGTTTGTGGCAGTAAAGAAGATCTTTCGGTAGGAGAAGCTTATGACTTATTTAGAGTATTCATCCAAAAAATAAAAAGAGATTATCCCGATATACCTCTTTATATAATGTCTATTAAGCCATCTCCTTCAAGAGAAAAACAGCTCAAAAAACAATTAATGCTTAATTATTTAATTGAGGACTTTGCCAACTATAAAAAAAATATATACTATATTGACATTACTGAAAACATGTATGACAGCAATGGAAAATTAAAAACCGATATTTTCAAAGCAGATAGATTACATATGAATCAAAAAGGGTATGATATCTGGACAAATAAGATAAAGCCCATATTAATGAATGGATTATAAATTCCACCTATAAAACAAAAATAGTTTACTATGATGAAAAAAAAACAATTATGCCTATTGCTATTTATAATAACTCTTTCAGTTCAAGCAGGACCTCCTAAATTAAAATTCAAAAATAACTTGTTTAAGATCGTTCAGTTTACTGATATTCATTGGAATCAGAAAGATCAATATAAAACAACGAATGATAGCACAGAGATACTGATGCGAAGAATCATTGAAACAGAAAAACCTGACTTAGTTATTATAACTGGCGATGTAGCCGTTTCATTAGGAGCATTAGAAGGCTGGAAACAGGCTACCAGGCCGATGCGGGATTTACATGTGCCATTTGCAATTACTTTTGGTAATCATGATACGGAAACTGATATGACCAAAAAGCAAATACTGGAATATATTCAGGAAAGTCCCTATAATGTGACAGGCAATGCGGGCAAAGAAATAGATGGTGTAGGGAATTGTGTACTTCCAATAAAATCTTCTAAAGGAAATTCTGATGCTTGGCTTCTCTATCTATTCGATTCTCATGCTTATGCTAATGATACATTGATCGGAGGTTATGATTGGGTTAAAAAGAGCCAGATAGATTGGTATGTAAATCAAAGTAATAAGTACATTGCAAAGAATGGGAAAACGCTACCTGCTTTTGCCTTTTTTCATATTCCTTTACCAGAATATAACTATGTAAGAAATAAAAAAACAACCATTGGAAATAATACCGAAAATGTTTGTTCTCCAATTATAAATAGTGGGTTGTTTTTCGCCTTTATGCAGCAAAAAGATGTAATGGCTACTTTTGTCGGGCATGATCATAATAATGATTTTATAGGATCTTTGGCAAATATATATTTGGCTTATGGACGGAAAACTGGTTTAGTACCTGCTTACGAGGAGATATTGGAAAAAGGAGCCAGAGTAATAGAACTTCAAGAAAAAGAGAAGGAGGTCAGAACTTATATTCGTACGCTGACTGGTACATCTTTGAAATGTACTTTTAAAAAATAGTATTATCCTGAACTATTAGATAAGGCAATTAGTCATACTCTGCCAGATGGAAAATCATTATGATTTTCCATCTAATTCCTGAATAGTTTTCTTTGCTGCTACCAGTCTTATTTTATTATTCTTTTCTATAAGCTTTGCTATAGCCCACTTTTCTAATTTAAAATGCAATGGTACTAGTAATGATGCTATACTAACCATTATTAGCAACATTAAAGAAGGAGCATGATTTGTAAATGTTTCAATGATAGGATGCAGAACCTGATCAATAAATTCAAACGAGATAAGAAGTACTACTACCCCCAAGAACTTAATCAGTCTCTGGCTCGCAATAATAGTACGACTTAATAATAGGAATACAATAATAACAGCAATAATTGAAATAGCCAGAATAGTTAGCTGAAGTCTGCGAACACGCATCTCTTCCTGATGCTGTTTGGCAAACTCAATTTCTTTCTGACGAATCTGTTCATTGAACTTAAGCATATTCATCCTGCTTATTTTGTCTCTGCTGAACATAGACTCCTGCGTTTCAAGCATTATACTCTGATATTTAAAAGCACTATCTATCTGATTCTTCGATTTAAACAATTGACTTAACAGTCTGCTTGTTTTTAGAATATCAATTCTGAACACACTCTTTTTACTTAGATAATAAGCTTCTCGTCCATAATAAACAGCCGAATCTATCTGGTTATTACGTTCAAAATGTTTACCTATTTCATAAAAACAAAGGATCTGATCTTTAATATCCAATAAATATCTCGGGATTCTTAAATAAGTTCTGAAATATTCCAATGCTAATGATGACTGCCCCAATTTTGAATTAATAGTTCCCAAAATGTTTCCCCAATAAGGGATCGCTTTTTCACCTCTAAAATCTATACTTACACGAAGTCCATACTGGGCATAGTAAAGAGCTGAATCAAGCATATTTTGTTTTTCATAAGCACGAGCCAGCTGCCTAATTGTTGGCAAATAATTCCATATCCAGAAAGCATCTCTTTGTCCATGATAAAGAGGTATAGCTTTTTTATAATTTGATACGGCATCTTTGTAATTTTCTTCCTCCAGATTTATATCCCCTAAACATATATAAGCCTTAAAGATTCCAAAAGAATCCTTTATCAGCTCACTTTGCTTTAGGTGTTTCAAAAAATATTCCTGTGCATCAGGATAATTACCTACACTCTGTAATGCCATTCCCATAGCATTGTTTGCATTCCAGGCTGCCCATGCTGGTAGTTTATCCTTATTTTTTGTTATATACTGAACTACAGCCTGTGCATAACGGATAGCGGAATCAGGATTGTTATAGACATTACCTTCACTTAATGATAAAAGTACCTGAAGCCTCAATGAATCTGTTATATTTTTCCTCAATTGTAATTTCATGCTATCAAAGTAATTCAAAGATTGCGCTAATATGCATAAAGGAAAAATAAAGAAGAAAACTATAAGTATCTTTTTCATCAGTTACTTCATTTGAAACTTTGATTTTATTACTGCAAACGTCTAATAAATAAACATACTTATTGATGCAATAGTTTTGATAACGAGCTGAAAAAATGATAAATTCATCTTTCTTGTTTATCAAAATTGAAGGTTATGTATTACGGTCCTTGATAGGAATAAACTAGCAAAATATAGAAAATTATAGTACCTTTACACTGAGAATATACCTAAACAGATAGAATTCAATAATAAAATAGAACAATTATGAGCTTAAAGCATAAAGATTACAAAGAAGCAAATATGCACTTTCTGGAGGAGAACCTAAACGAGGAAGGTGTAATGGAACTGCCTTGCGGAGTGCAGTACAAGGTAATTTTACAGGGAAAAGGTCCTGTGCCTACTGCGAAAAGTACCGTGAAGGTGCATTATAAAGGTACACTGATTGACGGAACGGTATTTGACGACTCTTTTAGCCGCAAACGTCCTGAATCATTTCGTGTGAATGAGGTTATTACTGGTTGGCAGGAAGCTTTGCAGGCTATGCCTCTTGGTTCGCGCTGGATAATTTACATTCCATATATGCTGGGATATGGTACC
>Ga0183099_1001034_pt1 | contig 17075 bp, 12 predicted proteins | sample Biomet1_FD_127788 | JGI IMG/M metagenome (GOLD analysis project Ga0183099, IMG submission 127788) | Microbial communities from bioreactor (seeded with anoxic lake sediment) at LBNL, California, USA - Biofuel metagenome 1 | ecosystem: Engineered > Bioreactor > Anaerobic > Unclassified ... | reverse complement strand
GCTTCTACATTTTTTACCCCAGACATAAATAAATATGCTTCAGCCCTGGTCATAGCAACATATAACTGACGAATTTTTTCGCTGGCTTCCAAACGAGAATTTTCTTCTTTAATTCGATTATATACGTAGGAGGCTACGAGTTCACCATCGGGGTCAATAACTTGAATGCCTAACCCGATTTGAGGTGAAAATTTAATGCTATCTCGATCGCTGCTGCCTCGCGTCTGCAAAGCCGGTAAATAGACCACCGGAAATTCCAATCCCTTGGATTTATGAATAGTCATAATGCTTACTGCATCATCATTGTCCTGAACAACCGCTGCTCCTTCTCTGGCTCCTACTTGACGCAACATTTTGATACGGTCTAAAAATTCATTAGTCGTACCTCCTTGCTGCATGGCAAAATCATTAGCCAATATTTTAAGTTTATCAACATTTGCTAATTTTTCCCTGCCAAATTCCTGGGCTAGTAAAATAGCTTTAACTTGCAATACTTCATATATTTCCTTAAATAGTTCGGGAAGGCTAGAAGTTTCTGCTGCTTTACACAATTGCGATATTTTAAGGTAAGCTTTTTTTAGAAGAGTACTCTGCTCATTAATATCTTCCTTAGCAAAAGCTGTGTTTTGGGTTTTAATGTATTCCCATAAAGTAAATTCTCTCTTCGTTTTAAACATATGAGTTAATGTGGCATCATCAATGCCAAAGTATGGCGACCTTAAAATTCCTGCTAGAGCGATATCCTTACGGCTATTTAGTAAAAAGCTTAACAAATTATATACATCCAAAATCTCTTGCCGTTCATAAAAGCCCTTACCATCCAAAATTTTATAGGCTATACCTTCAGCCCGCAGCGCTTTGGCAAAACGCGAGGATAAATTAATCGCAGGCAAAAGTATAGCTACATCTCTATAAGAAATGAGAGAATCCTGTTCTACTGTTTCTTTAATATGGCGGGCTAAAATAACAGCCTCCGAAACATCGGCTGCTTTATCATAATTATTTTCTGTTTCTATAATCACTAACCTTGGTTTTGCTGCGTTGTCTTTATTAGCGCGAAGTTCTTGGAAAGTAACGTCATCTTGTGGATTAACTCCCAAAAGGTCTTTAAACAAACAATTGCAGGCAGCCATAATTTCAGGGGTAGAACGAAAATTATCCGCTAACACGATGTTGGAGCCATTGAGGGTTGCAATATCGTCTCTAACCTTCTTGAAAACGCTGACATCAGCACCACGAAAACGATAAATAGATTGTTTAGCATCACCTACCACGAAAAGCCTATTATCACGTAGTTCTTTCTTGTCTCCACCTGCCAGAAGATAAACTAATTCCTTTTGGCAATCATTGGTGTCTTGAAATTCATCTACCATAATATATTTATATTTGGCGCGAGCCTTTTGCAATATATGAGGATAATTATCTAAAAGCTCCACCGCTTTTAGAGCGATATCATCAAAACTATAATATTCTTGTGTGTCAACTGCTTTCGCCAAATGCAGGGATAATTTGCGCAACACCTTATCCCAGGCAGAAATTACAGGAACCGCAGCTAAATCAATAATAAAATTTCTAAGTTCTGAAATAGCGTTTTTGAAAGAAGTTATTTCTTCTTTTCCTTTGCCTCTGGCACTTAAGCCCACAGTCCACTCCGTCAGTTTTGCATAATCTCCCTGCCCAATAATAGTACGGAACTCCTCACTACGTTCCTCTAGCACATTTATTATCTGTGCAGTTTTAGCTCCCACTGTATCTTTGATAGAGACTAACGCATCAAAAGCCGCTAATGCTTCTACCTTAAGGATTTCTTCTTCTTTAAGTCTTTCTGTATAGGGGAAAGCCAAATCCTCTTGCGCTAATACTTGGGGCAATTTATCAATTAACGAGAGCAACATATTTTCTAATTTTGCCTGCCCATAGTTATCCATAAGCCTAATGAAGTTAATATCTTCTTCCTGCAGGGCTTGTGACATAAAATCTTTAATTACTAGAACATGGAATTCCTCCAGCTCGTATTCCGCACTTACCTGAAAATTAGGATCCATGCCTGCTTCCACAGGATTATCACGAATAATTTTGCTGCAAAAACTATCAATAGTGCTGATTTGTGCCTTCTCCAACATGCGTAACTGCTCTTGCCAAAACACTTTTCTATCATTTTCTGCGGCTTCTAATAGAGTATAAAGTGTTTTACGTATACGTTCACGCATTTCCTTTGCAGCCTTTTTGGTAAAAGTAATAGCTAAAATAGCATCGGCAGAAGCTTTTTGGTCAGCAATAATTTTAATAAAACGTTCCACTAAAACTCTGGTTTTACCGGAACCTGCGCCGGCAGAGACTGATACATTGCTATCTAATGTCTCTATTGCGCATCTTTGTTCAGGTGTGAAATCAGACATTATCTTCTACCTCCTCTCCCGCATCTTGTGTGCCATCACTTACACGATAGCGACAAATATCCAGACAGGGACAGTACGCTGGGCATTTTTCTGCCGGATTAGCAGGAAATGCACTATTTCTAATACCACGGATGCCGGTAGCAATAGAGTTTTCAGCTTTTTCCATAACCGTGGCTAAATTGTTTGGTCTAGTATTATACAACCAAGGCAAATCCTCTTTTAGAGTGTTTTCCCATAGCCCACCGCTACGCTTACAATTTTTTAGACCATAATAACCTGCACCTACAATTTTCTCCCGCTCCACTGCTAAGAGTTTTTCTACGGCTAAAATATAAACAGGCAGCTGTAAAAATCTTCCTAATGCAACTCCCGTTGCTGAGGGTACAGATCCACTCTTGTAATCAGTAAGCATGTAGTTATTGCCATCTGTATCCACTCTGTCTATTTGTCCTGAAAAAATTGTTTCCTCACCATCTACGCTAATTGGCAATCCGGGCAATTTGCTATCTTTCCGTCCAAATGCCAGTTCTAAGTATTTTGGCAGTAAATTAATTTTTTGATTAGCTTGATAAGCTTGTTCCGCTAGCAGCCATTTGCCCAAAACTATACGGTAACGTTTGTAATCGTACTGGCTAAATTCACTTTCTGAAATTAAGCCTTGTGCTGCCATTTGTCCATATACATCTGCTAACTCAAGCATTAGTTCTTCTAACAACATACTGTAATCTGCATGTCCAATGTTTTCTTCTAAATGTTTGCTCAAAAATTTTGCCAATGTCAGGTGATATAAATCGCCAATTACTACCGGTTGTGTTTCTTTTTCCAAGGGTTCCCATGGTTCTGTCTGCCAGATGTTTGTGACTAAATAGTTGAATGGACATTGGACATAATTATCCAAAGCTGAGGCACTTAAATATTTACATTCCTGCTTTTGCTCTAAATAGCCATTAAAAATATTCTTGCCCAACCAACGCTCTTTATCTAAAAACTTTCTAGAGATAAAGTCTCCCCCTAATTTATTGGTTAACCAAAATTCCTCAGTCGCAGCCAGCATTTCTTGCTGTGCTAAAATACCTGCTAATTCCTCAGCGCTGTAGCAATGAGCAACATCTGTAGTATAGAACGTTGGTGCTAATGCTTCTTTTTCATAGTATTGTTGTAACTCTTGTACATAACACGAAGCAGCTGCAACATCATCAGCATAATAACTAATTGTAAGAGACTGTTGTGCCATAGCTACTACTGCTGCGAAAAAATATTGGTCTATTTTCATAGCGGCAACTGTCAAGGACAACGTGACACCAAGCTCATTAAGAGCTTTTCGTTCTTGATCGTTATATATCCAATTTTCGAATTTAACCTTGGGAAATTGCCCCTCTCGCATTCCCATCAAGTATACATGAGGAAATAATATTCCTTGAACGGTTGAGGCTTCTACTACTCTGATACCAAATTTATCTCCCGGAGATAACGTTATTATTTTCTCTTTAGCTCTTTCTTCCCAAAATTCCAGGAACTCACTAATAGGTCTTTTTTGTTTTGCTTGACCACTTTGTTCAAAAGCTCCTACCATTTCTTCAAATATTTCCGTAACCATATTTTTTGTGGTAACCACTGCCTTTAACTGATTTAAAGTTATGTTGTTAGCTTTGTATACTTCACCATATTTTTTTTCTAAGGACCAGTCTTCAATGGCTTGCAGAAAATTATTAGTAAAATCTGCCGGCGTACTCTTACCTTTCAATGAAGAAATAAAAGCAAATAACTCGCTAATTTTGCTTTGTGGAAACTTGTTTTCTACGAATTCCTGTAAAACACTGGAGGAAGAAAAATATTTTTCATTATAACTTGCCTCAATTTGTTCATGATCAATACCAAATATTCTGTCTACGAATACATTGTTTAATAGTTCTTTCCAAACATCTATTTTATATGCGGCCGCTACCGTTTTCATAATATTTTCTATAAACTTTGCCAATGGCTGAGCACTAAAACCCGTAACCTCCGGCAATGTTGTTGGTATACCAAATTCCTTAAACAAATTAGAAAATCCATTATATTCGTCCATACTACGGACAACACAAATAATATCTTTGCATGCCACCCCAGCCTGTAATTGCTGTTTGATTTTGCCTAATACTCCACGCATTTCATTTTCCACGCTATAGGCTTCAAAAACAATAATTCCATTAGATGGGCCGACTACTGGGTGCTCTCGTTGCCAATTTCTAACAAAATGATCAAGCCCTTGATTTCTAGGACTAAACTCTTGCAACTGCTCCTTTATAAATCCCATACCCATAAAATCCATATAGGCATTTTCTGTAGCCGCAGACAACTCCGGCCTTTCTGCATCATAAAAAAGCCCGACTTCAATTGTGCAATGATTGGACAGAGCTTTAAGTAACTCTATTTGCAAATTATCAAATTGATAAAATTCACTGAAATATAGTTTTTCCCACGGAACGACACAATTTTCTTTTTGCAATGCTCTAATTGCTAATCTATAGAGACCATCGACATCGTAGCGTTTTTGTTTTTTTAACTCCTGCCTATAAAGCAAATAGATATGATAAATTTCCATATCTTTTGCCTGTAAATAATCCGTGCGCTCCCAAGCTTGCAGTGCCCCATAAAATTCTTCACAAGTAATTCCTCCGCGAGATAATTCGCCGATGAAGCTTACCATATTTTTTATAAAGCCCTTTTTATCTGCTAGTTTGGCAAAATAGGAAAGTTCGCCCTTTGCTACAAGTGACTTAATAATTTGTTTAATAACCATCTCTTGTGCCGGACGAGAAATGCGCGTATAAACATCCAAATGATTTACTCGCAACAATTCGTTTGGTAAATAATCCATAATAACTGTGCGTACACTTCCTGCTTTTTTTACCTCATCCATCAAAATATGCCCCGGAACCACAAATACAGCTTGCCCATAAGCAAACTGTTTAGCATCATCAATAAATTTGTTACGCATGGTTTCACCCAAAGGCAGGCAATACAATTTATTCATATCATTCTCCTATAAAGTTCACTACAAGCATTGTGCCCTACGTTAATTTATACAGCAACATCACTGCTAATATTTTAACACAATAAAGAAGAAAAACTGACAGAAAAGATCAATTTATTTGACCTTTTCTCTGTCAGTTTCTGGTTTTTTTAACTGTAACAAATTAACCAAGGACACATTAGTCAATGGCTTAAATAGCTACGTCAATCTTTGCGGAAACGCCTACACCTTGAACTCTATTAAACCCATTTATAGGATTTTTGCTGTCAATGGGAATCAGCGCTTGAATTCGGACGGAACGATTTAACATATCGCCCTCTAAAGACAACGCGGCCTTACATCTGTCTACACTTTCTTGAGGACCTGATACTTGAGCCGCTCCTACGTAACCTTTGCTACCTACCGTAATGATAGGCACAACTTTGGTAGCATAGTCGGAACTTACGTTATATTTATCGGTAAGTTTATTGATAAAAGTATTAATATCATTAGCATAGGTATCTACAATATAGGCAATTCCGCCAGTTTTCAAAATGGAACCAAGACCGCCTAAAATATCGGCACTTGCAGTTGGAACAACGCTCCCAACTAAGAACCCACATAAGGCTGCTGCTACGATTGTTTTTTTACTAACTAATTTCATTTTAACACCTCCATATTTTTATTATAGTAATTATAGCATAATTTATAATAGGTCTACATAATATGGTACAAGTGTAAAAACTAAAACAAATAAGGACAAGTAGATGCTATCTACTTGTCCTTACTACACATCAATCATTATAATTACGCTTCTGGTTTCGCCAATTCTAATTCTTCCGATTTAAGCAATTTTTCCACAAGTACGTCAACTTTATCAACTTGGTAGCCGGTAATGTTCTCTACTTCTTTGACAATCATTTCCCTCAATGCAACTACTGTGTCAGGGATATTAGCACCATAAATTACTGTTACTTTTACTTCAAAAGCAACATGACCCACAGTACCTTGATCACCTTCACCGGTAACAGCATCAGTCTTTTTTACATTTACCTGAGGAACAACACGTTCAGCCACTTTTTTAGCAATAACGGCTAAAGTACTTCCTTCTCCTGTGCTAACTGCTATGCTACCAACTTTAGACATTGCCGTTTTTACCAAATCAGCAAATACTTCTTCGCTAATTATTGTTTTTCCACCAATCATGATTATCAGCTCCCATTGTTAAATTTATAACGCTTAATGTACATCCCACTAAGTAGTCTATTCTATACAAAGTAAAATATCCCTGCTATTTTTCAATAAAATCACAAACCCATTAATTTTAATACTAGTTTTTGTGGACTTTAGCAAAAAATACTGCCGGAATAAGAAAAAACAAATTAGTAACTAGACTCTGGAACAAAGTGTAATTGGCAGTTGGTACAAATATCTTCCATGTTAAAGCAACAAAAATACCTGCAATCATCGCCATAATGCCCCAAGAATGAGCAAGCCTTCCTTTAAAAATAATAGCAAAAGTCAATGGTAAAAAAATGCCCGATGCACGCAAGGCCATAGAGAAATAGCTCCATGTAAGTACGTAAGAATCCAAATTATACATAACAAAAGTCAAAGACAAAACTGTTATGGTTAGAACTGAAAAACGATTAATCAATAAGAGCTTAGCAGAGTCCTTTATACCAGCTATTTTGCCAAAAACATCATTAGAAATCATAGTACTACACCCCAAAGCAAGCCCAGCTACAGAACCAATGGACGATATAATTATTCCAGTTAAGGCTGCTCCGCCTAGCCAGGGTGGTAAGTAATTAATAAAATAGAGAGGTAAAGCATCAATAGGTAGAATATCAGGATGGGCAACTCTCATAAACATACCAATAAACATTGCCGGAATTCCTACCGGTATAACTAATAATCCCGCTAAAAGACATCCTTTGGCAGCCGTTTTATTATCCTTAGCAGAAAATACCGCCTGAATATAGCTTTGTGTACAAATGATACCCACCAGTACGGAAAAAAAACTATAAAGGCCGTTTTCTACCCCTCTGCCCCAAAAACTAAACCATGGAAAAGGAGGAAATTGGGCATGCAGACCGCTCATCCCGCCAATTGCAATATAGGCGGCAGTACCAGCAATAAAAAGCGTTCCTAGAAGAAGTCCCGCTTTAAATAGTCCCCCCATACCACTACTGTTAATGCCTCCCCAAAATACGGAAGCCAAAACAATAAACAAAATTGCTCCTGCCGTTAGTAAATTGCTGAAATGAAAAAGTCCTATTGATAAATGGAATACAGTAAGGCAACTAGCCACGATACTAAAAAAAATTCCCATTGACGCAGTTATACTTGTTATAGGGCCTGCTTTATCACCGAAATTATTCACCATAAATTCGCTAATAGTAGTCAACCCACTTTCTCGCAAAGGACTAGCATAAAACAGTCCCATACAAATAAGTGAAAGCCCTATTCCAATAGTAAACCACCAACTACACAATCCATAATTAAAAGCCATTTGTGCAGTGCCAACCGTTGCCGCTCCGCCAACAGCAGTACTAAAAATACCGCCAGCTACCAAAACTACGCTTGATTTGCGTCCACCAACATTATAATCGTCAGCGGATTTAACTTTGCGCGCCACATACCAACCTGGTATGAACGACAACAAGAGAACTAATATTAAACTAATATAATGTGTGGTAGTTAATTCCATTATGCAATCCTCATCTAAATTCGACTTTTAAATGCTGACGTTCAACCAAGCGATAGTATTGATATTTAGGATATCCAACCATAAGTACACCAACTATATTTTGCTTAGTTGGAACTTTCAATAATTCTCGCAATGGTGCATATCCTGTTTGTGCACAAGTCTGAATGAAACCGCAAATAGTTGTTCCTAAGCCAATTGTTGGTGCGTAAAGTTCAACGTAAGCCCAAGCCTGCTCACAATTGCTAACCCCTGTTTCATTAAGCCGTCTTGCTAAAGCGAAAATTAGTTGCTTAGCATTTCTAGCAATAATATCCACGCCCTGTTCCCTATAAACTTTTAACACGCTATTAAAATATCTGGCTCTAGGGCTGCCAGCAGCCATTTCTAGTTCCATCCAATCAGCTGTCGCATTTGCAATTTGCCTAATCAGCTTCTCATCAGAAACAACAATATAGTACATTCCCTGAGAATTTGCGGCTGTCGGTGCATAGCGGGCAATGTCTAAAAGTTTTCTGATTTTTTCTTCTTCCACTAATTGTGGTTTGAAATTTCGTATTGAGCGGCGCGACCTCATAAAGTTATAAGCTTCTTCACTATTTAACTTATCGGCAGGAACCGGTATCTGTTCTTCAAGGGGACACCTGCTATTGCTCAAAGCTCCGGTAGGGCAGACAGCTACGCAATGACCGCAGGCCATGCAGCCACGATCTCTCACACATTTTGGTCCATTGTCATCCAAAGCAATAATACAACTTGGACAAACATTGGCACAAATACCACATTTTACACACTTATCGTGGTCAACAATAAGCAAATTATTCATAACTTCACCTCTGTTTCAATCTAGATATCTTATTTTAGCACAAAAAAGCCGGACAATGAAGTCCGGCAGAAATTCTGGCTCCTCGAGTAAGACTCGAACTTACAACAACTCGGTTAACAGCCGAGTGCTCTACCGATTGAGCTATCGAGGAATGCGTGACTTTCGAGTGTCACAACCAATATTATACGGAAAAGATGTAATATTGTCAACACTTTTATCTGAAATAATAAAATATATTATTTATCAGCTCTAACCTTCACAACAACCTTCTTAACAGGCAAGGCAATATCCCCACAATTACAATTAGGCCTATGAACCTCCCAAGGGAAAAACACACCAATATCGCCAGGATGCAGAGTAATGAAATTCTCCTTATAAGTTTCCTTATAAAACACTACATCATCAGTCTTAGCCTTGTCTTCAGCAACTACAAACTTATCTGTCACAGGACAATAGCCTATACTTTCGCTACCAATTACCAAAACTTGAATGTCAATATAGTCAAAATGTTTTTCCGGTTTCCTATTGGTCTTTGGCTCAGTCTCATAAGTATTAACTCGCGCAAAAATATCACGGCCATCTATTTCATACTCGCCATTAGCCCACATTGCAAAATCATTTTCCTTGATATACTGCAAAGCCTTAGCCAGTTTACCGGAAATATAAGGCAATATTTCGTCAATTCGCTCAATGCTGGTAAAAATCATAATCTTTCCTCCGTCCTTCTAGCATAAGTGCTTATATATTATAGCACATTTTGACAAAACACAGAAGAGTAGTATAAAATATATAAGTTACATGTAAGTTATATATATGAAATTGTATTGCGAGGTAAAATATGAGTTATTTAAATGTCAACAATGTTTCTCACTCTTTTGGTGGTCGTGAAATTCTAGAAAATGTTTCTTTTAAACTTTTACGTGGCGAGCACGTGGGCCTAGTTGGTGCTAACGGCGAGGGAAAATCAACATTTTTAAATATCGTTACAGGCAAAGTGTTGCCCGATGAGGGCAGCATAGAATGGCCCGGTAAAGTTACTGTAGGTTATCTTGACCAACAGAGTTCTTTAACTGCAGGAAAGACCATACGTGAAGTCTTACGTTTGGCGTTTGATAGAATGTATGAAGCCGAAGCCCAAGTTTTGGAATACTATGACAAAATGGGGGACGCAACACCTGAAGAATTAGAAAAAATGATGACTACTGTAGGAGAAATACAATCTGATCTCGAGCACAGTGGGTTTTATTCTCTTGACACAAAAATTGAAGAAGTAGCTAATGGTCTGGGATTAGGCGATATCGGACTAGATAGGGATGTATCTGAGCTTTCCGGCGGTCAACGCAGTAAAGTTCTTTTGACAAAATTGCTTTTAGAGAATACTAACATTTTGTTATTAGATGAACCAACTAACTATCTAGATGAAAACCATATTCAATGGTTAACTAAGTTCTTGCAGGAATACGAAAATGCTTTTATTCTAATTTCCCATGATACCACTTTTTTAAATAATGTGGTAAATGTAGTGTACCATTTAGAAAATTGTGAATTCACCCGCTATACAGGTAATTACGATAAATTTTTAGAACTATCTGCTATTCATAAATCACAACAAAACAATGCTTATGAAAAGCAACAACAAGAAGTAGCTCAGTTAGAAGATTTTATCGCCCGCAACAAAGCTAGAATTTCTACTACAGGTAGAGCAAAAAGCAGGCAAAAGAAATTAGAAAAAATGGATTTAATCGAAAAACCCAAAGAGAAAATTAAACCACATTTTCAATTTCGAGAGGCGCGCACGCCTAGTCGCTTTATTGTAGAAGCTAAAAATGTTGTTTTGGGCTATGACTCTCCCCTAACCCGCCCCGTTTCTTTTAATTTAGAGCGAGGACAAAAAATAGCTATTAAAGGTGTTAACGGATTAGGTAAGACAACCTTACTAAAAACAATATTAGGCAAAATTAAGCCAATTTCCGGTGAAATACATTTAGGAGAATTCCTTGATCCCGGTTATTTTGAGCAAGAAGAACGGGAAAGAAATGAAAATACCGCATTAGAAGAAGTATGGAATACTTATCCCGGCCTTAGCAACTCTGAGGTACGCGGAGCTTTGGCTGCCTGCGGTTTAACCAATGAGCACATCACAACTAAGGTGTTCGTGCTTTCAGGCGGTGAGGCGGCCAAAGTGCGTCTGTGTAAGCTAATGCTGAAAGATGTTAACTGGCTCGTACTAGATGAGCCTACCAATCATCTGGATGTGGTGGCTAAGGAAGAATTAAAACAAGCTCTCATTAAATTTAAGGGCAGCATTCTTCTTGTTTCCCATGACCCTGAGTTTTATGAAGACTGGGTAACCTCCGTACTAAATATAGAAGATTGGACTACGAAAATAATATAGCAAAAAATTCGCACACTAGGGAGCTAACCCAGCGTGCGAATTTTTATTTTAGTAATTCCCGTACCTTCGGAAATATTCTCAGGGCATTATCGTAAAAGAATTCTTGATGATGCGCTGTTGGTATTACTAATTTCATAACCTCTATATAGCTCTTAATATTTATAAGCGGCCAATCCGTACCATAAATCACCTTATCATAACGATCAAGATAGTCTAGCCACATGCGCAAATAAGAGAAATAGCTTTGGTGTTTTTGATAGAAAACAGGGCCTGCAAATTGCCCCCCTAACAAACCTGACAACTCTAAGAATACATTCTCGTTTTTGGCCGCAACCTCTGTGGCATCCGCGAACCATGGATTGCCACAATGGGCAATGACAAAGCGAACTTTAGGATACCGCACTGCTACCTCATCTACAGTCAAAGGATGAGCATATTTTAATATAGCAGTACTAGTAGCAGTATCTCCCGTATGTATAACCACCGGTAAATTGTATTTTTCTGCTAATTCGTAGAGAGGAAAATGTACCGGATCGTATACGTAGACGTGATTATACCCTGGATATAATTTGATACCTACACACTGTGGTGTAAGAACATAGCGCTCAAATTCTTGAGCAGTCGCCTTCGCATTTTCTAATGTTAGTTCCTCACTTTTAACGCCAGCACAATATGCTATTTCCGGTGGTTGATTATAATTCTTATAGTCAAACTTCCCAGCCAAATTAGGTACTCTCGGGGTAGTGCCTCCAAACAAAGCAGGCTCCTCGGAATCATTGCCCATAGCAATGGATAAAACTACATTATTTTCTTTACAGGCACGCAAGTAATGTTCTGAAGTATTTTCATGTCCTGCTTTCTTCGCTAATTCATCAAAACCGGGGATGTTATAAAAATGCATATGAGCATCTATTATTTTCACTTCCAACACCTTCTTTTAGCAATTTTTTACCAAACCAGCGGTCTGGTAATCTTTATAAAGTCTAAATTATCTTTTAAACTTTTGCGGCATTTTTCCATGTCTTTCACTATAGACTGCATATATCCTTGTTCCATAGTAACACGGGTAGCCGTTGAATTCATAGTAACCAAGCCACCTGTAGACACTTTGAAAACACCTTGATTTAACGTCGCATACCACTTATTAGTCTGCCCCATACGTTTCATCGCTACTTCCAAAATGATTAAATAATCAGCCCCTGTGGCCTTCGCTTCAGAAATCATTTTTTGGGATGTATACTCTTTGTTATTATAATAATCGGCATTCTTGTCAATGACAACATAACGTGGCAGCATATATTTATATTCGTCAGTAACAAAACGTCTAATGTTTGGTGCAAAACGCAAATCAGGATTCTTAACCGTTTCCGCCACAATAACGGCTACCAATGGTGCTGTTCCTTCCCTGATTTCAGATGGTAAGCGGTGTAAATAACCATCTGCAACTCCCTCATCACAAACATCGTAGAAATTTTTCATAGCTAAATCAAAGTATAACGAAATTGGATGCTGAAAATCAGCATATTTATTAGAAATTTCGAAAGTTTTTACCTTACCAAATTGCTGATACCCACCAAAAAAGCTTTGTAAACTTCCGGGAATAGGATCCAAAGAAATAACTACTCTGGTCAAATTAATCCTGTCACCATATTGTTCAGCAAAAGCTTTATTTCCCACCGCCGGTGCTCCAAAGGTTACTACCGGTACTTGCTCTTTGGGGATGCCCATAGCGACTAAACGTTCCGCGAACAAAGTTGCCGCAGCACCGCCCAAGCTATGGCCGGTAATTAGCAAAGTGAAATTAGGATTATCTTTCAGTTTCTTTACAATATCATTTTCTATGCTCTCTCCCGCTATATCTTCTTTCAGATTAAAAGCAGCCATTACATACTCATTAAACCCCTTGTGGACCTTGGGAATATTTTCGCCAACATCTTTTTTTTCAGCAAATTGTTGGAATTCTTTTACGTTAGTACCACCGAATTCAACTTGAGATGTATTGAAGTTTACTTCCCAATCCTTCTTGGAATCACTCCCTCTAAACGCTAATATACCAATTTTGTTCTTGCCTTTTACCTCTGTATTAGTAGCTATCATAAAAGTAGCTTCCACATTACCTCTGTTCACTACGTGAGGTGTTATACTCCAGCCATACTCTCCTAAATAAGTGTATTCTGAAGCCTTACCTCCTTTAGTATAGGTACCGGCACAAGTATTAGCCGCTAAAGAAATTAGTTTGGCCTCATCGTATTTACTCTTAAAATCAAGTGCCGATATTTTCTCCGTGACTGGTATAGTCGACGTTTCTATTGTTGGTTGTTCTGATTCTGCAACAGCTGTACTACAAACACTAAATAATATTAGCAAAACCGCTAAAATCTGCTGAATTTTTTTCATGTGTCTCACCTCATGTTCATTATACCTTAAATATGCTCGAATTTCACAAGCAAAATAAATGAATCCTGTAGCATAACTTGCTCTCTTTAATTAAACAGACAAAACAGGCTGTCTATTTAAAGGGCATATACGCATACAGGATTCATTTTTTAGTTTTAATGTTTTTCTATACCAAATTTATGATTAGATGCGACTACTTTCTAATGCAGAAGTTACTTTATTGCCGCCTGCAGCTTTAGAAACATAAAGTTTTTTATCTGCGTCATTAATCCAGGCTTCCATATCCATTTTATTTTTTAAGTTGCTAACTCCTATACTAGCGGTAAGCTTAAAATGCATCTTTTGTGTAGTAAAATTATAGTCTTCCACTACCTGCCGTATTCTCTCAGTAATTTTTTTGGCTTGCTCTATATCAACGTTATGTAAGTAAATCAAGAATTCGTCTCCACCATAGCGAGCTACCCAGTCCTTAGTTCCCCTAACAGCATCTTTTAAGATAGCAGCAAACTGTCGTAAAATCTCATCACCTGCTATATGTCCATAGTTGTCATTTATTAATTTAAAAGAATCAATATCAATCATTACTAGGCAGGCAGCAATCACAGACATATCATTAGTGGCTATTTCTACCGGCAATCTCTCATTTATAAAACGTCGATTAAAAAGTTTAGTTAGTTCATCTTTTACAAAAGCATCATTAAACTTCAAAATAACATCCGAAAAATTATTTTGTTCATGTGCAAATATATTTTCCAGTATGCTTTTATCCGTAATGTCACTGAGCATTTCAACCACATGGGACTGCTTCTTATACTGAAAAGGACTTGCGGTAATCATATACACCCTATCATGCACTGTTTCAAATTTAACAAACGTCTCTTGTTGCGCAAGCGCTCTTATAGAAATGCAGTTATTGCAAAATTTATCATTTTCCCAAAAGCCATAACAAGTAGTTTCATCCAAAGCAAGTGCTGTTTTTTCATGTTTTGCATATACTACCTTATTATGCACAGGATCCACAATACGGACAACATCATATATTTTTTCTAAAACGACTAAAGCTTCTGCAATATTTTTAGGAACTGTTTCGTTCATATTTTTACAATCACCCTAATCTTTTCTACATATGTTATATAAAATTAGTTCTAAAGTCAAATTAATTATTTGTGGTAATAATTGTTGCTGTACTGACATAGTAACTTGGTTTAAAACCATAAAATTTATAGAGTTAATGGGTATAACTCATTTCGACATGAATTAAACACATCTTATTGGTATTATATGCCTAGTGAGGTTGTCCATACGGATAGCCAAAAACAAAAGGAGTTTTTATTATGTTAATTAAAAAAATACAAAGATTAATAGCAGCCTTGGTATTAGTAGGATTTGTAGGTTCTACCGGTTTATTGGTAACTGCCGAAGCTTCACCCCATCACCACAGAGGCCCACAGCACTATGACAATCGTAGAGACAATGAAGAAAGCCATAGCGATACAGGTAATTTAGTTACAGGTTTAATTATTGGCGGCGTTATTGGAGCTGTTGTTGCCAACAATACCTGATATTAGTCATTTTTAACTACAAATCCCTCACACAAGCAAAAAAACTTTCTTGACACTTCCAAACGGAAGTGTTTTTTTGTACTAACGCAAAATATCATGATTAAAAAAAACAATTATTTTCATAAATATATACTATAAATGTATTTATTTATAGTATATTAAGTAAATTATGCAATAAATGACTGTTTTATTGTAAATTACCGTTGACAATATGTTTCATTAGTGTTATATTATCTCCCAACAGGATATTCTAAATGCAAAGAACAGGACATGAAAATCAAGAAAAGTCTTTTTCAGAGAGTTGCTTGTGGCTGCGAGAGCAATAAAGATTCCTGATTTTCCTCCCCTAGGAGCAGGAAACCGAACAGAGTAGGTTGTCCCCGGTATTTTACCGTTATCAAAACGCAGACTTTCTTTGACCAAGTCTGTGGCAGAATAGTTGCGTTTTGCCTCAATGAAGTGGTAACGCGAAGCAATCCTTCGTCTTCATTATAATGGAGATTAAGGATTTTTTTATTGCCCTTATCTTTAAATCCTATTGTTTTTTTAGAATCCTGAAACGTTTTATATTCAGAAAGAGGGAGTGCTTATGAATGGTTTAACGATTGTTGTTTTTGCTATCATCATTTTTATCTGTGCATATCTTGGCTATGGCCGCTGGTTAGAAAAAACCTGGGGTATAGACGAGAAAGCAAGAACCCCTGCTTATAAGTTTGAAGACGGGCAAGACTATTCTCCTGCTTCAAAACTTACAGTATTTTCGCATCAGTTTTCTTCGATAACCGGTGCCGGACCTGTTACAGGTCCAATCATTGCCGCAATGTTCGGTTGGCTGCCTGCGTTTTTAGGCTGTTGGTGGGCGAGTGTTTTTTGGTGCGGTTCAAGATTTTGTTGCCCTATATTGCCTCTGTAAAAAATGACGGCAAGTCTTTAGGCATGATTATTGAAAAATATGTGGGTAAGACCGGCCGTCGACTTTTTCTCTTATTTTGCTGGCTCTTTACTTTACTTGTTATCGCCGCGTTTTCTGATATTATAGCCAGTACTTTCAATGGATTTGCTAAAGACGGAACCTTGGCTGTTCCAAATGCTGCCGCCGCCTCCATTTCCATGCTTTACATTTTCGTCGCGATTGCATTTGGCGTCTTCATCCGAAAGATCAAACCTTCCAGTACCTTCCAACTTATTGTTGGCATTGTGCTTATCATAGCAATGTTAGCTATAGGAATAAACTATCCTATGTATTATTCAAGAGTAACTTGGCTTTACGTAGTATTTGCGTATTGCTTTGCCGCTTCTATTATGCCCATGTGGCTTCTTATGCAGCCCCGTGACTATCTAAGTTCCTTTTTACTACTTGGCATGGTGGCAGGTGGCGTTATCGGTATCTTAGTCGCAAATCCAACCATTAATATGCCTGCTTTTGTTGGGTTTGAAGTAAATGGCAAGATGCTTTTTCCAATTTTGTTTATTACCATCGCCTGTGGCGCAGTTTCCGGTTTTCACAGCCTAGTATCCTCAGGTACGTCTTCTAAGACCATTTCCAATGAAAAAGATATGCTTTGCGTAGGATACGGTTCCATGCTTGTAGAATCCACCCTCGGCGTTGTAGCCTTGGTTATTGCTTGCTCAGCTGCACAAAACGGTGTTTTGCCCAAAGGGACTCCCTTCCAAATTTTCTCATCAGCTATTGCTGGATTTTTTACCATGTTTGGTCTTCCTATAAGCATTTCAGCCTGCATTATAACTATGTGCGTATCTGCCCTAGCAATGACAACAATTGATTCTGTT
>Ga0183099_1001033_pt1 | contig 17109 bp, 14 predicted proteins | sample Biomet1_FD_127788 | JGI IMG/M metagenome (GOLD analysis project Ga0183099, IMG submission 127788) | Microbial communities from bioreactor (seeded with anoxic lake sediment) at LBNL, California, USA - Biofuel metagenome 1 | ecosystem: Engineered > Bioreactor > Anaerobic > Unclassified ... | reverse complement strand
TTTCAGAACACATTGTGCTGAATACGTTCGTAGTGCAGTATTAATTGGTGAGAAAATATTGCTTCGTAAATAACAACTCTGAATGGAGTGATGCTATAAATTGTATTATATTCTTTTTAAAATTGAATAAATTATGGAGGCAAGTAAAAAATATCCTTCAGTCAGTTTTCTTGATTTAATAATACTTGTATTGTCAATTTACGTATTAATAGCTTTGCTTGTTGATTCTTTCTTTAAATTGCCAAAAGAAATGTCTCTGCTTTTAGAAGATATAGATAATGGTATCTGTGTTATTTTTATCTTTGATTTTTTATATCGTTTTTATAAGGCTCCGTCTAAATTGAGCTTTATGAAATACGGATGGATTGACCTCGTTTCTAGTATCCCTACTTTTAGAATTTTCCGTTACGGGAGATTAATTCGATTAATAAGAGTTTTAAGAGTCTTAAGAGCTTTTCGATCCATTCGTTATATCACTGCACATTTATTTAAATCGAGAATACAAGGAACTTTTGCTTCTGTAGCTTTTATTGCAGCTTTAACTGTAATTTTTGGTTCCATTTCTATTTTGCAAGTAGAGAGAGGCTCTTCAGCAAATATAAAAACAGCTGATGATGCTATTTGGTGGGCTTTTACTACAGTAACAACAGTTGGATATGGAGATAAATATCCTGTTACAATCGAAGGTCGAATGATTGCTGCGTGTTTAATGGTTTCCGGCGTTGGTTTGTTTGGTACATTTACAGGGTTTATTGCTTCATGGTTTATGGGAGATGATAAAGATGATTTGAGAAAAGATGAATATATTGCAGATAAACTTGAAATTTTATTTGAACTGAAGCAAAAAGGCATTTTGACAGAGGATGAATTTAGACAACAGAAAGATAAGTATTTAAAATAATGTCCATTATTTACACCGATCTATAAGAAAGAACCCTTATTTTTGTTTGATAAAACAAAATGGAAAAATTCCAAATCATAGAACCCTCAACATTGCTTGCCCCTTATGTAAAGCAATATTGGTTTTTAGCGATAGACGATGCACAACAAAGTTCACAGCGTTCTATCCCTGCTGGATGCGCTTGTCTTGCATTTCATCGTGGAGAAAGAATTTATTCGTCTTTGCATAATGGAATACAGCCTATAGCTTATTTAAGTGTGCCGTCAATGATGTACACTGATGTACATTATAGAAATATAGATGTGCTTATGATTATTTTTCAACCTATTGGTTGTAAAACGTTTTTTGGAATTCCAATGAATGAATTGAGAGGACAAAATATAGCTATTGAATTATTAAATGATCCTCAGGTTACGGAGCTAGAAAACCGCTTGATAGATGCTGTTGACAATTATCAATGCGTTCAGTGGATTGAGCAATTCTTATTAAAACGTATTTATCAGTTTGATAGCTATAACTTTAATCGGTTAGATGCTGTTATTAAGGCTGTTAATAGTGGAGAAACTGAAATTCCTTTGTTAGCAGAAACTGCATGTCTTGGCTATAAACAATTTAAACGTGTCTTTATGGATTATACGGGTTTAAAACCTAAAGAATTCTTGTTAATGGCTCGCTTTAGAAGAACTTTGCATGCTCTGCAAACCCAATCTTGGACCAGTTTGAATGCGTTAGCTTATGATTGTGGCTACTATGATAAGTCACATCTTATAAAAGAATTTAAAACCTTTGCTGGTTATAATCCGCGAGAATATCTCTCAATTTGTGATCCTTATTCTGATTATTTATCGTTATTCAACTCTTTTTTTATAAACGGGAGAGAGTGATTATTAAATACTATTTATTATGAAAATATTAATCTATGGAGCAGGAATCGTTGGTTGTACCTATGGCTGGCAATTGTCTGAAGCAGGTCATGATATAACAGTCCTTGTGCGGAATGGAAAAAAACAATCTGTTGAACAGAGTGGAATTCATATTCAATGCAATGATTTTAGAGGAGAAGAGAAGAAGGTTATCGATACTATCTTTTGCCCAAAAGTAATAGAAGAACTATCTTCCCAAAATGATTTTGAATATATTATTGTTTCAACCAATAGCGTTCAATTAAAAGAGGTGTTGCCTATATTAAGCAAATCTGCAGGGAGAGCGCATATACTTTTCTTTCAGAATAACTGGGATGATTTTGAGAATATAGCTAAATATTTATCTCCCGAACAATACTTTTTTGGATTCCCTTTTATGGTAGGTGGGGGCCGAGATAATAAATGTATCTATAGCGTTATTTCTGGTTTGAAATATTCAAATACTCCACTTGGAGAAGCGAACGGGGAAATTACCCCGCGAGTGGAAAGAATGGTAAAAGCATTGGAAGAAGCCAATCTTAAACCAGTTATTTCCAAGCAAATATTAGCTTGGTTGATTACTCATTTTGCAGTTGCAGCAGGATTGTCGGCTGGAGTAATAAATGCCGGAGGTGATATGAAAGTTTTTACCAGAGATTCGGAAATAATGAAGGATACTATCAAATCTATTAGGGAGGGCTTCAATGTTTGTAAGAAAAGGGGAATCAACTCCAAAAGCGAGAAAGCTAATCGATTATATCATTTGCCTTTGTTTATTAGTGTCCCTATTGCTAAAAAAGTATATAGTAATGAATTGCTATGCCTGATGTTTGAAGGACATGTGAAACACTCTCCTGATGAAATGAGGAAAATGTTGGAAGATATTATTAATAGCGGGGAAAGGTATAACGTTAGCATGCCCTATTTGAGAAAATTGAAAAATGGCTTTAATATATAAATGATCGCTAATATAAGATAAATAAGAAATAAGAGTAAAATCTTATAGATGATAATCAAAAATTAATCATGGAAAGAATAGCAAACTTTGAGGAAAGATTGTCGTCCAAACTCTCCCGGAATTTTGTGGATGCTATTGTTGCATCGGTTCAGAACTCTCCGGAAGATTTTGGACAACTATATAGTCTAATTACAAACAGCGATACAAAGATATCATGGCGGGCAGCATGGGCTTGTGAAAAGCTTAGTGAATCTAATCCAGAGTGGTTTGCTCCCAATTATGAAAAAATTGCAGCACTTGCTATTTCTATGAAACATAGCGGAACAAAACGTTTGCTTCTTTCCATTCTGTATAATCTTCCTGTGCCTTCCCAATTTCCGGTAGAGCTTTATAATTCTTGTCTGGAAAAAATGCTTTCATCCGATGAAGCAATAGCCATTCAGGCACTTAGTGTGAAACTAGCTTATAAAATAGCCTTGAAAGAGCCGGAGTTACTGTCCGAAATTCGTTTATATCTGGAAAATGCTGAAACAGAATATTTTTCTACAGGAGTAAAAAACTGTATTCGGAATGTGCTTAAGAGAATAAACTCTTCCAGATCAAGGTAGCTGGGGTACCTAACTTAATTCAACCTATTGTTTTTGTATATACCTTGTTGTAAAATTGCTTATTAAAAATTAATTAACTATGGAAGAAATAGTGTGGATATATCTTAGCTCAGTTAAAAAACTTTGCCCGAATATTTCAGAAACAGAGTTAAGCTATTTAGCAAAAGGTTTGACAATAACAGAATTGAAAGCAAAACATTTTTATATTCAGGCTAATATTGTCCAGGAACAGATTGGATTTGTTTGTTCTGGTTTGGTAAGAGCCTTTTACATTGATAAAAATGGAAACGATGTAACCGTGAATTTTGTGGGAGAAGGCAACTATGCCACGCATTATCCGGCTTTCATAATGAAAAGACCTAGCAAATACTACTTTCAATGTTTAGAACCTTCTGTAATCGTTAATTTATCGTATAGTCATATTCAGGATTGTTGTGAAAAGTTCCCGACAATAGAACATTATATCCGCTTGCTTGTTGAAGAAGCATTTACTATACAACAAAAACGAATTGATGGCTTTTTGTTTGATAATGCCGAAACCAGGTATTTGGATTTTATAAAAGAATATCCTGATTTGTTTAATAGAGTATCATTATCTTACCTTTGTTCATATCTAGGTATTGAAAGACAATCTTTGACCCGAATAAGAAAGAAATTAGTTCAAAAATCATAATGACACTTTTGTGTCAGGTATGGCATAAAAAGATTATAGACCTTTGTTTTATAATTTAAATAGTATAAATATGAAAGTCGTTATTTTTGGTGCCACAGGACTTGTTGGCAAAAACGTTTTAAAAGAAGCTTTGTACCAAAACCATCAGGTAACAGTTCTTACGCGTAAAGCGAACAAAGTTTCAATACTGGACAAAAACTTAACAGTTGTTGTTGGTGATGTAACAGACAGAAAAACAGTGAGTGATGTGCTAAAAGACCAGGATGCTGTAATTCAATGTTTAGGTATTGGTGGTAAAGGTGATGGTAAACTTACCACCTTTGTTTCTGATGCCAACAAGTTAATTCTGGATGAAATGAAAAAAAATAATGTTCAGCGACTTATTGCTATGAGTGTTATTGGTGCAGGAGACAGTATTGCGTTTTATCCGAAAATATTCACTAAAGTTATATTTCCTTATTTTATGAAATGGTTTCAGGTTATCATTGATGATAAAAACAGAATGGAACCAACTATAATGAATAGTGGATTAGACTGGACCATTGTTCGTAGTACTACAATTGTTGATAAGCCTTCTAAAGGTAATATAAATGTAACACTTGATGGAAAAGGATTGAAATATTCAATTTCAATTGTAGATGTTGCAACTTTTATAATAAAACAACTTACAGATAAATCATATTTGTACCAGGCTCCATCAATAAGTAATAATTGAATTTAAAATAGTATTTACTTTAAAATTATAATTTATGTATTTCGGACATTTTGCAATTGGTGCAGCTTTAAAAGCTAAGGGACCGGATGTTCCTGTTTTGCCAATAATGATTGGTGTAGGTCTAATTGATATAATAGACGGGTTATTTATCATGGCTGGCATTGATACTGTTACGCCTAATTTAAAAGCTCTTCCTTATTTATTTTTTGATTTAAAATTTATAGATTGGGATCACTCTTTGTTAATGGCTCTTATATGGTCGTTACTTTTTGGACTTATTTTTTGGAAGAACAGAAAAGTGGCTATTTTTGCAACTATTGCTGCTTTTTCTCATTTTATCGTAGATATTCCTATGCATAATGGAGATTTAGCCCTTTTTCCTTTCTCATCAGCTAAAATAGGAATGGGCATTTGGGGTAAATATCCTTATGGATCCTGGTTTTTTGAAGTTGCCTTTTCTTTATTACTTTTAGCCTATTCCTGGTATAAAAGCCATAAACAAAAGATTAATATTCTGCCTCAAATTATCTTTTTATGCTTGTTAATGATACAAATGTCACCTTGGTTTTCTCCAATGAAAAATGTGGCGAAACTGAGTGAACCTTATACTCATTTACTGCATGGCTTTTTAGTTTCATGTGGCTTTTTAATACCTTCTTTGATATTCGTTTACTTATATAAGAGAAGTTCTTTCCATTCTGTATAATCTTCCGGTACCGTCTGAAGTGTATTTAAAAGGATCAATTTCTCCTCTAAGCAATAATCATAACTATTTTCCTACTTTCTAAAAAATGAAATTATACAAAAAGAGTCCAATAATCAAGAAAATACTTTAATTTATTGATTATTAGGAGAATATATGCCTGACTTTTATTCTATTTTTTTTTGATATGGCTGTAGTAACCTCTGAATTAAGCCCGTCCTAAGGATGTTCATTCTTCGTTGTGTACAATTATCTATTATTTCTGTCATTTTGTATGTTACAAATAATGTGATTGTAACTATATATTTGTGGTTTCTTTTAATAACTAAGAGAAAAATAGATATGTGCTTTAAGATATTGAAAAATAGAATTTAAATAATTTACATCAATGAAAAAGAGGCTATTACTTCTATCTGTGTTTTCACTCTTTGTTTTTGCCATTCCTGCTAAAAACTATTATGTGGCTACGAATGGAAATGATACAACGGGAACGGGTTCAATTACTGACCCTTACGCTTCTATTATAAAGGCACAACAATATGTTGTACCCGGGGATACGGTTTTTGTTCGTGGAGGAACATATGTGATGTCTGAATCACAAATAAGTCAAAAATTCACTTTAGGACCTTATGCCTGTATGCATTGCCTTAATAAAAGCGGAACCTCTGAGTCAAAACGTATATGTTATTGGGCTTATCCGGGAGAACATCCGGTTTTTGATATGTCAATGGTAAAACCCGCAGGTTATCGAAATACAGTTTTCTACACTACAGGTTCATGGTTACATATCAAAGGCTTAGAAGTTATCGGTACTCAAGTTACTATTTCTACACATACTCAGTCGGAATGTTTTCGTAACGAAGGAAGTAATAATATTTTTGAGCAACTGAAAATGCATGATGGCATGGCTATTGGATTTTACCTGACCAAAGGTGCAAATAATCTGATCCTTAACTGCGATGCTTACCGTAACTGGGATTACTATTCGGAAACTGGTCATGGTGGCAATACTGATGGATTTGGATGCCATCCGGCCAAGGGAGGTTCCGGTAATATTTTCCGAGGTTGCCGCTCATGGTTTAATAGCGATGATGGTTATGATTGCATCAATGCATATGAATCTGTGATTTTTGAAAACTGTTGGTCTTTTTACAACGGGTACAATACTTCTTTTGCCAGCGAAGGCGATGGAAATGGTTTTAAAGCTGGTGGATACGGTCAGGCACCAGTGGTTGCAAAGTTGCCAAGTCCTATCCCTGCCCATACTGTTCGTTTTTGCATGTCTTACCGGAATAAAGCCAACGGTTTTTATTCCAACCATCATGTAGTAACCGGTAGTTATTTTTACAACAATACGGCATATCGGAATGCTACTAATTTCAACATGCTGAGTCAACAGATTACCAAAAGTACTATAACCGGAAATGATACGACACTAGACTGTCAGGGAATCAATCACGTATTACATAACAATATATCATTTAGATACTCCGCTTATACCGAAATAACAAACCTGGGAACCTGTGTGAACACGTACAACTCTTTTTCTCCCGATTTAGGTGTGACGGTAGATGCCTCTGATTTCGTCAGTACCGATGAGTCATTGTTGGTGGCTGACCGTCAAGCAGACGGAAGTTTACCTGATATAGGATTCCTTAAGCTCAAAGAAGGAAGCAATTTGATTGATAAGGGAATGGATCTAGGTTTTCCATATTCAGGAACAGCTCCTGATCTGGGAGCATTTGAATATCAGTCAACTTCAGCTACAGGAATCTCTGAAATGGACCTTAATAAAACGAATTGGTTTTATCCGAATCCAGTGAAACAAAGTATTTATTTCGGTGATAATCATTTTAATCAGTTGACAATTTATGATTTAAATGGAAGAAAGATTGTAGATTCTGAATATACTCTTAGTATAGACGTTTCCTTTTTGGATAAAGGATATTATCTCTTGGTTATAAAAGGGGATAAAGGAGAAATCTCTTTTGGAAAAATGATTAAAGATTGATCTTAATCAAAATATCAGGGAAAAAATAATTCAAAAGTTTGAATTTATGTTATAATCTTACAATAGCATTTTTTATATAATTAAAAACGATATTGCTCAACTTTTCAGACTACTTTTGTGCCTCAATAGAGCATTATTCTTTAACTCAATAAAAAATGGTAGAAATCGGTTATTTAATTCTTGGTGTCGTTGCAGGTATTTTATCAGGATTGTTTGGCATCGGCGGAGGTATAGTTATGGTTCCTTCGCTATTGATGATTTTCAATATGAATATACTTGATGCGAATGCAACATCGCTGGCAGCAATGTTACTTCCGGTTGGTATATTAGGTGTATTGGCTTATCACAAAGCCGGACTGATTAATATTAAAGACTCCTTGTGGATTTCCGGTGGTTTGTTTCTTGGTTCGTTTGTTGGGGGAGAATTGGCGGTGAATATAAATGAAAGTCTTCTGGTAAAGCTGTATGCTGCAATCTTACTTTACATAGCTATCGGCTATTTCGATATTCTTTCTTACTTCAAAAAAAATAAAGATGCAAAGCTGGCCGATCGGGATACCGATTTACAAAGACCTTTCTGGACCTATATTTTAGTGGGAATTGCTGCAGGAATATTCGCCGGACTTTTCGGCAAAGGTGGTGGTATTATTATAGTTCCGTTACTGATAGGTCTTTTTAATTATGATTCAAAGAGTGCTGCTGCTACATCACTGGCGGCATTGCAATTACCGGTTGGGCTGCCAAGTGTGGTTGTTTACGCAAATAGCGGTCACTTAAATATTCTTTTTGCTGCATTTATAGCTCTTGGTATTCTTATTGGTGCATTCTTCGGGTCAAAGCTCGGAATGAAATTACCTTCGAATGTATTCCGAAAAGTATTCGCTACATTTTTGGTTATTGTAGCCATATATATGGTTTCTAAATAGCCTGTAGATACTCGCTCATAAAAATTAAAAATCTCAAAATAGTCTGGCTCTTTTTGTGTTATTAATGATACAAACATATTTGTTTATTCATAATAAGAGAAGTTATAGAATAAAATAGTTCCATGCCTAAATATCTTTGATATATTTGCATGATTTATTGAACTCGCGTAACTTAATAATAGAATAATTATGGAAATAGATTTAACTACTCCGGCTTTACTGTTCTCGGCTATATCGTTGATAATGCTGGCGTATACCAACCGGTTTTTATCGTATGCCCAACTGGTGCGTACTTTAAAAGAGCAATATGTAGCAAATCCCTCCTCGGTAAAAGCCGCACAGATTGCTAACCTGAAGAAGAGACTTTACCTGACGCGTGCCATGCAGGTAACAGGTATCGCGAGTTTGCTTCTTTGCGTAATTAGTATGTTCTTTATGTATATAGAATTACACCTTGTGTCAGTCTACATCTTTGGTCTGGCACTGATACTGCTTATTATCTCGCTCACTATATCTATATATGAGATTTACATCTCTGTCAAAGCATTGGAACTGCATTTGAAAGATATGGGAGAGTAGATTCTCTCATAAAAAATGAAAATGCAAAATTGATCTAGCGATCTAGCACTTACTACTTAACTTCTTATAAATAAATAGTATAGCACCGCTAGATCAATAAAATTTGATCAAGCACTGATCTAGCGATCTAGCACCTGTTCTTATGGTTGCTTTTACAATCCTCTTTTGTTACAAAATAACTTCTTTTTAGCTCGTATATACCCTTCTGAATATTTGGATTTTACATAATTATTTATTATATTTGTAGAAATAAAAATAATGCTCCACCCGGGTGTATATCGCCTGTACACCCGGGTGGAGTTTGTTTTTAGATCCGGGTGTACAAGGCGGGTACACCCGGATGTACGAGAAATAAACTAGTTGTAAATAAATTAAACAAATAAGTATGGCTTTATATGTTGTTCGTCAAAAAGTAGATAAGAGCGGGGAGGAAGAAAAGGTTCGCTATCACGGTGTTCCGGTTAGTTCCGGACAGATTGGGATAGATGAGTTGGCAAAAGATATCAGCGGACGCTGTTCGCTTCATGAATCGGATGTGCATGCGGCAGTTATTGCATTGGGAGATGTGATGCAGACCTATCTGATGAAAGGAAACACGGTTCATCTGAAGAATATCGGTATGTTTTCCATATCAGCAGGAAGTGAAGGCTTTGAAATACCCGATGAATGCACTCCGTCAAAAGTAACGGCACAGCGTGTCTGCTTTAAGGCTGACAAAGAAATGCGTAGTGCACTTCCTTTGATAAAGTATCAGCGCACTTACAGAGAAGCTACAAAAAAGTAAATAGTTACCTTAATTGAATTTATGAAGATAACACAGTACCGTAACAACGGTAAAACACAGACACAACGCACCCTTGAGTTAGAAACTGCTGTTGAAGCAATGAGAACCGAAACCGGTAGCCTACCGGTAACCAGCCTGAGGCATGTACTTCAGTACGCAACGCCCGGTCAGAATTTTCCGGAGGCGAAGAAGCTTCCACGACTGATCTTTGGAGGAGTCTTCCGTAAGGATGGCAGTCAGCAGATTCTGTCGTCATACAATGGTTGTGTAACCATCGAGGTAAATAATCTGGCTAATAATAATGAAGCTTCGCAGATACGCGAAATAGCATCCCGCTTGCCGCAAACCCTACTGGCCTTTATTGGTTCCAGTGACAGAAGCGTGAAGATTGTGGTTCCTTTCACATTGCCCGACAGTACATTGCCTCAGAACCGCAAACACGCTGAAATGTTTCACGCACAGGCTTATCGCGAAGCGGTGAAATGGTATCAACCACAGCTGAAACGCGAAATAGAGCTTAAAGAACCTTTGCTGGAACATGGATGCTGCATGAGTTTTGATCCTTCGTTGTACCATAATCCGGATGCCGCACCTATTCGTATAGAACAGCCGGTACGTATGCCTGCTGAGCCAACTTTTGAGGAAGAACGCCTGGCAATAAGTGATCCGTTGCAACGCTTGTTGCCGGGATACGAACGGAATCATGCCATCTCTACCTTGTTCAATACTTCCATGTGGAATGCAATCGACACTGTGGGAAAAGTAGAATGGGAGAGTGGTGAGGTGCTTCCGTTTCTTATTAAACTGGCGGAAAACTGCTATCGTTCGGGCGTTCCGGAAGAGGATGCAATAAAGTGGACGTTGATGTATAATGACCTGAACAAATACGAGCTTGAAGTGCGTACAAACTTCCGCAATATCTATACCCTCTCAAATAAATTTGGCGATAAACCTTGCATCCCGTCTTCCATGACACTGGTGGCACAGATGGAAGAGTTTATGAAACGGCGCTACCAGCTCAGAAGAAATACGGTGAAGGGATTGGTGGAATACAGAGAACTGAAATCTTTCTATTTCGATTTCCGCCCTGTCAATAAGCAAGTGCTCAACACGATCTGCCTTGATGCATTGGCAGAAGGACTTCCTTCCTGGGACGTTGACATCAAGCGTTATGTGGAATCAAACCGCGTGCCTTCTTTTGATCCTATTGAAGATTACCTTCTCAACGTAGGAAAATGGGACGGAAAAGACCGCATTCGTGAACTGGCTGATAGGGTGCCGTGCGACAATCCGCAATGGAGAGACCTGTTTTACATCTGGTTCCTCTCAATGGTGGCTCATTGGCAACAACTTGATCGTAACCATGCAAACAGCACATTGCCGTTGCTAGTGGGCGATCAGGGTTCTGGAAAATCCACTTATTGTATGAACCTTTTGCCACCCGAGCTGCGTGAATATTACACTGATGGCATTGACTTCAGCAAACGCAGCGATGTTCAGCTGGCATTAACCCGCTTTGCGCTGATAAATATGGACGAGTTCGACTCCATCAGTCCCTCTTATCAGGGATTTGTGAAGCATATTCTGCAAAAAGCAGTCGTTCAGGCCCGTTTGCCTCACACCAGTGTCACCCAGCAGATGCGTAGGTATGCCACATTTATAGCCACAAGCAATACCTTCGACTTGCTGAACGACCCAACCGGTAGCCGTCGTTACATCTGCATAGCTATATTGGGAGTGATTGATTATATGTCCCCCATTGACTATAAACAACTCTACGCCCAAGCCGTTGAGGCTCTTCGCAACGAAGAACGCTACTGGTTTACTCACGAAGAAGAGGCGTACATCACCAAAAGCAACCGCCGTTTTCAGCAAGTGATGCCCGAAGAGGAAGTTGCCGACATCTATTTTCGTTCCCCAGTAGGCGATGAACCAGCTGAGGAACTGACTTGTGGTGAGATATTGAAACGAATACAACAACGCGACTCCGGATTTAAATACACTAATACTGCCGCTAAGGTTTTTGGACGAACACTGAAGAATAAATTCGTCAATCGCCTTGCACACCGCGGAATAGTGTACCAGGTAGTAGAGATTAAATAAACGAACCAAAGCGCTAGATCACCGCTAGATCAAATTTAATTGATCTAGCGGTGTTATTTTGTTTATTTATAGGTGGTTATGTGGGTGGCGCTAGATTGCTAGATTGTTTTTGGGATTTTGATTTTGTGAGAGAATTAGCTTATGTTTTGGAACAAAATTAGACCGCTATGCTTATGCTTTGAAACAAAAAAAGATGATTTAACCTTATGTTTTGGAACAAATTAAGTATAATAGTTACTTAATACTCTCTAAAATAATGTGTCATAAATTTAATAATAACACAAGCTTATATTTTGTGGTGAAAAACAAAGTAAATCAAAAGGGCTGAATGTGCAAAAGCTCAGCTCTATTCTTGCGTCATAACAATTAAATTTACTGGGCGTTAATAATAAAAAATCTAGGATAGATTTTTATTCGGGCAAAACTATTTTCGCTTTTACACCGACTTGATTAAGAAGATACAACAAACCACCACCATCAATTAATTCTATTGGTTTATCTTTAGAAAATTCAAAAGTATCTGGTCCATAAGAACTTGTTGTGACAAGAATTCCTTTACTTGCACCTTCATTAATCATTGTACCATACAAGTCTCTAGCCGCAGAAACGCCAACAGTATTTTTATATCTTTTAGCTTGAATTACTATTTTACCACCAAGTATTGGCCTGGAATCAAATGCTATAGCATCAACGCCTCCATCTTTTGAAGACCTTGTTTGTTTGGTATCAAGCCCCATTCTTGAGAATAGATTACTTACTAAATTTTCAAATTCAAACGGGTTTAAATCCATAAGATTTGGACGACTATCTAATGTTGAAACAACATCCTCTTCTATCACAAATCTTTTATCAACCATAGCAAATTCTCGTATAGGTTTAACCGCAATTAATTCTCTGGGATTTGATGAAACAATTGCTGATAATCCCCGAATGCAGCTAATAGGGTCTATTTTGTCTAAACATATTGTCTCAAATTTTGACTTTGAGGTTGAGACGCTAATTATTGTGGGTTTAACATTATTCCCATTGCTTAAATCTCTTGATATTATATAACCATTAAAACAAATAGAAGTGACTGCATTTGCTTGATCTGATTTTATTACTTCGTAAATTGTTCTCAAAGAAATACTTGATATCAAGGCTTTGTAACAAATATCAATCTCTGTATTTTTTCTTTCTTTTTCAATTATATAATCACTACTTTTTACATATTTATATTCACCAATCATTGGGATTATATCAAAATTAGGCAATTGAAATTCAACTAATATTTCTTTAGAATCAGGAGAATATGCTATCCTGAAATTTCTCTCCCATTCGATAAAGTACTCAGAATGTTCTAAAACCATACTTACATATGAAACGACTTCATTTGGATTTAAAGCAAAATATAAAGCTTTAGCTTCGTCGACATCTATACATTGTTTGCTATATTCTATCTCATATTGAACTTTTCTTTCTTCATAGTCCTTTGTATATTTTATAATATTGGCTTCATTATTTTCAGTTTCATATTGCCAATCTTTTAAGTCTTGTTGAAATGTTTTTTTTGCATTTTCGACTTTAATGAACCATTTTTCTTTAATTGAAGGAAATAATTTCCCCCAGAAAGGTTGTTTCCCAACATCTAATATGTATTTATCTTCTTTCGGTTTTTGAGGAACGCTTTCTAGGTTCTTTGGAAGTTTGAAATGAGGGAACTCATATTTGGGTTTTAATGTCTCAAAATTGATACTATGATTTTGTTTAAGAGTTTCAGGTAAAATTCCACACAATAAATATGTAAATAAATCATTAGACTCTTTTGTTAATTCAATTGCTTTATAAGCTCTCTTATCAATATATTTTTGCTTAGCTTCTTTCTCTTGCAATTTTTGAAGTTTTTCAAGACTTTTGAAATAACGTTGATTAGCAGCGAATCTTCTTTCTTCTTCACGTTTTGAATCTCTAGCAGCTTTGGCACTCGCCCTTACAGCAGCAACTATAAATCTTTCAAGCCCACTTCTACCCATATATTTTTTTTTATTGGTGTCTGGTTAAAACAATTTTCTAAAAATAGAGCTGCTTTCTAGTATAGAATTCACCCCTTTAGCTTTACTTTGCTGATATCACACAATAAAAGTAAAATTTATTGGTAAATATACAGATGTTTACTGGATAGCACTTTATTTTAAGCTGTTAAATGTAGTTAAATAAATCAGTTCTTACCTGCCTGCAATCAAGTATATCATATTAATAAAATTATCAACATTAATAAATTCTCTAGTTCTTCCTTGAGGTAAAGACAAGATTATCTTTTCTATGTTAGATATTTACGGAAACTTGACTTCAAAGGACTGATTGGTATATCTGTCTAGCTTTCTCTCTTCCAATACAGCAGATAAATAGTATCCTGCGGCGAATCGACTTTAACTACAGTTCCCGAATTTACATAATAAATCTCGTCAGCATTTGCGATTGTATTCAAACAGTGAGCTACGATCACTTATGTAGTGCTACTTGGCAATATCTTCAAGTAACCGCTGCTTTCAGCAAGTTATGCCCTAAGAGGAAGTTGTTGATATCTATTTCCCTTCCCCAGTTGGAAATGAACTAGCCGAGGAGCTGACTTGTGGAGAGATACTGAAACAAACTCAGCATCAAGATCCCGGATTAAATATACTTACAATACCGCTGATTTTTTTGGCGAACGTTAAAAAAATGAAATAGGTAATCGTCTTGCACACTGCGGAATAGTCTACTAAGTAGTAGAGATTAAATAAGCGAACCAAAGCGCTAGATCGCTAGATCAATTTTGAGATTTTTAATTTTTATGAGAGGATGATTTGTACTGTTCGTAGCGCATCGGTAAATCTTATTACAAAGGTTAAAAAATAGTCAAAAGTACAAATTGATAAGGGCATTAAAATATCTACTAAATAATAATTAATATTTTACTACTTATATGTAAAAAATGTAGGTTGGCTTTATTTTTATAGTATGTTACAATATAAAATATTTGTTTTTGATAAATGCATTAATAATGATAATGTTGAAAAAATAAATTTAAGTATTGTTCTATTTTGTTTTTTCACATTAATGTATTTACTTTGAAATATATTTTGAATTATATACAAGAGAAAAATATGAATAATACAATCGATCTATTTAATATGAAAAAATGTTTTCTATTTTTTATTTTAACATTTTTAGTAATTAGTTGTTCTAAAGAGGATGTTTCTAAATCGGATTCAATAAATATTGTAGATGTCCATTCCGTAACAATAAACGTTGCAACTGCTGGAACACTGCCATCATTGATACCTTCAACAAAAAAAGATCTGATCACTAACTTAAAACTAACAGGGAATTTAAATGGAACAGATATTGGATATCTTCGCGAAATGGCTGGAAGTAATGGTGATATTGTAGGTACTACAAATGGGCAACTCTCTGTACTTGATTTATCAGGCGTAAATATTGTAGCTGGAGGAAATTATTACTACTTTGGTAATAATATTACAACATCATTAAATAAAATTGGGTCTTGCGCTTTTGCGGGTTGTATAAGATTGACTTCAGTAATCATTCCTAATAATGTAACATCCATTGGTGGTGGCTCATTTGCTGGTTGCACAAGTTTAACTTCAATTATAATTCCTAATAGTGTTACTTCTATAGGTGGTTTAGCATTTAATGGTTGCTCAAGTTTGACTTCAGTAATCATTCCTAATAATGTAACATCCATTGGTGGAGGCTCATTTGCTGGTTGCACAAGTTTGACTTCAGTTACCATTCCTAATAATGTAGCATCCATTGGTGAACGTGCATTTGAAAACTGTACCAGTTTGACTTCATTAACAATAGGTGACGGAGTAACATCCATTGGAAGTTATGCATTTTCTGGTTGTAATATATATTCACTTAATTTCAATCCAATAAATTTTAACACATTATTTTATAACACTTTTACATTTCAATCGACTTTGAAAATATTGAATATCGGTGAAAATGTAAAAATACTACCCAGTAACCTATTTGCGAATTGTTCAGGATTGACTTCAGTAACTATACCTAATAGTGTAACTTCTATTGAGGGTGGTTCATTTGCTGGTTGCAAAGGATTGTCTTCAGTAAACATTGGTAAAAGTGTAACATCCATTGAAAGTTCTGCATTTTCTGATTGCACAAGACTAAAAGAATTTATAGTGTCAGAAAACAACATAAAATATTGCTCTTTAGATGGGGCTTTATTTAATAAAAACTGTACAGAATTGATAACTTATCCTAGTGCTAAATCAAATAGTTACACTATTCCTAGCAGTGTTACTTCTATTGGTAGTTCTGCATTTAAAGGCTGTACAAGTTTGACTTCAGTTACTATTCCTAATAATGTAACATCCATTGGTGAATATGCATTTGAGAGCTGCACAGGGATAACTTCGATAACTATTCCTAATAGTGTCACTTCTATCGGTAATTCTGCGTTTAAAGGTTGTACAGGATTGACTTTAGTAACTATACCTAATGGTGTAACATTCATTGGTGAATCTGCATTTGGAGGTTGTACAGGAATAACTTCGATAGCTATTCCTAATAGTGTTACATCTATTGGATCTTCAGTGTTTTATTATTGTACGAGACTAAAAGAATTTGTAGTGTCAGAAAACAATATAAAATATTGTTCTTTAGATGGAGTCCTATTTAATAAAAATTGTACAGAATTGATAGCTTATCCTAGTGCTAAATCAAATAGTTACACCATTCCTAGCAGTGTTACTTCTATAGGTAGTTCTGCATTTGCAGGCTGTACAAGTTTGATTTCAGTTACTATTCCTAATAGTGTAACATCTATTGGAAGTTCCGCTTTTTATTATTGTACAGGAATATTTTCATTAACAATAGGTAACGGAGTAACATCTATTGGAAGTTCTGCATTTTCTCTTTGTACTGGAATTAAAGAGATACATTGTAAAATATTAGCACCTCCAAATGTTACTTCAGATGCTTTTGGTGGAATAGACAAAACCACGTGCAAACTATGTGTACCTAAAGGATCTTATTCAAGCTATTGGGGAGCTACAGGATGGGGGGATTTTAAGAATATTATTGATGAATAATTAGCTACTACTTTTTATAAAAGAAATTAAATAAGTAATATTAAGGTTATACAGAATAAAAATAGTGTAACATCTATTGGAAGTTCCGCTTTTTATTATTGTACAGGAATATTTTCATTAACAATAGGTAACGGAGTAACATCTATT
>Ga0183099_1001032_pt1 | contig 17145 bp, 18 predicted proteins | sample Biomet1_FD_127788 | JGI IMG/M metagenome (GOLD analysis project Ga0183099, IMG submission 127788) | Microbial communities from bioreactor (seeded with anoxic lake sediment) at LBNL, California, USA - Biofuel metagenome 1 | ecosystem: Engineered > Bioreactor > Anaerobic > Unclassified ... | reverse complement strand
GTACCCGTGCCCGTCGGCGGCGGGGGATACGCGTCTCCGCTGCCTGTGGTTGTTTCCGGCGACAACCGCTCACCATACCAGTCGCTGCTGTATATTGTCGCACTGTCAGGCATTTTCCCAACGCGCGACTGAATCTGAAAGCGGGATGTATTACCTTATGGAATATATTCCATAAGGTAATACATCCCGCGAAGCTCGGAAAGGGTAAAACCGAGCCGCTCATACAAGCCTTTTGCCCGGTTATTTATTTCTACATGTATGGAAACTCGTTTTCCCCTGCGCTGTGCCTCGGAAATGATGTCGGAAAGCACTGCCGTACCGATACCCTTGTTTCTGAACGGCGGGAGAACGGCAATGTCCATAATACGGATCTCGGACGCCGTTTCGTGCAGAAAGAGTCTTCCCGCAGGCGTTCCGTTGAACAGCATAAGGTTGAATTCTGCCCCGCTGTAGTACTGCACGTATTGCGTCTGCTGCAGCTGAAACTGCGACCGGATAAATCGTTCTTTTTCTTCTTCGCTCCATCCGGTTTTTTCGAGTTCTTCCTGACGCGTTGAAAAATAAATACGGTAATTCACTTCCGAATCTTCCGGCGTCAAAGCCCGGAATGTGACTGTATCCGGCTGAGTCTCTGTCATACCGGGAGTCCCTTTTTGAAATGCGTAAATACAGCCTGATAGTAAACAGCATCATTTTTAAGCGGCGTAAAAAACGGCCCCAGAAACATGTCAAACTGTCCCAGCACTTCATGTTCCAGACGGTAGGTGTTGTCATATGCGATCCGGTCTGTCGGACCGGAAAATATAAGAGTGAATTCGTCCAGCACCGCGTTGTTCTGTTCCTTGATTTCAAGCAGTATAAGCTCAAGCATCGGGACTCCGTCTGCACGGATCATAAACGGCGTGTTGATATACGGTCTGAAAAAGTCAGCTGAAAAAACAGGTTCCATTACACCGGCTCCTTTTATCGTGTACTACGTATGATAACACTGTTTCATAATTAAAACACGCGTGCGGTTTAAAACTGTTTTTGCGGAACAATTCCGGTATGATGAACCTGCGACAGCTGGCCGGGGAGTGCCGGGGAACAGTCCTTGTCAGCCGATCGTCGTTCTGTTCCGGCCGGCACTTTTAGAATGGTACAGCGCTTCATCCGCTTTACGGATAAGAGACGTTATAGTCTGTTCTCCGCATATGACATCCGTAGACGCCACGCCGAAACTTGCCGTTAAATACGGAACTAAAGGTGTACCACGGGCAGTCTGCGCGTCTGCCGGATACGGGATCGCGGAAATTTTAATGCGGATATCTTCCGCTGTTTTGAACGCTTCTTCGGCGCACGTGTCAGGAAGAAGACAGATGAATTCTTCTCCGCCGAAACGGGCAGCAGTATTCTGTCCGTGCATGGCAGACGTAAACGCAGCAGCCGCATCCTGTATCGCCTTATCACCTGACAGATGCCCCTGCGTGTCGTTCAGCTGTTTGAACAGATCAAGATCGGCGATAATGAACGACAGTACACCGCCCGCTGCTTCCATTTTCTGAAGAACCTGCCGCGTTTTATCCATAAAATAGCGGCGGTTGTACAGACCTGTGAGAGGATCAACGGTTGCAAGCTCCTGAAACTTTTCGAGAAGCCGGGTCATACCGGTTTCATCTTTAAAAAGGAATATGCTGCCCGCCGGTTCGTTCCGCCCGTGCACCCCGGGAATGGAGGAGAGCGGACAGCTGAATTTGCGCGCCTGCCCGCCGCTGACAATGTCGGTCTGAAATTCTGACTGGCAGTCTCCGCCGGATCTCTGAAGATACGGTATCGGATTTACGCCGGAGGTTATATCGGGAAAAAGCGCGCAGGCAGCCTTGTTGTAATCAATGACCGTTCCTGCGCTGTCAGTTACGACAACCGCGTCGGGAATCATTTCAAATACGATCGAACGGGCAACGGGGGCTGCGTCGAAAAGATTTTCAGAAAACAGCGCATACCATGAGCACAGTACCGAAAAAAACATGCTGAACGGAATCGTATCAATGCCCGAAAATCTGGTGTCTGTAAGATACACAAGAAAATCAATGAACGGAACGGCAGCTCCTGCCGTCATGAGCAGCAGAGTTTTCCTGAACGGCTGTCCGGTAGACATGAGTATGTGAACAAGAAACACTATGCCTGCGGCGAGTGCGCAGAACGTATAGCCCACATGAAAAAAATAAAGAGGGCCTCTTGTGAACAGAAGCACCCGGATACCGTGCTGCATGCCTGTCGAGACAGTCGCATATTTCAAGTGCAGCCAGGGATCGGACAGTGCGCCGAAAAGCGTAACGCACGAACCGGCGAGCAGAGCCGCGAACAGGCGTTTTCTGCCGGAAAAGGGAGCACCGGCGTACTGCGCGATAAGGATAAGCCACAGACTCGGAATGAACGATATGCCGAAATACTGAACCGTGCTCCAGTAAACCATATCCTGCAGAGTCGGTGCCTGCAATTCAGCAGCGTAGCCTGCCGCATATACGGAAAGCGCGAACATGAGCGCTGCGAACGGTTTAGAAATGTGCGACAGGGACCGGAATTTAAATGAATACGTAGAAAGTAGTATCAGAAAGACTGCTATAAAAACAAGCAGTACCGACAGCGTAAATTGCATGAAAGCATTATAGCGAGATGGTATGCGTTTGTCTCAGTAATTATGTGTTATACCGCGCGCACCGGTCACGGCGAAACCAGATTTCTTCCCGCCTGCTTTGCGCGGTACAACGCCTGATCCGAGTTCCTGATGAGTTCGTCCTTTTTTGTTTCTTTTCCCGGAACGAGCGCTGCTGCTCCAATGCTCACGGTTACGTATTTTGAGACCGGGGAACTGTCGTGCCGTATGTGCAGTTGTTCCGCGTTGCGCAGTATGCGTCCGGCTACCTCAACAGCGCCTTCAAGTTCCGTGTCGGGCAGAATGATAAGAAATTCTTCACCTCCGTACCTTGCGGCAATATCGAACGGACGTGAAAGCGAGCCGCAGATTATCTGCGCGATTTTCTTCAGGCACGTATCTCCCTCAGGATGTCCGTACGTGTCGTTGTATAATTTAAAGTGGTCTATGTCGACCATGAGGGCTGCCACAGGTTTCTGTTCCCGCAGCGCGCGCTGGAATATGCGCTCGTATTCTTCATCAAGTTTCCGCCTGTTTGGAATACCGGTCAGACTGTCGTATGACGAAAGATACTGGAGTTTTCTGTTCGCTTCTTCAAGGTCGTGTTTCAGCAGCGTCAGTTCTTCAACTTTTTTTGAAAGGTCTATCTTTCCTTTAAGGTATACGATCGCGAACGCTGTGCACAGCGCTCCAAGTATATACAGAACGATCGCCCACGGGCGCTGCCACGGCGGTGTTGAAACAGACAGCACGATAGACGTGTCCTGAAACCGGAATAAGCCGGAATTGTTCGCCCCCTTTACGCGGAACGTATATCTGCCGCCCGGAAGATTCGTGTATCCGGCAAATGTGCGGTGACCGCAGTATATCCACGACCGGTCGTAGCCTTCAAGCATATACATGTAGTCACCTGCGCCCGGATGGCGGAAATCGAGGGCCGAAAATATGAAACCGACGTCGTTTTCTTTATACGACACGCTCACTTCGTGCGTCAGATATATTTCCTGCGCAGTCTGACGTTCCTGATTCTGGACAAGAAAACCAGTGATCCGCAGCGGGTATGTTGTAACGGCGTATTCGGTCCTGTACGGGTCTATCACGTACAGGCCGTCTTCCGCGCCTAAATAAAAAAGACCTGATCCGGAACGGCATTTTGCCGGTGAAAACCCGTCGTTTTCCAGTTCGTGCTGAACCGCAGGCACGGAGAACGTTTTTGAGTGATGATTGAACACGGAAAGTCCTTTGTCCGTGGTGAACCAGAGGTCTCCGTTTTTATCCTCCAGACACGCGAACGTCTGGGTGCCGGGAAGTCCGTTTTTCCATCCGTACGTGGAGAAACTGTCCGACACAGGGTCGTATCCTGCTATTCCACCCGTTCTGAACAGAACCCAGAGAACGCCGTTGGACGCACAGTACAGCGAGCGTACCAGATCGGAAGGAATTGACGAAGTATCCGAAGTATTGTGGAAATAATGCCTGAACGTCCCGGTCTTTTTCCAGCCTGTTCAGGCCGTTGTTCGTTCCGACCCACAGTCGTCCCAGCTTGTCGTATGCCAGACTTGTAACGGACGGATCGCTGAGAGACGTTTTATCGGAGAGGTCGGACGCATACATGCGGACTGTGTTTTTTTTCACGTCGAGGCTGACAAGCCCGTCCATGTACGTCGCCACCCATAAAGCGCCCGTCACCGGTTCTTCAAGCATACATACGACCGGGCGACTAAGCAGTATCTGCGCGCGGTCATCGGGGCTGGAAAAATGGACGAACGAATCGGCAGCAGGAACGTATTTATCAAGTCCTTCGTTCGTCATGATCCAGAGCGTGTGCCTGGAATCTTCATAAAATGAATTTATTATGTCGTTTGAAACGCTCGATTGATCGGTGACGGCGTGCCTGTAATGCCTGATTTTTTTCCCTGCAGGGTCAAGACGATTGACGCCTCCGCCGTACGTACCCACCCACATGTTTCCGGTATTGTCTTCCAGTACTGCAGATACTTTTCCGGGTGAAAGAGAATCAGGATCGTCCGGTTGATTCCGGTAAACGGTAAAATTTGCCGAAGGTTTTTCGATCCGGTTAACGCCTCCGCCGTTGGTGCCTATCCACAGGTCTCCGGAGTGATCGGTAAAGAGCGCGTATACATTATTATGACTGAGCGAGCCGTCGTTATTTCTGTTGTGTTTATATACCGCTAATTCTTTCGTGCCTACCTTGTACTCGAATAATCCGTCGTCCCACGAACCAGCCCAGACAGTTCCGTCCGTCTGTGTGTTCAGGCAGTATATGCTTGCATCCGGTATATGATGATTTTCAAACGTTCCCGACTCGGGATCGTACAGCGACAGTCCGTAATCCCACGTTGCGATCCACATGCGCCCTTCCGGGTCTCCTCCGATCGCCATGACGTTATCCGACGGAAGGGACAGGGGATCGGCAGGATTGTGCCGGTAATGACTGAACGTCCGTGTATTGTACTTAAAGCAGTCCAGTCCGCCGCCCTGAGTGCCTATCCACAGATTTCCTGAATTATCTTCATACAGCGCGCGAATAATATCTCCCGCAATGCTGCCCGGTACCTGATCGTTGTGCAGATATTTAACAAACGTGCCGTTTTTTTCATCAAGCCTGTTAAGCCCTTTTATAGTACCCGCCCACAGGCTGCCGCGCGAATCCCGCAGAATGGAAAGAACGAGATTGTTAGAAAGAGAATCGTCGTCGCCAAACGAATGAAGGTACGCGCGGAACGTTTCCGAGCGTGTGTCGAAACGGTCCAGTCCGTTATACGTTCCGATCCAGATCACGTCGTCTTTGTCCATATACATAGTCTGAATCATGTTTTCTGAAAGACTTGCGGCGTTGAACGGTTCGTTCGTAAAAATTTTAAATCCTGTGCCGTCGAAACGGTTCAGACCGTTCTGAGTTCCGAGCCAGATAAAACCGGAAGAATCCTGGACAATGCTCGATACGGACGAACTTGACAGTCCGTCCTGCCGGCTGATACCGGTAAAACTGTACGGCTGCGCTTTTACTGACGGCAGGCACAGAGAGATGTAAAGCATACAGAAAAAAAGAACACGTTTTTTCAGCATATGTGCAGCCTGCCTGTATTCAAATCCCGGTATCGTACGACAAACTTAATTATAATACACACGTTCCTCATATTCAGGGCGCTGCATAAAGAAACTGACGGAAACATGCAGTCTGTCCGCAGCGGTAAAACAGTTCCCATACAGATAATGGAGAAAAAACACTCGCCGTTTTTCGATTGAATTCCCTCAATTAATAAAGTAAAATGGATATACTATGATAAAAAACGGACAGCAGAAAAATTCTTTTGATCAGCTTGTAGCAGGAATCAGTGCGGAAGAGAGACAGTTTCTGCTGGATAAACTGCGGCAGACCGGAACGGACACGGCATCCCAGACGATGGAGATGGCTGCCGACGATATTCCGGACGACCGCTCCGTTCAGATCAGAATAAAATCCGAATCCATTTTGTATCGCTTTATTTTATGGCTGCGTTCAGTCTTTGCAAGAGAGAGTCAGGAAGATTTGTACAACGCCGACCTTATACTTGACCTTGCGCGCAAACTTAACCGCGTGCACCCTGGGCTTGTCGATTATCAGCACGAACTGCTCCAGTCCGTGTTTTATGAAAAACTGCGCGAGCTCAAGGAATGCGCGGACTTTTTTAAACCGTATATGGCAGCAATGAACGACGACCAGGGGGCTTTTTACGTGTTTCTAAGCACGTTCATCGCGCCTGAAATAGCGGAAAACATAGCGAAAGAAGCTGATCCGTATGCAATTCCGTTCGACCGCCAGCTTACGAACGAACTCCGCACGTCTCTTATACGGAAACTTGAGGCCGCCTCCCGGGACATATCCCCCGGGGCAAAACAGGCGCTGTACAGTGCCGTAAGAAGCATAGAATGGCTGCGGCAGCTTACCGCACTTCCGTACATCCATTTCCTTACGCAGTTTACCGCCATCGTTTCCGATTCCTACACCTGCCCGTTTTCAAACGCAGAAACAGACTTTCCCGCGTTCGCACGCGTCCTGTCGAACGGCGTGCCCGTTGCAAACGAAGCGCTTGAAGCGCTTTTTCTTTTTCCCCAGAGAAAAGCGTCAAGTTCGCTTGATATTGATTCAGACAATGAGAAGGCTCTCCGTGAATTCCTGAAAAAATCAATATCAACTTTTTCCATGATACAGATGTTTATAACGACAGTCCCGGTTTTTACCGTCGGGCGCATTATTTTTAACGATTACAACTGGCAGACTGATTCGTTCGGAGGTGCGGAAGACTGGGGTGTAAAATTCCGCGAGCAGTGGAAGAAACTTTTCGACGAACGGTGGGAAGCGTGGCTCCGGGACAGAAAGAAGAATCAGCTCGCTCTCGGACTTTCGACCAACTTCGGTCTTAAAGAATTTCCGGAACTGCCGTTCCGCCCGTGGGCCAGTCTGTGGGGCGGCATACCGTTCCGCTGCGAGATGACTGCCGGATTTTTGGCATGGTTCAATACGAACCAGTATTCCTCCGTCATGTACGTGCTGAATACGATCATGCTGGAAGGTGTGTTCATTAACAGTGAGAACAGAACGGAGTTTTCGGAGGCAGTAAACGATTTTGCCGCCGCAAATCAGAAAATAGACCAGTTCGTCGCTTCTCTGTCACCGCAGGGCAGCCTCGGAACAGCGTTTGATAAAATAGCCTCCGAACATATCCGTTCCCTGAAAGGACAGGCCCGCATTGATTCTCTCATTCTTAACGCAGAAACAGGCATTCACGAAATTGACATTTCATTCTGCAAACAGTGCCGTATTATTGAAAACGTTTTTCACGGAATTCTCGACGCATCAAAAGATTCCCGGTATGAATCGCTGCAGAACCTGATGTCTATACGCGGGCACGAAAACCGGGCGTTCAGAGATAAAATGGCAGCCGCCCGCAAGACCCTCAGAAACGCACAGCAGCTGCTTGCCGAAATAGAACCGCTCGACCTTCCTCGCCCCCCTGTCTCCGATTTTGCTCCGGCCACGTTAGAGGAAGGAGTTCAATGAAACGGATAACAGCGGCGGCCGCTCCTTGCGGAGAGCCGGGTAAACCATACGTGCTGTTTCCGTTTTATTCCTGCGGCAGACCGTTGGAACACAGCGCGCCCGTCTGGGGAATGACGCTCCGTGCTGCCGGAAGCATGCGGTTCCGCTGGAGCGAAACGAACGGCACGCGAATGCGTGTGCTTGCAGACCTTGCCGCACGAGGGACAGAACGTGCGCTTTCTCCCGTACAGCTGGAGCTGATTCATTCCAGAACGGTCTGCGACGTTTCGTCGTTTTCAGATACGTTCGGACTACAGGGAGACGGCATGATCACCGTACAGAAGAACCTTCTGCCTGTCGTTACGGTCGCGGACTGTATGCCGCTGTATCTCTTTGATCCGGTTACCGGCGTTTTCGGAGCAGTCCATTCAGGCTGGAAGGGAACGGGCATTATCGGCCAGGCTGTCCGCCTGGCTTCGGAACGGTACGGAGCTGACCCTGCTACCGTCTGTATAGCGGTCGGTCCGCACATACGGGACTGCTGCTACGTCGTTGACAGCGAACGGGCAGACTATTTCCGGCGTACGTTCTGTGAAGACTGTGTCACTCCGTACGAACCGGGAACAGACGACCAGTCCGTCTTGAACTGGAACCGGAACGGCGGAATTCTGTTCCGGCTTTCGCTTGAAAAAGCAAACATGGCGGTTCTTGCGCGTGCCGGCATACGCGACGAGAATATCGTAGCTGCCGATGACTGTACAAGCTGCTGCTCTGCGTTCGGATCGTTCCGCCGTGAAACGGCCGGGATCGCGGAATCGGAAAAATGGCGGTCCTTTACCGTACAGGCGGCGTTCTGCGGGTATGTGTCACTGTAAATTCCTCAGTAGTGGTAAAAGTGCGGGTAATCTGCTATTATAAGCTCACATTTATCAGATAGGACGTTTTTTAATTATGAGTGATGCAAAAAATGACTGCCGTACCGCCGTTTGCGCTGCGTTGAATACGTTTATACAGGAAAAGATACCCGGAGCTGAATCCGTTGCCGCTGAAGCGCTCGTTCTCCAGAATCCGCCTGACCCGGCGATGGGAGACATAGGGATCCCACTGTTCGCATGGGCGAAAGTTCTTCATATGGCGCCGCCCGAGATCGCGCAGAACGTCGTAAAACGTATTTCCGAAGGAAGCACCGGCGGCATTGACGCAGTGTCGCTCGGCCAGTTCAGCGCGGCAGGTCCGTACGTGAACCTGACTCTTAACAAGGCGGGTACGGGATACACTATTCTTTCCCGCATCGCCGCGCAGGGAGATGAATACGGTTCCCTGGACGACACAGGAAAGAAGCCGTTCGCAGGCCGCCGCGTCATGCTCGAATTTTCAAGTCCGAACACGAACAAGCCGCTTCATCTGGGGCACATGCGTAACGACGCGCTCGGCGAAAGCGTGAGCCGTATATTAAAAAAAGCAGGCGCCGAAGTCTGTAAAGTGAATATTATTAACAACCGGGGCGTGCATATCTGCAAGTCCATGATCGCGTATAAACTGTTTCACGAACCGAAGGGCGAAACGCCCGAAACTCTGCATATGAAAGGCGACCATTTCGTTGGCCAGTGCTACGTTGAATTCGACAAATATGCAAGGGAACATCCCGACGCTCAGCAGCAGGCGGAAGACATGCTTGTCCGCTGGGAAAGCGGTGATCCTGAAATCCGCAGGCTCTGGAAGCTCATGAACGACTGGACGATCGGCGGCATCACAGTCACGTACGATCGCACCGGCGTTTCGTTCGACAAACTGTATTTTGAAAGCGACACGTATCTTAAAGGAAAAACAGAGATCATGAAGGGAGTGGAGAAAGGAATTTTCTTCAAAGCTCCCGACGGCTCGGTCCGCGTGGACGTGAGCGAAACTGTCGGAGGAAAGGACGACCGCGAGCACGAAAAAGTGCTGCTGCGCAAGGACGGCACGTCGGTGTACATTACCCAGGATATAGGAACCGCGATCAGCCGCCACGACGACTGGGCGTTCAATCAGCTTATCTACGTCGTCGCCAGCGAGCAGATATATCATTTTAAAGTACTATTCTACATTTTAAAAAAACTTGGATTCGAGTGGGCTGACAAACTGTATCACCTCAGCTACGGACTGGTAAATCTGCCGAGCGGCCGTATGAAAAGCAGGGAAGGAACTGTTGTCGATGCGGACGACCTCATAGATCAGCTGCACGCCGACGCGCTTGCAGAGATAAAAGCGAAAGGGCGCGAAACGGAAGTCGGCGACCCGGACGTTGTTGCGGAAAAGATCGCTCTCGCGGCGCTTCATTATTATCTTCTGCAGGTAACGCCCATAAAGGATATGCTGTTCAATCCCCAGGAATCGCTGTCGTTTACAGGCGATACAGGTCCGTATCTCCAGTATATGGGTGCGCGTATTGCTTCCATACTCAGAAAAGCCTCGGACGACGGCATCCAGCCTGACGGCAGCGAATCATCCGTCGCACTGCTCACGAGTCCTGAAGAGTGGGATCTTATTAAAAAGCTCGATTCATTCCCCTCTGTTACCGCGAAAGCTGCGGAAACGTTCGATCCGAGCGTTATGACCGGATACCTGTACGACGTGTGCCGTCTGTTCAGCCGTTTCTACCAGCAGTGCCCCATACTTACTGCAGAAAGTACGGAACTTGTCAAAGGACGTCTTTTCCTGGCAAAGTGCACGCTTACCGTACTCAGAAGCGCCATGAATCTGGTGCTTGTTCCGTATCTTGAGAAAATGTAGCCCGTATCAGGGAATGTATCGTGGCTCAGTGCGGCTGTTTTTCATTGTATTCATTACGGTGACTGCCGTATGCATGTTTGAAGATTCAAGTGCAATAGACGTTTTTTCCGACGGCACATGCCGCAGGGAAAAACGTACTTTTCCCGCTTTCCGTGTTTTCTGTCCCGGGGGCATAAAACTGATGACCGTCATGCAGCCCGTCGTTCCCATGTACGTCCACAGATTCTTCTGGTAGCAGTGGGATCTGATTATTTCTTTTATGAACGTGTTCAGGGCCGGACGGTTCAGGCTGGCGCCCTGAAAAAATTCGGTGTCTACGTTTATAAAACAGTTGTCTTCAGGTTTGTATCCGCTTTTTACCGCGTGTTCTTCATACAGGCGGCGTACCTGTTCCCGTTTTTCCGCCGCGTCAGGGCTTCCCGCGCTTTTTGCCGCTGCGTAGTCGTCCATGACTTTCTGGAATTCAGTCACCAGACCGGTGTATCTGCCTTCTTCCATGTACCATGCAAGTTCTTTTATCATTTCTCTGCTCCGTGCGTTTAATATTCCTGCTCGTCCTTTGCCGACAGCAGCATTTTTGCCTGTTCCGCTGCTTCTGCCGTCCGCTGTACTTTCTGTGCTTCATGTATCCGGTTGATCTGTTTCAGCCAGACAACCCGTTCTTTTCCGGTCATTTTCTGCAGCTCCTCTCTTCCCCAGTGAAAATAGTACGCTATATCCGCCGCCTCCCTGAACACTTCTTCAGCGGGGCGGCTTATGCTTCCCCCAGTTCTGAAAATACTCCGGTGTACGTGCTTCCGCAGGAAGGACAGGTGAGCGGAATGCGTTTTATCACCTGATGGTTGATGTGATTGATAAAATCCGTCAGGAAAGCAAAGTCGGCCGGATCAAGATTTTCGATCACTTTACGGTTCACCGCTTTGAGTGTTCCCAGCTGTGTTACGACTTTTGACAGCAGCACAAGGTAAAATTCTCCCGAATTCCGCTGGACGCCGCCGTCCCGTTCTATCGACAGCAGATCGCTCACTTTCGTGAGCCGCATTGTTCCCGTTACCCGCGTTCCGCTGTTGGGCTGCAGCCCCGTTCCTTTCGGAAGGGAAAAATGAAATTCATCACGTATCTTCATTTACATCTCCAGCCGGCCGAATCTGCCGTTTTCTTTTGTTTCCGGTTCAAACGCGTTGTCCATGGAATCCTGTTCTGATTCCCTGACTGCAGGGGCTCCGGGAGCTGCCCGTTCCGCCGCCTGCGGCTGAGGGGCTGCAGCTTCGGTGCGGTTCGTGAGCAGAATGCGCCGGTCTCCTGTCTGAACGTAGACCAGATCCGCTTCCGTCGTAAAAAGCGACAGTTCCGGAAATGTGTATTTCCGCTTCAGCGCGAGCAGCGCCTGCGCGAAATTTGCATACTCAGGCTGTGCCGCCTGCGCTTCGGACCGCCCCTGAACGCTGCCGCTCTCTGCAAGCAGCAGTGCAAGCGCGTCCCTGAGAACGGATCCCTGAATGCCGTCTATGGCTGTTCTGATTTCTTCTTCTTTCATAGGTTATGTGTCCTGTATGTCGTAAGTATGTTCTGTGCCTGTTCCCTGTACGCAATCGCCGTACCGGGCGGAGGCGGGCAGATCCGGGGAACGCCGTACACTGCCGAACTTTCACAGTCGTCCGTTATTTCGCCGCTGCAGTGTATGAACGCGCAGTTTACGAGCGACGCTCCCCGCAGCGGAAAGCCGGAGAACGTACATCCGTAAAAAAGGCAGTTTTTGAGTTCCGCTCCCGAGAAGCCGTTCATGCCGCCTCCGCAGGTGATCTCAAAGCGGGCGGCGTAAAATATATCGTTCTCTGCCGAGGCGAATATCCCTTCAAAGTCGGAGAAGAGCGCGTTTGTAAAAATGCTGTCCGTGATAGAGCAGCGCTGCATCGTACACTGGACGACTGATGAACGGTTTGAGCGGATGCCCGCCCAGTGCGTTTTAATGAGTGTCACGCCTGAAAATGCAAGCTGTTCCCACCGGCAGCCGGTGAAGGACGTGTTCATAAGGCTTGAACGCGAAATATTCGACGATACGAACTGCGAGTCGGTGAACTGCACGTCGTTTGCGTTTGAATCGCGCATGTGAACGGAATTCCATCCGGCGCCGCGTATGGCAGTGCCGTCAAGAATACAGTTCTGTATCTGGCTATCTGCAAACGTTCGCGCGCTGATCGTTTCATATATCGTGCTGCTGTCCGTCAGATTCTGAAGAAACATAGGTCATGCATCTCCTTTTTTTCCGCTGTCAGTCACGTTTTCGTACAGACGCGAAAGAACGAGATTGTATTTCTGACCGCAGTTCGGACAAACCGTTTGAATACTGGTGTTTCCGGGACTGTTTATCTGGCGGTACAGCAGCTGAAGATACAGAAAATCTGCTTCATACAGATTTTCAATATCCGCTCTCTCCGGTTTTATGCCTTCAAGATCGTCAATGACGGTCGCAAGAAGGAGAATATCACGGTACCGCGAATTCATGGCCGTTTCTTCCGCACTCTGGATGGTCAGTTCGTCCCCGGTCGTTGCGGAGTGCATCGTTCCCCTGCGCAGCAGTGTTCCGCTTTTCTCAAGACCGAGGGGCAGATAAAATGGTACGGTATCAGACATTCTGACTGTCCTCCTTTTGAATCACAGTATCAGATCCGGACGTTTCCTGTTCATAAAACTCCGGCTTCTTTTCAAAATTCGTCACGACTCCGAGACTGTCTTCCAGTTCTTTTGTCATATCGATGCATTTTTTTCCTTTGCTGCCGAGCACGTTGATCGTAACTTCCCCGGTGTCTGAAATTGCAATTTCAAGTTCCTGCTTTTCACTCATTCTGTCCGCTCCTTTTGTAAATCTCCAAAATGTATAATAATTAATAATTTATTATTTTTTGCTGTCTTACGCGCTGTTTCCGTGATCTGTCTGTTCGTTTATGCGCTGTACGCCGTTCCACGGACGGCGCAACGGTAGAGTATCGGTTACGAAAACGTTGTTTCTTTGTGTGCGGCTGTTATTTATTTTAGTAGCTATCTCTATTAAACAGGTGAAATTAGATATATTGGTCATTTTAGAGAAAAATAGACCGATATATTTCCCTGTTTCTATATCTGAAATAAAATAAATAATTTTATTTTCGGACAGAACGCGCACTGTGCGCTTGCTGTCACGGTTTATTTTCTGCATACAATAGAAAAAAACTTTCAATTTAGATCTTCTCCAGAAAAAATAATTTTTTATTTCTACAAAGTATAACACGTGATTTTGGAAAAAAAGCTCAGAAGTAAAAAATTTCAAAAAAATTTCATGAAAACATTGTTTTAAAAAAAACATGAGTTATAGTGAGAAGTAAATCGCTTGAGAAAAAAATTTTAAGGACTGGTTTTATTAAAAGTTATTATGAATAGAAATTTATTGGGAAAGGGATGGGCGTTCCCCGTTGCGGCTGACGTACACGGAGATGTAGCCTTTTCAAGCTGCGAAAAAAGCGTCGAAGAGTCGATACGCATAATACTCAGTACTACACCCGGAGAGCGGGTGATGCATCCTGATTTCGGATGTAATATTAATAAAATATTATTTTCTCCGAATTCTCCAAAAACTATATCTCTTGCAGTGCATTACATCGAAGAAGCGATCGTAAAATGGGAACCGCGCGTTATTCTGACAGACGTCACGGGTACGCAGGATCCCGACAATCCTTCTATGGTGAATATCAATATAAAATATGAGATACGATCGGTGAACACATTCTTTAATATGGTATATCCCTTCTATCTGGAGCGAGGCGAAAGTGATTCCAAAAAGCAACTTGGATGACAGAACATTCGATGACATTGTAGAAGAAGCAATTCGTCTTATACCGCGGTATTGTCCCGAATGGACCAATCATAATACGTCCGATCCGGGCATCACACTTGTGGAATTGTTCGCATGGATGACGGAAATGACGCTGTACCGGCTGAACAAGGTGCCGGAAAAAACATATCTTTCTCTTCTTGAACTTATGGGGCTGTCACTCGTGCCTCCTCAGAGCGCACGGGCGATCATACGTTTTTTTCCGGTTGAAGGGTACAGTAAACCGGTAAAAATCAAGTCGGGAACAAAAATAGCGGCGGTAAACGACGAATCAGACACGCTTGTGTTTGAAACCGAAAAGGACATAACGGTGAGCGCGTGCGCGCTGTCCGCCTGCGTTAACCGCAGCGGCGAGCGCTGGACCGATTACTGTACGGAAGCGGGCCTGGAACAGTTCGAACTGTTCGATACGAAAAACTCCGTCGAACACGTTTTGTACATAGCTTCTCCGGTGTTCAAGTATCTTGAAAACGAGCATCACGTGGAGCTTGCCTTTACCGGCGTTCAGGAAATACTGTCCGCGAACGACGAACTGACGAATCACCTGTTCTGGGAATACTGGGACGGACGTGCGTGGACGCACCTTGAATCTCACCTTTCCGTTACGGGTGCGCGCCAGAAGGACAATACCGTGTATCTGTCGGGGCCGGCCGACATTCAGCCGTGCATGGTGAACGGCAGGGAGAACTTGTACCTCCGGGCGGTTCTTGCCGACGTTCCCGACAGACTGACTGCCCTGTCCGTAAAAAAAATTACGGTCAGAACAATTTTCGGCGGTCTGGGATTTATTCCCGATACGTGCCTTTCAAATTCCGGGGCCGTCTACACGCCCTCGGACATGAACGCCAGTTTCCGGTGTTTTCTGAAAATCCGGGATACAACGAGATATTCTATATTGCCGCCGATGAAATTTTCAAAAACTGCGGAACGAAAGTCAGACTGACCTTTACGTTCAGCGAAGTCTATACGGGCGGTGACGAGAACGACAACGCGCTCTTTTCCTATGAATACTGGGACGGGAACGACTGGTGCAGCGTGAGCCGCGCGGCGGCCGATTTCTCCGATGGTACGTTCGGGTTTAAGCAGAGCGGGGAAGTTTCTTTTACGCTGCCGGAAAATATTTCACCAGTGGCGGTAAACAACGAGGAACATTTCTGGATCAGAATACGGCTGCTGACAAAAGATTTTTCAATCGGCGGGGAATATGTGCAGAATGAAAGCGGAAACTGGATGTGGGTGTTCAGTTCAAAAGTACAGTCTCCCCTTCTGAGCAAGATCCGCATTACGTACGAAGCAAAAAAGCAGCTGCCATCGGCTGTGTTTTCCAGCAGCAATTTCCAGTGGCTCGATTTTCCGCAGCTTTCTGCCGACTGTCCGGACGAAGAACTGGGCGAACACACGCTGTTCACGATACAGACGAGCACGAATCCGTCGCTCTGCCTCGGGTTTTCAAACCGTCTCGCGGCGGGCGACACATCGCTGTATTTTAAGGTTGACGAGTCGGCGCTTTTTTCTCCGAAACCAGCGCTCCCGTCGCTGTTCCGCGGAACGGAATTCCAGACGGCAAAACAGCGGCGTCTGATCGACTTTATATGGGAATACTGGAACGGAACGGAATGGGCCGTCCTTGAAACTGCCGACAGAACGGACAGTTTCCATGAATCCGGGTTCATCGAATTCACGACGCCGGAAGATATGACGCCCGCCGATTTTTACAATAAAAACTGCTGGTGGGTGCGTGTGACGCAGCTGTCGGGCAGTTTTGAAACCGTTCCGCACATACAGGCCGTGCTCCTGAACTGCGTCTACGCCCGCAATGAAAACACCTATACCGACGAAATACTCGGTTCGGGAACCGGCGGACCGGGACAGCAGTACACGGCTGCGCATCCGAACCTGCTGCCCGGCGCCGTGCTGTACGTTGATGAAGGCTCCGTTCCGTCTGACAATGAGCTTGCTATGATGAAAAAAGACGGTATCAGCAAGCCGTGTTATACGGACCGGGACGCCGTGTGGGTCAGATACCGCGAGGTGGATAATTTTTATTCGTCAAACACGTTTTCGCGTCATTACTGCGTTGACTATAAAACAGGGAATATTCTGTTCGGGGACGGCCAGCACGGCGTGAATCCTCCGAAACGGAAATTTAATATCCGGCTCGCATCGTACCGCACTGGCGGCGGGGAGCAGGGAAACGTCGCCGCGCATACGCTGCAGATACTTACGCAGGCTGTGCCGTTCATCGCGGGATGTGACAATCCGTTCCGCGCGGAAGGCGGTGCGGACATGGAAACAGTGGAAAATCTCAAGTCGCGCGCGGCCGGTGTATTTAAAAGCCTCCAGCGCGCGGTAACGGCCGAAGATTTCCAGTGGCTCGCGCGTGAATCGTCGGCTTCGGTCGGGCGCGCGTACTGTCTGGGAAGCAAGGACAGGCAGGGCAGGATATGCATCGTGATCGTTCCCGCCATATCGGCTGTTTCGGATTATGAACTGATGCTCGAACCGTCCAGAGAGCTGATACGGAGGGTCAGCGCGTATCTGGCGGAACGCAAGCTTGTCGGTACGCCGCTCACCGTAAAGGGGCCGGTGTACCGGTCGTTCGGTATTTCACTGGAGCTTGTGTTTAAGAGCGACGTAATGGATACGGAATTCCTGAAAAAACAGATCGAACGCGAACTGCGCCGGTATTTTCATCCGCTGGAAGGCGGAAACGGTACAGGCTGGGAATTCGGAAAGGAAGTGACCGGCGGCTCGATCCTGAAGCTGCTTGAACGGACTGCGGGAATACTTTCGATCGATTCGCTGGAAAATAAAGGATATTGATGA
>Ga0183099_1001031_pt1 | contig 17159 bp, 18 predicted proteins | sample Biomet1_FD_127788 | JGI IMG/M metagenome (GOLD analysis project Ga0183099, IMG submission 127788) | Microbial communities from bioreactor (seeded with anoxic lake sediment) at LBNL, California, USA - Biofuel metagenome 1 | ecosystem: Engineered > Bioreactor > Anaerobic > Unclassified ... | reverse complement strand
CGACACCAATTCCGCCTTGTCGGCCATTTCAGCCAAGCGCTTGAAATGCCCAATCTTCCACATGGAAGCCGGCAACCGTTGCTGGGATTGGAACGTTGCCGAGATGACCAACCGTACGATTGTTGATCACATCAGCGACGTAAATCTCCCTTACAGCCACGTCGCCTTTGACAACCTCATCCGCGAAGGCATGTCGGCCAACCGGACGTTTATAACCGGCAGCCCGATGAAACAGGTCATCATGGCCCACCAAAGCGAGATTGATGACTGTGACGTTCTAAAGACCATGGGATTAAAGGAGGATGGCTACATTGTCATGTCAGCCCACCGCGAAGAGAACGTGGACATTGAAGAGAAATTCAACCGCCTCTATCCAGCCTTAAATCGGATTGCTGACGATTACAAGATGCCGGTTATCTTTTCCGTCCATCCGCGAACCCAAAAACAATTCGACAAAAAAGGCTTCAAGCTGTCAAAATTCATCCAAGATGACAAACCTTTTGGATTCTTCGAGTATATTAACCTCCAAAAACATGCCTATGTCGTCCTTAGTGACTCAGGAACTCTCACCGAAGAATCTTCTATATTGGATTTCCCTGCCGTCCTTATCAGAACCTCTACCGAAAGGCAGGAAGGCATCATTCACGGATCCATCGTTACAGGCGGCGTGGATTACGAATCTATTAACGAAGCAATAAAAAAGGCCAGATTCATCCATCGAGAAGGGCCGAAGCCTTCTATCGTCCCCGATTATGACGTTGAGAATGTTTCGTCTCAAGTGGTGGAGTTCATTCAAAAGTACGTTGATGTCGTGAATAAGGAGACCTGGTTGGAGTAATTCGTTTTTTGTGAACCCCAAAGCCTACTAATGGAGTTTTTTCGGATTTTGTTAATTTGTTGAGCCGAGAACCACCAAACCGATTCGTTCATTGGGAACCGGGACATATGGAATTGGCAGTAACAGTTTCATTTGTCATTGTCGGAATCCGGAGATGTCAATGTTGCATCTTTCCTATCCATTCAATCCCTGAAGGGATTCGTTCGGTTTTGTAGAACCAAGGGAGTTCATTTGCAAACCGTCTTCGTTTTAGTGCCGTTCAGGGCATTGAGCGAAAAGGCGCGCATCCTTTTTTTGTTCGTTGTGGTAGCGACGCTTGATCTCCATGTGTCCTGTGATGGTTAGATCATTCCCTAGTAGATTCCAATCGTACGCAACCATTTCGGCCTTCTCTCTAAAATGGAACGGTCGAGTGGCTTCCACACCCCTTTTTTCATCGACCAAGGTTCGAATCTTTGAAGATCGGCTTTCGTTAATGACCCAAACCTGTCGAAATAATCATCATTTTTCTTTATTGCATCCAGGTGGCTATTTCCACTTTTTCTTGAAGAAGCAAAGCTTGGGAGTTTCTCTTTCTCTTATCGTCCACAAATCTTTAGTTTAATCGGGATTTAACAAGAACTTGTTAATCAAAGAATGAACTCTTATCATAGAGTGGATAGTGGCGATGAAACCAACAAACTGAATCATTTGCTCTTTGTGCCTTCAAAGATGGTTCAGGCTTCAAAAGGGTTTGATGAGATTGAAGCATTTGTCAATTATCCAGAAGAACTCGTCATTTGCTTGTAGGATTGGATGCTGACGTAGCGATAGGGCAACATCAGGGGTACCTTTTCTTAAAAAACATGAATATTGCAATAATTACTGCCGGCGGAACTGGCCAAAGAATGCATTCAAAGACGTTGCCGAAGCAATTTTTGATTGTTCACGGCCGTCCAATAATCGTCCACACGGTATCCAAGTTCCAGGACTCACCTTTGATAGATGGGATTATTGTTGTGTGTTTGGAACAGTACATTCCTGATATGAAAGCGATATTGGGGGAACATCACCTAACAAAAGTTTCGGCGGTTGTTCCTGGTGGTGAAACTGGTCAATTATCGATTTACAATGGTTTGATTAAAGCCAAAGAAATCTATGGCGAAGATGGCAATGTTGTTCTGATTCATGATGGAGTCAGGCCACTCATCAATGAAGACGTGATTGAAGAAAATATTGATTGTGTAAACCGTTACGGTGGCGCCGTTACGATTTCCTATATTGGGGAAACGGTATTGAAACAAGATGAGCAACAAGATGTCGCGGTTGTATTTCAAAAGAACGAATGTTATTTAGGAAGAGCACCTCAAAGTTTTAGATTGAAGGATATCCTTTTAGCCCATAAAAAAGCAAAGGACGAAGGAATGGCTAGTTTCATCGACAGCGTTTCGTTGATGAAGCATTTTGGATTCGACGCCCACTGTGTTATTGGGCCTTCCGAAAACATTAAGATAACTAACCCGATGGATTTCTTTCTTTTCAAAGCCATTCTTGATTCTAAGGAAGACGAACAAATCAATGTTCTGTAATTATTATGAAAAGCAGTAAAAATGTTTTAGCGAACCAAATGGAGAAATCCATGGTGCTCACCGAAGAAGAAACGGCAAAGTTAAAAAGTATAAAACTCGGCATTTTGATAGATCTCGATAATCTTTGCCGTGAGAATGGACTGAAAATGTTTTTGGCTTTTGGCACCTTACTTGGAGCCGTCAGACATAAAGGCTATATTCCATGGGATGATGACATTGATGTAATGATGCCAGTAGAGGATGCGATGAAGGTGAAGGATATTGCGGCCAAACTCCACCCCAATAAATATGAATTTAACTCAATTCTCTATCCGGAGACGGAAGACCCATTTCCTGGCATCAAAATGATGTTGAAAGGCACATCCCAGGTGGAACACGCGAACTCCGGCTATCCGTGCCACCGAGGAATTGACATTGATATCTTTCCTTTGATCGAACTCCCCAAAGGCAAAAAATCGAAGAGAGCCATGAAAAATCTCACCTTCTTTTTTCACGTGAATGCCATCACTTACGAATACAAGCACCCATGCAATTTGCTCTATAGCGAAAACAAGAACATCCGCCAGTATTACGAGCAGAGACGGAGAATAGGTTTTTTGTTAATGCCACTAGCTAGAAAAGCCCAAAAGAAAATGATTTCTTGTTATAAAGTCAAGACTGGTAGTGGAAATTACACATGCAGTTACACAGTGGACAACGATGTTAATGATGCGATGATCGCCAATCCCACCCCGGTTGTGTTTGAGGGCCATGAATTTCTCGCTTGCGGTCAAATGGAACGGACGCTTTTCGCCTCGTATGGTCCGAATTATATGACCCCGCCTCCCGCCAAAGAGAGAGAATCACATTCTTACTTGGATGTTGATTTCGGCGGATATAAATAATAGTTAAATGAAATTATTGATAATCGTTCCAACTTCGTCTGGTTTCGTAAATTTTCGATCTGAGCTTGCTCAATACTTTATGGATAAGGGCGATAAGGTTTGTGCAATAGTAGGGGATTCGGAGAGACTTGAAACCATAAAAGACCAAGGAGTGGATGTCAGAGTTGTTCCGTTTGAAAACAAAGATAAAAATCCGTTCCGAAATTTGAGTTTAAAAAAGGAATTGCAAAAGGCAATTCAGATCTTTCGTCCCGATGCCGTTTTGACATGTCAGGCAAAGCCAAATGTTTTGGCATCACCAGCGGCAAGAAAAGCTGGCGTTAAAACGATTATTTCGCTGGTGGAAGGGCTCGGGGACCCTTTTCAGCCAAAAACCCTTAAACAAAAAATATTTTTGGTCTTCTATAAATGGTTGTATCGCAAAGGTGTTAAGAAAAATAATTTGACGATATTCTTAAATAAAGATGACCAACGTCTTTTTTTGAAGGACAGGATTGTTTTTGGCGATAGAACGCTTTTGATTCCTGGGATTGGGATAGATGCCTCAAAATTTGAACCGACCCCGTTGCCTAGGGAAAAGGTAGTCTTAAACGTTGCTCGTTTGCTGCGTAACAAAGGCATCCTAGAATACTGCCAAATTGCGGAGGCAACGAAAAAAATTGATCCTTTTATTAACTTCAATTTGTTAGGGGCCGAAGGCGATTTGACAAAAGACGATATAAAACAATATACCGATAAAGGAATCGTGAATTATTTGGGATACACGACCAATGTACAGAAATATGTGAGAGAATGCGACCTCTTTTCTTGCTCTTCTTACAGAGAAGGATTTCCACGGGCGATTCTTGAAGCGATGGCTTGCGCTAGGCCGATCATGGCATCCAACTGCATAGGATGTCGAGATGCTGTTCCGCCTGGCTGTGGATGGGGCGAGTTGTATGAGTTGCATGATATAGAAGGGTGCGCCAAAAGAATCGTGAAATTGTTAAATGATTATGATTCACTCGAACAAATGGGTTTAAAGGGGAGAAAAGCGGTAGAAACGACTTTTTCTTCCGCTCGTATCAATACGATGATATACGACAAACTGAAGGAGATCCATTCTCCTTCATTGTAATTGGCTTGTATTACTAGCTTTTTGCTTTGGATATTGCGGCGTTTATATGTTGGCGATATTGCTTGAATGTTTCTTTGGCCTCGTATTGATTCATACGCTTTTCATCGAAATTACGGGCTAATTTGTGGTTAATGAGCCAACTCTCCCACTCTTTAAGGGCTTCATCTTGTGGTTGTATTGGCAAAAAAACTACGTTCTCATTGATTTTTGTTTCGGGAGAGATGTTTTTTGATAGCAAGCATGGTAGCCCATTGAAAAGGGCCTCAATCAACGTGACTGGGAAACCCTCATATTTTGAGGAAAGAGCAAATCCATCGAAGGCGGAATAATATTCATCGTCGTTCATCACGATTCCGCCACAAAAAGCAACGCTGGATTCAATATCTAAGTCTTTTACTAATCGTTTCAATTCGTTTTCTAAAGGCCCCCAGCCAACGATCATAAGATATATTTCCTTATTGTGACTTTTCATTTGGGATACGAGTTGAATGAGAAACTGCTGGTTTTTGACATTTGTCATGCGGCTGACCGTTCCTATGACGGTAGCGTTCTCTGGGATTCCATATTTTTTTCTCAACTGTTTTCTTTTCTCAATACTGAAAGCGAATTTTGTGGAGGACACGCCGTTGATAAGTACCGGGGCTTCCTCCCCAATCTCCTTTCCAAAGCGGTCAATTCCTGCTTGTCTTCCGCAAGTCAAATAGTAATCAGCATAATGCTCCGCTTTCTTATAAGCTTGGCGGAGATAAAAAGCCCGTAAACCTCTATCGTGGAACGTGTTGTGGGAGTGAAGCATCGTAACGAAGCCATACTTTTTGGCGACCTTCAAATATATCTGAGCACAGCTGGAAATGTGCCCATGGACGACATCCCATTCGCCCTCGTGTTTTCGAAAGAACGCATTCAATTCCTTCGTATATTGGAAGTAGTTATGGACCTTGTATTTATGTACATGGTAGATATGGCCGCCCGCCTTTTCAATTTCATCGTCGTATAAAGCCCGCTCAAATGTGTGCGCCAATATATCGATTTGGACGTCATCGTCCTTGTTTCTGATTAGATTCATAATCAGGGCTTCCGCCCCTCCGGCGTTCATGGAACCAATGACCTCTAAGATCCTTAACATAAAAACCCTCCTTGTTTACTTTTTGGATCCCTTGCTCATAAAATCGCGATTCTTTGTCGATAGGATTCCTGTGCTCATTTTTTAGTAGGCTTCAATCTATGCCCCATTATCTACTAAGATCTTCGTTCTTTCTATTTATTCTGTTCCTAGATTTACTCGTTTATTGGTCAGTAAAACAAAGAAAAATCCCAAACCAGGTATGGTATTACTTGCTGATTTAAAGGAGAATATAAGAGAAAGAGACAATCATTGCGGAAGCCATCGTGATCTCTCCTTGTTTGACGATCTTTGCCGATATTCGCTTAACACGCAAGCCACCAGCGACGGTTGCCGCAAACACGAGGATAAGGACCCTGCGGGCTTACGTAAAAGCCAAAAGTGAAATATGGAAAAAATGTTGATCATTACAAACTTCAGTTTTTCTGAAATTAGCGGTGGGGCTACTGCTTTGTTTCTTAGAAGAGCAGAAACTTTGATGGAAGAAAAGGGAATTGTTACCTATTGTGTAACAAGCACGAATGCGTTTGATGACGATTTTTCTTACTTTCATTCGAAAAAGATAACCAAAAAAGGCGAAATCGAGGGCACATTCTTAGATCTCCGACCTGAATATGTCTTGTTTTTTGGGTCAATCTCATTCAAGTATGCGAGGAAGATAAGAAAGATTGGTGAGAAAAATCATATCAATTGCGAATATTTGATTGATATTCAGGGGTGTCCGGAAGAAGGGACCGATTATTCCCGATCCCTTTTGGCCAGGGCGAAACTCATTGTGAAAAAAGCCCTGACCAAGCAAATTTCTCGATGGGTAGATGGTGCTTTTGTTGCTTCCAAGAATTTGATCGATTATGCAAAGAAGTACTATTTCGTCAGCAGGAAAAGAAACCCCAAATTCTATTTATGCCGATGCGGAATGCTTTCTTTGCCTGATTTTGGCTCGATAAAATCAAACAGAGTAGAATTTCGCGAGGAAAACTTCATTCCACAAGATTCAATAGTTTTTTGTTATGCCGGTTACACCGAAGCTTGGCAAAGGTTTTGGGACATCGTGGGTTTATTCAAGAAATATGACGAAACCGTCCGCAATGCCTATTTCGCCTTTTTCTGTCCCGCCACAGAAAAAGAGAAAAATGATATTATGGCAAATTTCCCCAAAGGCAATTGTATCGTCAAATTGTTGAAAAGAGAGACGTTTAAAATCGGCCTCGATGCCTGCGATGTCGGGGTTTTGTTAAGAGACTATAACACCACAAACGCGGTCGCCTTTCCCAATAAGTTCTCAGATTACTTGAGTTCAGGATTGCTTATCGCAATCAACAACGCTTTGCCTGAGCAAGTCACCCTTTTGAAGGACTATGGTTTGCCTTTTATCGATTCGGAAAAAATGATGGGTGTCGGAGAAGTAAAAGTATTAGAGGATGTTTTAACAAATAAAGATGCATATCTTGCTAAATGCAAAAAACTTTGTCGAGAAGAACTACTGTATTCCTTTCAAGTGAAGAAGTTGGATTTGTAGATTCAGGGCACAACTATTGTGGTGTTGCCGTCTTATCTGGTACATATCCTTCTTTCAATAGGAATACCAGACTTTACGTTTGCCGAAAACATTTGAACATCGTTGCCACAGCCCTTATTCCGCCAATTCTTGAATGGCTTTTTTGAATAACTTCTATGTCTATATTGGTTGGGGAACTCGTCAGAATGCTCTTGGAATCTGGCAATTTCTGGTTTTACCGGTTTCAGTTCATCTTCGTGATCACGATGCCATCAGGAAAGAACAGTTCTCGTAGTGGAATCGTTTGTGCTGACGTTTGAATCCGGCCCCCGTTTTCTTCAATTGAGAAGAAGTGGGAAAAACGATCTGTTTTTAAATGTCGGTTTTTTTCTCCTTGTAAAACTCCTGTTGTTTAGTGACTTCTTGGTATGGCGTTTCTTTCACCATCACGCAGAATACTCTTTTTCGAACTGAAACTTTATTGTAATATCCAGTGTCAAAAACGATTTTCATTGTTTTGGCCAAAAAGACAAAATCAATGTGCGATAGATCGTACTGACAATGCAGTTTTGGCTGATGATCCTGACGTCATTTTGCTTTGAAAAACGAATCTCTTTTATCGGAGCATTTTTTCTTGATTTCCAAAGATTTCTTTTACATGCGTTTCTTTTTAGCATCTTATCTTAGTGATATTGTTTTTTAACCTATTGGTTGTAACTAAACTCAAGGCTAAGCATGCGTAGAAAGTTGGCCAGTTGCCTTCTGAAAGGAATTTTTCCAGCAAGACGCAAACTACCATGACCACGATGTACTTATAATTTGAATCTTCACCAAGCCCACAATTGCTAACGCGATAAAGGGGCGTTACGTAAATAATCAAATAACACGCCAAACCAGGGATGCCTAATTCCAGCAAAGTTTTGAGCATATCGTTATAAGTTGCGGCGACATTCGAGGTGTCAAATTTCACCGTTGCGTTTCCAATCCCATACCCGACACCCCAAGGATTTCTTATCCACACATTTACAGCTGCGAGCATGTTATCGAACCGTCCGGAATTACCTTCATCAAATGGATTAGCGCTTTTTAAAGCCTCAATTATATAAAGCCTAGTTTCGCTTATGCTAAAAACAATTATCACGGCAGAGATTACGAACCCCATCGTTAATAGGATTAGCGTTTTTCCAATGGTTGTCTTCCATTTTTCCTTCAAGAAATTGGAAATAGATTTTACGGATAAAAGAACTCCTATTACAGTGCCAATGATAAAAACAACGACGCTCCCAGATTGTGACAAGAAGAAAAGGACGAATCCCAATATCCAAATAAAGACTCGCATCCATTTGTTTTGAAATGGAACATCAGCATTGGCATCAAAACACACAAACAAGCGGTCATGTGAGATGGTTCCAAGAAGAGTCCCTGGGCGCGGAAATTATAAGATGGAATATAATACCCACTTTCCATGTTTCTTCCAACAAAGGTTAAGTATTTTAACGTTAATGAAACGCCCATAAGTCGGAATGCAAGAAAAGCAATTAGTGAGGCAAAGAAATTCGCGATCAGACCGATTAAAAACCCTCTGAAAAGCGGTTCTAGGTTTTTTCTGATTAAGACGATGACGATAATTTGTATGACTGCGTTCCAAAAAAAATAAATTACTGCTTTGAAAACAAGATCGTATGTAATGGCATCGTTGACATAAAAAAAGCCGTTAATGAATGAAACGAAAATTAATCCTATAAAAATTAAGCACGGAATCCCGACGAAACGAAGCACTTCCAGCGCGGTTTGTAATAGACGGTGTCTCTTTTTGATTATTTCTACAATCAAAATGATAACGCCAAGAAGTTGAGAATAATTAAGGTAAGTATTACCGCTGGCGCTTCGATAAAAAAAGAAGATGTTGGAACATAAAAGAATGCCATACACCATTATTAGCAGGTCAAAAGCCTTATTTGCTATTTGCTTAACCTTTGTCATTCTTCCTCTTTTGAAATATCCATATGATCACGGACGTTCCGGCTGTGCATAGAATAATTAAGGCAAGAAAGATGGCCGTGAATATGACGCTGGTTGGGTGCGAAGCTGATTTGTGGGCGTTTGAATCATATTGTCCTTTTAGTTCTGAGATTTTTTGCTCCAACGAAACCTCATGCGTTTTCTTGAGGCTAGGGTCATTCAGTTCATACTCTTCCCTTGTGTAGTCATAAATGTAGGAGGTCGAAAGATACTGGCCGTTGTAACCGTCTTTCCATTTGCTCAGGAAATTGTTCTGGATTTCCTGATAGGCGCTGAACCCATTGTCATATGAGTCACTAAATGTCAAATAAGATCCAAGCAACAACGACATCACTCCAACGTCGGGAACTGTATCACACACCCCAAACATAATTTGTTTATTTGGGTCACGAATTTTGTATAGTTTTGAGGGATAAATGTCATAACACCACGTGGTTTCCCCTGATTTTACAGAGACATCAACGTTCCAAACCTCTATTTTAAACGCCTCAGATCTTACTGGAATGTCGTAGTAGTAATAATTGCGTCCATTATAAGACTGATAGACACTCATCTTGTTTCTGGCCTCGCCGGAGCTAAAAAACGAGTCTTTTGTAACGATGAAAAGCTGACTTTCGTCTGAAACCCAATTCTTCGTTGCCTGTATATGGGTGGAGATTATTCTTTTTGTCGAGAAGTTCGACGAATTTTCCAGTGGGCCAAAGCGTATCGCTGTTTTTGGAACAATAAAAGAAGTATCAACAGGAATAAGAGTCAATATTGCTATGATCAAAGCTTTCATTTTAGTTTTTCAAACATATTATACAAGAACTCGTCTAAATGTTTATTTCCGTCTGAATTTTTTTGTTGTAAGTCGCCAAAAAACCTATTGGAGTTTGCGAGTGAACAGTAAGACCACTAGATGCTTGCATATAAATCTAAGCAATTTACTTTTATTTTTTGGCTAGTGGCGTGCTCTGGAAAATAATGTTTGGCACCTCGGTGCTTCTGGCCCCGCAGGGCACGTTCCCTTCTATTGAGGCATTTCCAGGTCAAAACAACAAAAGGATATTTACATAGATAACGATCCTCTCTTGGTTTTCGTTATTGCTTAAAAGAAAAACGATTATCAAAATGGAAAACACTAAACCAGAAGTGTAGTGCTCATCGACTTAAGTGCACACGATTACAAACATATTATTTTGTCACTGTGTCTTTCCGAACACCGTTTTAGTTTATGTCTTTTCGCATTCATGGCAGCAATCATCAATGGTGTGGCAAAGATTACCTCATTTAGCTTTTGTTCGTTTTCTGGGCTCTTTGGAAAGTCCTTTTACCACGAAAAGTGTTCCAATCTTTGGAGATCCTTTTGTTCCTTGTGAAGAAACGGTTGGTCTTACCATGTTGACAAAATGTACGTTTTGAGAATCCGCTCACCCCTGTAATCGGAAACATTACGGCCGAAAATGCGCTAAACCAACATGTCTGGAAACGACCTATAGGTTTTCCATCGTCAATTTTGTCACTAATTTCGCAGCAGCGGGGTGGAGACCGAAACACCTCTACCACCCCAATCTCCTGACCAATCTTTTTCATTTTTTTATTGGTCTGATGGCATGTCGCCCACTTAGTTTAGGCAATTGCCAGGAGGGATTTGTACAGAACTTTTTGTTAGTAAACAACTGACACATATGTCGTCGATCAAATAGATGCCTCTTATGAAGCCCTGAACGTTTCCAACGTTTCCGAAATGAAGGCGATTGTTTGAGTGCGGTGAATATTAGGCCATGTTGTTTTCGGAAAGCTGTGAACGTTTTCCTTTTTTCCTATGCTATAATCGAAATAATCAAAGGTTTTGGTCATCCCTTGGCCATTGTTAAAAAATGAAAACGGATGTCTCGATAATAATAGTTAACTATAAAACACCTAAATTAGTAATTGATTGCGTTAAATCTATACACGATAAGTCATATGGGTTCACTTATGAAATTATTGTGGTGGATAACGACTCACAAGACGATTCGATTTCGGCCTTAAAAGGGAGCCTCGGGGATGAAATAACCTTAATAGAGGCAAAAAAGAATTTAGGAACGGCGAAAGGCTATAACCTTGGGGCCTCTGAAGCGTCAGGCCAATACTTGTGGTATTTGAATTCGGACACCATTTTGTTGAATAATGCGGGGCTAATACTAAAACAGTACCTCGATTATCATCCCAATGTGGCCGATGTCGGCGCTAATCTGTTCGCCTTGGATGGAACGCCGGCCTCTTCCTTCGAGAAATACAAGCCCGCTATAGGGCAAATAAAACGAAGCACTAACCTATTCGTGATCCTTTTTCATCGCATATTCAAAAAATCACTTTCCATTAACTTCAACTACAAAAACAAGCCGATGAAGATTTTCGATCCGAGTGCCGCCTGCATGATGCTCAGGGCAAACCTTTTGCAAAAGGTGGGCGGATGGGAAAAAGAAATATTTATGTATGGAGAAGAGCCTTTACTTTGCCACCGCTTTTCTGAAGAGGGATATTCCTCAATTAACGTTCCGCAAGCTAAACTCGTTCACCTTGAGGGAGCTAGTCAAGGCCAAAACGAATCCTTTAATCCGGGGCGGTATAGAAGGTTTTTGGACGGAACTAGTGTGTGTTTTTCAAAGATGTATGGCGACGAAGCGATTCTTCGTTATTTAAAAGTAAGGCTTTCCGCCGAAAAAAGCGTCTTGATTAAACATTCTTTATTTGGGAATAAAAGCAAGGCCCTTATTTCCAAACAAAAAGTTGAGATTCTTACAGATTATATTGTAAGAGAAGAAACGAAGAACTAATCGGCTAAACCCCGTTTTGGAAGAACGTCCTGAGTGGCATAGCATTTTTGTCGTGATTAATGGATTGAGGCTCGAATGTTCCGATTGTGTTCTGCGCATTACTCGGTTTGGCGTTTTTCGGTTTACTGTTACGGTTTTCAACCGTTCCAACAACAACGACCGGTATCGGTTCCCAAAGAAACAAATCGCTCCAATGGCGAGTAAGGTTAAGGCCAAGGCTCGTTTATGAGGCTGACGCCAACGTGAGAGAACGGCCTCATATTTGTGACAATAACACGGGTATTGACACGATAGTAATAAAAAGGCGTGTCAAAAAGCCTATAACATTTGTAGCCACAATTGGAGCCACTACCTTTGTCTTCCGAAGACCGGATTGAAAGAACCTAATAAGCCAGAAATCTTGATACCTTATTCCAAGATGGCCCGGGGCACGATTTGCGATACGCAATGGAATCCACGAAGGATTAGACCATATTGTTTTGGAGGTCAAAACACCATTTCGATAGAGTAAAAGGCCCGGAACCATCAAATAGAACCGTAATAACCCACTATGACTTCAACATGTCCAATCAGGCGAGTATATTAGATGGATGGAACGACATTACAAATTATTTTGTAACTGACTAGTTTTCCTATCAAGATGGAAGAAAACGAAAACGTAAATGAAAGTAAATCCGCCAATGGGACTCCGATTAAATCCCAAAGCGTAAAAAGAAATTTTGGTTATCAAGCAATTTACCAAATCATTGTTTTGGTAATACCGTTTATCGTTGAGCCATTCTTGACCAGATGGCTTGGATCGGAGGCTTTGGGTGAGTACAACTATGCCTCCTCATATGTTTCGTATTTCGTTATGTTTTCCGGCCTGGGAATAAGCCAATATGGCGTTCGTTTAATGGCCTCAAGAAAAAACGATTCCCAAAAACTTAGGCATGCATTTTGGTCGCTTTACTTAACCCATTTTTTTGTAGCTTTTATTGCGACAATTGCTTATTTCTTTTTTGCTTTATTTTTCCCGAAGACAAACGCTTTTTATTTGATCGGCATCATCACAGTAATTGCCACTTTATTTGACACAACATGGCTTTTCACTGGATTGGAAAATTTTCGGAGAGTGGTGATTTGCAACTTAATTGTCAAGTTAATCACGACGACCCTAGTGTTCATTTTCATCCGCGATCCAGGCGATATTTATTTATATGCCTTTATTGTGGCGGGCGGTCTTGTTCTATCCAATCTTCTATTAGTACCCTTCGTTGTGAAAAACATTAAGCCTATTAAAGTAACAGCTAGAGAGTGCCTTTCCCACGTTAAGCCCTTGCTGACTCTTTTTGTGGGGGTTATTGCCATCAGCGTTTACACTGTTTTTAACAAAACTTTGCTCGGTCTATACGGGATGATAAATGAAGTTGCTTTCTATAACTATGCCGACAAGATTATCAATATTGTTAAGACAGTATTAATGGTGATTATTACTGTGACATTCCCAAGGGTTTGTGCCTTGGTCGAGGAAGGAAAGGAAGACGAAGCAAAGGGATATGTAAATGTCTCCATTGAACTCGTGACGTTACTTGGAATGGGCGCAATGGCAGGGATTCTGGCACTGGGCGAAGAATTTGCCACGCTTTATTTCGGAGAGGCTTTCGCTGCATCTGGGGTTATGCTGATGTGGATGTCTGCCCTACCATATTTGGTTGGTATGAACAATATCCGCGTTTCCTTGTTCATGATCCCATATCACAAAGATAGGACTCTGACTCTAACTTACATCTTTGCTTCCGTTTTAAACATCGGGACATCTTTGCTGTTTATAAACATCATGGGTGCTAACGGCGTAATAGTTGGCACTCTTGTGGCGGAAGCAACGAACTATATTGTTCTTTCAATCTTTTCTAGAAAACTTGTGTCTTGGAGGCGGTCTTTACTCACGTTGATTCCCTACGCCGCTTTCGGTGTCGTTATGTATTTCGTCACATTTTTCATAAAAAAAGTATGGACTGATTCAATCTTCCAACTGATTACCTTGGTTATGGGCAGTTTAGTTCTTTATTTGTTGTGTTCAGGTCTTTATCTCTTGTTCTTTAGCGATCAAAAAGAAAAATTCCGCACATTTCTTGCGAGATTTTTCAAAAGAAAACCAAAAAATGGAAATTCAACCAAATAGTCAAAGTAAGTTCTCTTTTAGAAGGCTAGGCAATTTGATTCTTTAAATAATCGACGATTCGTTCTGATGCGTGCCCATCCCCAAAAGGGTTCTTGCTTCCGCTCATTTGGTGATATGCTTGGCTATTTGAAACTAACAAATTATTGATTGCGTTATAGATATTCTCGCCTTTATTGCCGACAAGCTTTAGGGTTCCGGCATCAACGCCTTCGGGTCTTTCGGTGACATTCCGCATCACAAGAACAGGTATCCCGAAATGAGGGGCTTCCTCTTGAATGCCGCCAGAGTCAGTAAGAATAAGATGGGATCTAGCTATCAAGTTGTGGAAATCCAATACATCCAAAGGCTCAATGATTTTAATCCTATCGTTGCCATCAAACGCCTCATGAGCTGCTTTTTGGACTACGGGGGATAAGTGTGCAGGATACACAAGTTTATATCCTGGATGTTCATTAATTGCTTTTAAAATGCCTTGAAACATATTGGGGAATGCGTCGTAGTTCTCCCTTCGATGGGCCGTCATGAGAATCATTCGGTCATTTCCAAGCCAATCGAGGATCTCGCCTCGGTAATCTTTTTTTACCGTATACTTCAGAGCGTCTATTCCCGTGTTGCCTGTCACGATCATGGTATTAGGATCTTTGCCCTCTTTAATAAGGTTTTCTTTGGCAAGCGTGGTGGGACAAAAGTTGTATTTAGCAATTAATGAGATTGCCTCTCTGTTAAATTCCTCCGGAAACGGCTGATAGATATCGCCAGTTCTCAATCCAGCCTCAACATGCCCCACAGGAATTTGCATATAATATGCTGTTAAAGCGGATACGAAGGCCGTGGATGTATCTCCGTGGACTAGAATAAGGTCTGGCTTGATGTCGTTGAGAACGGGGGGAAGCTTTTCCATAACTGCCTCGTTTATGTCGAAAAGCGTTTGCCCCGGTTTCATGATATGTAAGTCATAATCGGCCGTTATCCCAAAAACTTCAAAAACCTGTTGTAGCATCGTTTCATGCTGACCGGTTGCCACCAAAAAGGTCTCGAATTCTTCCGCTTTCTTTAATTCTATATAAAGAGGGCACATCTTAATTGCTTCTGGCCTAGTGCCTACTACCATGACTATCCTTTTTTTCATCTTGTTATGCCTTTTTTAACTTACTTAAGCATATTTCATACTATTTAATTTGTTCGCTTGCCCCTAACAAGCATCTTTATTGAAGCGGAATGAGTTATGAGACATTTGGATAAAGCAGTTTTTCTTTTTGAACATTATCACACACCGTATCACCTTCAATAACCCTTTTCTGTCATTATATGCTGCTCGATGATCGGGGTGATTTGCTTCTTTGCTTTTTATGTTTCGGCCCAAGCTGAATAATCCCTTTTTGGACGAAGATAGATCACTTTGTTGTTTTTGCCCTCGTTAATTTGTTTTGTTAAGGCATTTCGGCCGCCCCTCATCAAAGGCGATGAATAAAGGTCGCGTAGTTCTTGCGTCTTCATCCATCGAGTTCTTTTCGGTTTGCCTTGGATCGTTTTCTAACTTAGTCATTGATCCCATATTACGAACCAGCATTTTACGATGCTGGCTGGCCAAGTTTTTAAATGTCTATTCCCATCATCCTGCCTTCTGGTCTCTTGAGGACGATGACGGCGGCGGAAGGAGAGATTTTCTTTGCGAAATCAAGCAAAATGCTGTAATTGTTGACGTTCATCTTGTGGTTCAGGTCTACCAAAGCGTAAACAGGGCGACTGTTGGCAATGATGTTTAGTAGGGCCTTGGCGATGGTTTTGTTGTCCGCTCCGGCCAGCCTTTGCTTCTCTGATTGTAAATTCTGTCTCAGCAATTGAATAAAAGAATCGCCATCGTATCTGAAGAAGGTTTCGATTCTGGATTTCAACGCCCCGAATCCTTTTTGCTTTTCGTCTTCCGGCTTTGAACCGGTGGTTTCCCTTGGTCCATTATCGCTTTTTGTCCGGAAGTAGGCCAATGAGACGCAAAAACCCTCGTTTTCTATATCCGCTCTCTTGAGCTGCATTTCGTCGGAATTCGTGGATCCAGGTTCCTCGTCTACGTCGCCAGGCAGTATCTTGACGCCCATTACCATGAGGACGTTGGTGTCCGCTCGAAACTCGGCGGGTTCCTTGAGCTTGTCAAACGCCGTCTTTCTTTCGAAGGGTAGCTCCAGGATGCCTTTCTTCGCGACGAAAATTCCATCGGAATCCGATAGTTCGATTACTTTGCCAGCTTTTGCGTTTTCCTCGCTTGCCATTGTTCCATTATATCCTCTTTTATCGAGCCATTAGTAAACCCACCCTCTTTTGATTTTGTTTCTCGTTTTGAAGGAGGCGATTGGTCGAAATCTCTTTTTGTAGAACCATAGCTTTGTTTTACGACAAGAACGGAAAGTCGACCACACACCAAAGATGGTATAACGTTTTCTTTGTTGTCAGGGAAACCATTAGGGTCTTTTTCGCACAACGTTTTCAAATAGGCTTTTTGGCTAACAATTGGACTCGCTTTGTTTGGCTGGAGAAAAAGTATGAGAAATCAAATTAATAAAATCAAAATATCTACGTTTTCCTTCTTGTTTGTCCTACAATTTGCTTATTATGAAGGGCATTATTCTTGCGGGGGGCTCCGGGACTAGGCTTTACCCTTTGACGCTGTCGGTCTCAAAACAACTCTTGCCGATTTACGATAAGCCAATGATCTACTATCCTTTAAGTATGCTGATGCTTGCTGGCATTCGTGATATTTTGCTGATCAGCACCCCTTCGGATACTCCTCGGTTTCAGGCCTTGTTTGGTAATGGTTCGAAGATAGGCTTAAATATTTCTTACCAAGTGCAACCGTCACCGGACGGATTGGCCCAAGCCTTTATCTTAGGAAAAAGTTTTATTGGCAACGATTCTGTAGCAATGGTCCTCGGTGACAATATTTTTTATGGTGGTGGCATCAGAAAAAGGCTTCTCGATGCCAAAGAAAAAGCCGAAAAAGGAGTTGCTACCATCTTTGGTTATTTCGTATCGGACCCCGAACGTTTCGGAATCGCCGAATTTGACAAAGATTTCAAAGTTCTGTCGGTTGAAGAAAAACCAGAGCACCCTACAAGCAGTTACGCAATCACTGGGATGGATTTTTTT
>Ga0183099_1001030_pt1 | contig 17166 bp, 15 predicted proteins | sample Biomet1_FD_127788 | JGI IMG/M metagenome (GOLD analysis project Ga0183099, IMG submission 127788) | Microbial communities from bioreactor (seeded with anoxic lake sediment) at LBNL, California, USA - Biofuel metagenome 1 | ecosystem: Engineered > Bioreactor > Anaerobic > Unclassified ... | reverse complement strand
ATTAATTAAATATCTTAATATACCGATTACTTTATCATGGTCATCATAAATTGGAACAGCAAGTTCCATTTTCTGCGTACCGTCCTCATTTGGAACATACTGGTATGCTCCGATAAAATCCCTTTTACTCATCGATGTCTCAATGATGCCGCTTTTCTTTTTTAAATGGTTGTTTTGAAGGTCTGTTTCCAACTTTTCAAAGCCATTCGTGTTACAGGTGTTATTTAAATATGCTGTGAAATCATTTTGATTCCCCTTCTGAATGACTGGGCCCTCCTTTCTCAGGACTACGACATATCCTGTTTTCGCAACTTGAACACTGTTAACGGAATCAAAGACAAAATCCAGATTAATTAAATATCTTAATATACCGATTACTTTATCATGGTCATCATAAATTGGAACAGCAAGTTCCATTTTCTGCGTACCGTCCTCTGCGACCACAGTACCGCTGTAGGAATCACTGCCGTTCATAATGCTTTGATAAAGTTTTGTCTTTTTAAGCGATAAGCCCTCCAGAGAGGTATCTGTTGAAGCAACGATATTACCTTTACTGTCGATTAATGATCCACAAATGATATTAATACGATAAGTAGTATCCTTCTGTATGATGAAATTCTTTCTCACTTCAATTTTCAAGGATTCGTAATACTGATCTCCTTTATGAGCATTTTGTGATAAAAGCGTTTTATATTCAGTAGCCTCCGCATCTTTTTTCACCGCTTCCAATTGTCTTGCAAAAATTCTATTGATATTTTCCGCTATCATACCTGTCACATCCGTTAACGAGTTTTCCTGGATGCTCTTCATCGATTTGTACATGGAGTTGTCTGCGATGTACCCGATAAGAACAGTAGGTGTAATTGCTAATAATATTACTGCGACTAAAATATTGCGTCTCATGTTTCAAATTTCCCTTCTCTTCTACAAGATAAATGCAACTTCTTAAACTATAATTTATTTTAAAGTACATAATACCAAATCAGAAATATAACAGATAAATTAAAAAGCAAGGCGGCAGGCAGTAAAATACGGAACTTCCATTTTTGTGTCTTGTGCCGGAAAATCATAGATCCCATCAAGCTTCCAACTGCACCCATGATAAAAGCCGAAGTAAGCAGTGTCTGCTCGCTGATTCTCCATTTTCCATGAGTCGATTTAAACTTATCAATTCCCATCATGAAAAAAGTGATTAGATTCCATACGATTAAAATATAAATGACATATCTCATAAATCCTCCAATTTCTTATTTACTTCCTCCGTTATTCGTATCTGAAATCACGTTATCGCATGTGTTCTTGTTCTTATACATTGATTTGTCAGCAACCCGGATCAGGGAAGTGATATCTTCTCCATCAAACGGATAAACGGCATAGCCTACACTAGATGTCACATATACCTCCAAATCATCAAAGCAATATGGAGTCTTTTCCATTTCCTTGGTTCTGGCAATGAATTTCTCAATATCTTCCATCGTTCTTACATCAGGCAAAAAGAGCAGGAACTCGTCACCGCCCGTTCTTACCAATGCATCCGTCGGTCTCAGGATAGAATTAATTCTTTTGGCAAATCTAATCAGTACAAGATCTCCAACGGTATGTCCGTAATAATCATTGATCTGCTTGAATTTATCGATATCAAAGATCAGGATCACCAACAGGAAATTTTTATATTTCACTTTGTTGGTATATTCATAAAAATAATCATTGATTGAAAGTCGGTTTGGGATTTTTGTCAAAGCATCGTGGTAAGCAAGCCTCTTCAGCTGGTTTTTCAGACTGATCAGTTTCTCTATCAAATAACTGACGGAAAATGAAAATATCAGTCCGATAATAAGTAAAAATACGATAATAGGATTTTCAAAAGGCTTTTCCTGTTTGCATACAGCAGCCAATGACCACTTACAGTAAGGGAGAGTTATTCCCATCTTTATCGTACTTTTGTCATAGATTTCTTCACTCCCGTAAACTATACTTTTTCCATTTCCCAAATTGCTGTAGCTGACGATAGCAATGTCCATCCGGTCGGAAAGCTTATCTATCTCTGCTTCTTTCAGGAGACCATTACCTTTTATCACAATGCTTGCCTGCCCCCAATAGGTCTGCACTTTCCTGCCATTCTTTATTCCATCGACTACAATAGGCAATCTGTAAACAATTCCTTTGCCGCCCTGGACCAGATTTATCATTCCCGTAATCAGAGGTTTTTGCGTCTTTTTAACAGTCAGCAGATCATCTTTTTGATTTGAATTCAGAGCAAGATCGGTTCCTAACGCACTTTTATTCATTTCGTATGGGTAAACATATACGATTGTGGTATCCTTGAAGACCCCTAAGTTCCTGATCAGTTCATCATCCTGTACAAGACTGGCGCAGAACAGATCAAGTTCTTCCTGGTTGAAATCAGGATTAGTCCTGACATACGATGCAAGTCCTTTCGCAAGCAGCATCCTAGAATTCAAAGCTGCCTCCAGCTTCGCACGGGAAGTGCTGAGTGATTCGTAATCCTTCAGATAATTTTGTTTATTATCAAGTGCATAAAATAAAAAAATACTGATTAGAATGATGATAAATATGACAAGGCCGGCCCACGCGCCTATCGTTTTGGAAGGTGTGTCCCGGTGGAAAAGATTATCATTCATGATATGTATGTCTTTTTTTATAGTTCCCACAGCTCTGCTGCTCATTCGTTTCTCCGTTTGTTCTCCATCACTGTGACAAATAAGTGTATCCATTCAAATTTTTTATATAATCGTATTTATTATACTATATTTTTCAGGAAATCATTAACATTTTATTTATATTTAAATAAAAAAGGATCTGCTATGAACAGACCCCGTTTTCGCATAAAAAGCTCTCCGGATAAAGCTCCATCATCAATGCCATCAAAGCAAAGCTATGACCCGCAGGATACGCCCCCGCCTGTTCTGATAGAAACTGAAGCTGCTTCAGGCTTAGTTCTCCATAATCAGGTTTTCCGGTCATTTTACTCAGCTTCAAAAGAACATATCCAGCTACTGAATTTCCGGAAGGCAGGGCGCCGTCATAAGTCTCCTTCGGACGATAAATCAGATTTTCCGCAGTTTTATCCGTTAAAAAGAAGCCTCCCTTTTCCGTGTCCCAAAAGTGGCTGATCATAGTCCTGCTGAACCATAGTGCCTGATCTAGATATGCTGTATCATAGGCAGCTTCATATAATTCAAGCAGCGCCCAAATATAGCATGCATAATCATCCAGATTCCCGGTGCCGCCCGCATCTCCCTTTCGATAGCTGACATGAAGCCTGTCGTTGTCGTGGACCATATTCTCCGAAATAAACTTCAAGGCGTTTTCGGCTGCCTGCAAATACCGTTCTTCCTTCAATGCTTTGAAGGCTTTTGCATAAGCGACGATCATCAAAGAATTCCAGGAAGTCAAAAGCTTGTCATCCTTATGAAGCTCGGTTCGCGTCAAACGATAAGCATAAATTTTTTCAATTTTTTCTTTGATATCAAGCGGGAGCGTTTCAAATTGACCATTATCGATCAGGTTCGGAATACTCTTTCCCTCAAAATTACCCCTCTCGGTAATATCATAGAACCGATTCAAAAGGTTCGCTTCATCCATGCCGATCAGCCTTGTGATTTCGTCCGGCGAAAAAACATAATATTTTCCCTCCACTCCTTCACTGTCAGCATCTTGAGCAGAATAAAAGCCTCCTTCCTCATCGGTCATTTCCCGCGCAATATACCTTAATGTCCTTACTGCTACTGACCGGTAAAGTTCTTTTCCGGTGATCTGAAAGGCTTCCAGATAGATAATCGTCAATAGTGCATTATCATAAAGCATTTTCTCAAAGTGAGGCACCAGCCATTTTTCATCGGTGGAATAACGGGAGAATCCAAATCCGATATGATCGAAAATGCCTCCGCGGTACATTTGCTGCAATGTCCTCTCCACCATTTCAAGCGCCTTTTCATCCTGTTCAAATTGATGATACCGAAGCAAAAACATAAGGTTGTGCGGTGTCGGAAATTTCGGTGCGATTCCAAAGCCTCCGTATTGAGGGTCAAAATTATTATGAAATTGCTTTTGGGCATCCTTGATGATCTTCTTGAATAACTCGCTGTCTCCCGATTTTGCATCAGTTGACTCTTTTTGATCCAATTCCCTTTTCCTAAGGTTTTTTACGATTGAGTCCGCTGCAGCAAGCAAGGTCCCTCTGTTTCTCTGCCACTCTCTGGAAACTGCGCTTAAAATATCCGTCAACCCTAAAACGTTATATCTTTTTGTCTTGGGAAAATACGTACCAGCGAAAAACGGCTTCTGGTCCCAGGTCATTAGGATCGTCATAGGCCACCCACCACTTCCCGTCATGCCCTGGCAGACAGTCATATAAACCGAATCGATATCCGGCCGTTCCTCCTTGTCCACCTTGATGGAAATGAAGTTTTGATTTAAAATCTGCGCCACTTCTTCATCCTCAAAGGATTCATGCGCCATCACATGGCACCAGTGGCAGGGACTATAGCCTATTGATAAAAAAACGGGCTTGTCCTCTTTTTTCGCCCTCTGAAAGGCCTCTTCCCCCCAAGGATACCAATTTACAGGGTTGTAGGCATGCTGGAGTAAATAAGGTGACTTCTCATTAATCAATTTATTAGGTTGTTTTTTTTCCATAACGTGTCATACCTCTCATGTTATTTCTTTTCGAGTGTAGGATAGGAAATTATTAGACCTTTTTATCATTGCAAGTTGAAATTCCTAAGATATCACTAATTGGACAATAACGAATCAAACCTGTTATTATTGGTGCCAGACCAATAATTCCCCACCAATTTCTGAAGTATAACCCGAACATAACGACCACTACGCCGATTATAATTCTAACAATTTGCTCGGTTTTGCCAACATTACATTTCATTTAAATCACCTCGGAGATATTTTGCTCATTGATTTTAATTTAATACAATGTATTAACGCATTCTCCAATTGAAATAGATTAATAAAACTGTCGGTTATTGCTTCCTCTTGTCTTCAGGGCAATCTTACTCTTGACAGAATTAAAGAATTGGATTATATTGGTATCCTCAAATACAAAATGAGTTTTAATAAAAGTTAAAGGAGATAAGAAATGAATAGAATTTTGATTGCATATGCCACGAAATACGGCTGCACCGAAAAATGTGCCGGAATGTTGGCGGATAAACTGAACCAGATGGGTCAGCAGGCTGATTTATGCAACCTGAAATCCGGAGCTTCTATTAATCTTCAAAATTACGACAAGATCCTGATCGGCGGTTCAATTTACGCGGGCAGGATCCAAAAAGAAGTCTCTGTCTTTTGCTCGGGGAACAGAAACGCGCTGGTAATGAAAAAGCTGGGTTTTTTCATTTGCGGCCTGAGCGAGGGGGAAACGGCTGAAAAGCAGTTGGAAACATGCTTCCCGCAGGAGCTGCTTTCTAGAGCTTCTGCAAGAGAAAACTTCGGAAGCCAGCTGATCTTTGAGAAAATGAACTTTATGGAAAGAATGATCATTAAGAAGATTACAAAAAAGGATTCCGACTATTCCAATATATTGGAAGCTAATATTGATCGTTTTGCACAAGTCATGAGTGAAGCATAAACAAAATACATAGATCGATTAATTTTGGTTTTGATTCTCCTCATTCGGATCCCTGTAAGGATCCACATGGATATTAACTCTCGTATTTTTAATCGTATTACTCATATCTCTTTTGATGTCGGCAATAATCTCATGAGCTTCTTTGACTGTCATATCGGGATCTACAACAATGTGAAAATCAATATGCTTCATATTTCCGGATTTCCTTGTTTTCAGCTTATGGTGATCAATAAATTCGTGGCTATGCTTCTTGATAACCTCTTCTACCAGTTCCTCCTCTTTGTCGGATAATTTTACATCCAGTAGATAATTAACGGCATTTTTGCATAAGTTCCAGGATTCCTTGATGATCAGCAGGGCGACAAGCATTGCAACGATAGAGTCCAGAATATTAAGACCGGTTATTTTGATCAGGAGTATCCCAAGACCTACACCCAGAGAGGTCAAAACATCCGTTTTCAGATGAAGGGCATCTGCTTCAAGAGCCATCGAATCCTCCTCCTTGGAAACCTTATAGAGCTTCCTGGATACCAGAAAATTAACCAGAGAGGATATGATCATCACAGCGATTGCTACATAAGCTTGCTCTATTTCAGTAGGCTCAAATATTTTCTTATAAGCTTTGAAGATGATCATTGCCGCAGCAATAAATATCAGCAGACCTTCTAAGATTGCAGAGATATTTTCGATCTTTCCATGTCCGAACGGGTGGTCCTTATCGGCAGGTTTCGAGGACTGGCGTACCGATAAAAAAGTAATCAAGGATGCAATAAGGTCCATTCCGGAATGGATGGCTTCTGATATAATACTCACAGAGCCACTCAAAATTCCAGCCACAATCTTCATTATGATCAGTGCAGAATTCGAAATGATAGATAGTAGTGCGTATTTTATTCTTCTCTCAGCATTAAACAAAAAATAACCCCTCCTAAATACTTCTAAATAACAAAAAACCCATGGAACATTTTACTGTCCCACAGGTTATATTTCCTGCTGCCAATCAAGGCCCAGCCCCACGAACTTAAAGGTTAATAAGTTCATCGCCTGCTCAGTTTGTACTGTAGATATATATGCAGCGCAAATTGATTTATTAATTTTAGCACTATAAAAAATATCTGTCAACAATTTCCTTCTGGACCTAACCGCAAAATGTCTGAAAATATTTTTGTTTAAAATAATAAAACTTGATTTTTTAAAATAGTAAGTATAAAATAGAAATTTGATTCAGTAACTTAAAGAATCAGAAAAGAGGGTATGACAAAAATGAAATATAATGTGGGTGTATCAATCGGTACCAGGTTTATCCAGGCCGGTATCGTAGATAAATATGGCAGGCTTCTTGCCAGAACTAAGACCGTAACAGATGCAGAACGCAGTCTTGAAGATATCGTAGCTGACGCAGCACAATTGATCATAACGCTGTTGGACACCGAAGAAGTTGAAATAAAAAGCGTAAAAAGCATTGGTGTTGCATGTCCCGGCGTTGTGGATGAAGAAGGTACAAAAATCATCAAAACTCATATGATGAAATTCAGCAATGCACCGATCCGGGATGCATTCAAGGCACACTTCAGTTGTCCGATCTATGTTGAGAATGATGCTCACTGTATCGCACTTGCCGAAAGTGTCAGTGGCGCTGCAGAAGATCTGGATTATTCCGTGACGATCCATATCGGAAATGGTGTAAGCGGAGGAATCATTATTAACAACAAACTTTATACCGGATTCAACGGAGCGGGATCCGTACTGGGTCATATCGTGATCGATAAGAACGGAAAGGAGTGTTCCTGCGGAAGAAGAGGATGTTTTGAAACAGTATGTTCAGAGAAAGCGTTGATTGAAGAGACAAGACAAGCGGCGATAAGAAATCCGGAATCCAAAATCATGAAAATATGCGAGAACGATCTGAATGCAATCGATGGGACAACTGCTTATGAAGCTATGATGCTAGGCGATCCGGATGCCAAGCAAATTTTTGACACGTATGTCGAAAACATGGCTGTTGCTCTGACAAACATTGCAAATATCCTGATGCCGGAGGTTATTGTCCTTACCGGAGGTATTACAGTTCTAGGCGAAAGTCTTTTGCGTCCGATACGTGAAAAAATGTATGAAGAAATCTATAGCAAAGAGACGACCGTACCGATGCTTAAGCTTTCCGAAATGGGCAGCGCTTCTGTCCTGATCGGTGCAGCCATGCTGGAGGCTTATAAAAAATAGGCTTTAACTTTTGTTAAAGCCTCATTCTTATGCTTTTTTACAGTGATTGAGACATTCCAAATCATCCTTCAGCTGCAGCGGCATAGTTGATACGACGATATGCTTATGGGTAAGAAGTTTCTTTTCGATAAAGCTTACGGTGTTTCCATGAAGCACGCGGTGCCACCACTTTTTAACCACAAATCTGGACAGCAGAACGGTTATGATATCCCCGGGTTCATAGTCATATTCGGAAGATTCGATGTATCGCAGCAGTGGTTCAACCACCTTTCTATATGGTGAAAGTTTGACAACAAGAGGAATATTAATGTTCAGTTGATTAAATTTCTCCTGAATCTCACTGGCACCTTCTTCGTCAAGAGCGACATTAAAGGCAACAACATTATCGCAGATTGTATTGGCATATCTTAAGGCACGAACACTGGCCTTATTAACACTTCCTAGCGGAACGATAATCTTGTTTTGATACTCCAGTTTAGAAAAATCAAGCGCTTCATATTCACTCCCTTTGATTTTCAGCTGCTCTCTTACGGCTATATAATGGGTGTAAATCTTCTTTTGTAAAAATACCATGATTGGTATCAGAATTATTACGATCCATGAGCCCTCTTCAAATTTTGCAAAAGCGATGATCACGACTACCACCGAGGTAAGCACAGCACCAAATCCGTTTACTGCGGCTTTATAGTGCCAGTTGCTGCTTTTCTCACGTATCCATTTCATAAACATCCCTGTTTGTGACAAGGTGAAAGAGATGAATACTCCGACGGCATAGAGACCGATCAGTAATGTAACGTTGGCCTTGAAAAGGACAATCAATAGAATCGATATGATTGACAGCACAATGATGCCGTTATCATAGCTCAGTTTATCTCCTCTCATACTCAGCTGCTGCGGTGCATATTTTTCTTTTGCCATTACCGCGATCAGCATCGGAAATCCTGAATATGCCGTATTTGCTGCGAGAATCAATATGATGAATGTGGTTGCGGTAATGTAATAGAAGAAAAAGCTGTGACCAAAAATCTCTTCTGCAATCAGAATCAACATAGCTCCATTATTACCGGGAATTACATGATAGTAATTAGCTATGACTGAAGTCCCGCCGAACAGTACTAAAATAATCATGGAAAGGAGTAGAAGAACTGTTTTGGCATATTTCGTCGATGGCTCCTTAAAATTTGGAACCGCGTTGCTCACTGCCTCCACACCGGTCAGCGCCGTACAGCCACTGGCAAAAGCTTTTAACATAAGCAGCAGGGTGATCGTACCCAGCGGTTTTGCATAGTCCGGTTCAGCCGGAACATAACCTGACATCAGTTTGAATGCACCGCCGCCTATTAATATAAGAATTCCCAGAATAAATGCATATGCCGGAATCCCGAACATTTTTGAAGATTCCCTGATTCCACGCAGATTTCCAAGCATGAGAACCAGAACCAATGCAACTGCTATCGTAACACTGTACGGCTTCAGGTATTGAAATGCGGATGTGATCTGTTCAACACCGGATGAAATACTTACGGCTACCGTCAGGATATAATCAACAACCAAAGCTGCACCCGCAACCATTCCGGCGATATTCCCAAGGTTTTCTTTTGCTACAATAAATGCACCGCCGCCGGCAGGATAACATTCAATCGTTTGTCTGTATGAGATCATCAGTACGATGAGAAGGCCAATGATACACCCGGACAAAATCGACATCTGCGCATAAGCGGCAACACCGACAGCCGGTATCAGTACGAGCAGCATTTCCTGCCCTGCATAAGCAACTGATGAGATCGCGTCGGAGGATAGGATAGGCAGCCCCCACAAAATGCCAAGCCTTTCCCCTTTCAGCGCTGATGTTTTCAAAGGTTTACCCAATAAAATCCGTTTCAATTTATTTTTCATAATATGCTTCTTTACTTTAAGTAAAGAAATCCCTCCGATTCTTTCACTCTTTATATATAATACACACTGTTTACTCTTTAATTAGTCATGTAACTTATTATAATGATAATGTTATAAAAAATGTATAAAGGAAATGTCCGGGGGGATAAAGATAGTATAAAGAAACGCTTAAAATGCTTGAATTTTCACAATAAATCGAGTACTATTATTCTCTAAGGCGGTGAATTTATCATGGAACAAAATGTGATGCAGGGAAGAAAAGGAAGATTAAAAATTTTTCTTGGTTATGCTGCCGGAGTCGGTAAGTCTTATTCAATGCTGGATGACGCACATGAGAAGTTAAAAAGCGGTATTGATGTCGTGGTAGGATATGTAGAACCAAATTCACGTCCTGAAACGCTGCGATTATTGGAAGGATTGCCTTCATTACCGTTGAAAGCGATCTCGCAGGGAAATCATCAAATAAAAGAATTTGATTTAGATTCGGCACTTGACAGGAAACCCGAACTTATTATCGTGGATGAACTTGCACATGCTAACACGTTTGAAATGCGGAATAAAAAACGCTTTCAGGATATCGAAGAACTTCTGAATGCGGGGATTGACGTATATACAACATTAAATATTCAGAATATCGAAAGTCTGAATGATATCGTTCAGAAAATAACAAAAGTAGTTGTCAATGAAACCATCCCTGATTATATTTTTGATAACGCGGATACAGTTGAGATTATAGATTTTTCACCTGACGAGCTGTTAAAACGCTTTGAAGAAGGAAAGATCTATCGCCCGGTAAGATCGTTCAATACAATAAAATATTTTTTCACGAAGGAAAATCTGCGTCTTTTACGTGAAATAGCACTGAGAAAGGCTGCGGACAGAATAAGCTTCGATAATCAGAACGAACAGCATACAAAGGAGAAAGTCGTAAGCACCAAATTGCTGGTCTGCGTCAGCTCTTCGCCGGCAGCTACAAAGTCCATCCGCTGGACGGCAAGAACTGCGGAAGCATTCCATGCACCGTGGGTGGCTGTTTATGTAGATAATACGGTGAAAGATAATGAATCTGAAATACAGGCAAATATGGATTTAGCAAAGCGATTAGGAGCCGAAACAGTACGACTGAACGGCAATGATATCGCATCGATTATTGCTGAATATGCTAAAATTTCAGGTGTTACGAATATTGTAATCGGAAAGACCAGGAATAAAAAGACTCTGAAAAGCTTGTTTGAATTAGATTTGGATGATAAGCTGATCTCTATGCTGCCAAACCTGGAAGTCCATATCATTCCGGACATCCCCCAAAAGTTTTATAAAAAGCAGAGAGAAACAAGAATCACAGATAATCTGATCTTATCATGGGCAGATACATTTAAAACAATTGGAATTCTAACGGCAGCTACTGTTCTGTCTTTAGGATTGCGCGCTGCAAATGTCGTAGATCAAAATGCAATCATGTTGTTTATCCTGTCCGTGCTGATTATTTCAAGTATCACAACAGGATATCTTTACGGTATGGCAGCTTCGGTATTAAGTGTGCTTCTGTTTATTTATTTCTTTACCTTTCCCTATTATACCTTTAATGTGATACAGCCAGGCTTTCCGGTGACTTTCGTCATTATGCTTCTTGCTGCATTTATTACAAGTACACTTACCGTTCGTATAAAATCGCAGATTCGGCTTTCAGTGGAAAGAGAGCATCGGACAAAGCTGCTTTATGAAATCAATAAAAAACTGCTGGTTACCAGAGGTCTTGAAAATATCGTAACATTGACCAACGAACATATGACGAAAATATTTGACCGTTCTGTCGTTTTTTACACAGAGGATCCTAAAAATAACGCATCCGGTTTTTTCATGAAATCAACTTCCGATCATGATATATCTATCCTGCAGCAGGAAGACGAACGGGCAGTTGCCCATTGGGTATTTATCAATAAAAAACGTGCTGGTTCAGGTACGGATACATTAGTGAGTGCAAAAGCTTATTATACTCCTATTATTTCACAGGCCAAGGTATTAGGGGTGATCGGTATCTCCTGCACGAAAGGCAAACTTGACGAGAATAACCGCTTGTTTATGCGAATGTTAGCTTCACAGGTGGCAATGGCTTTAGAGCGTCAATTCTTATCTGATGAACAGAGGAAAATCATTGTTGAATCGGAAAAAGAAAAAATGAGAAGCAATTTGCTCCGTGCCATTTCCCATGATTTACGAACCCCTCTCACGGGTATCTTAGGTGCCAGTTCCGCAATTCTTGAAAACGGCAGCAGCTTTGACAAGCAGACGCACGATAAATTAGTCTTCAACATCAAAGAAGATTCCCAGTGGCTCATTCGTATGGTTGAAAATCTCCTTTCTGTTACCCGCATCAATGAAGGGACGATGAATGTTACAAAATCGCCGGAGGCTGCGGAGGAAATCGTTGCAGAAGCGATAAGCCGTATTCGGAAAAGATTTCCGGAGCGAAAAATATCTGTCAGTGTTCCGGAAGATTTACTAATGGTTCCTATGGACGGAACATTAATAGAACAAGTTCTGATCAATCTATTGGAAAATGCAATCAAGCACTCACCGGAAGACACTGTTGTTGAGGTGGAAGTCAAAGCGGAAAGTCAATATGCCTTATTTGAGGTGCGTGATAACGGAGAAGGCATCGCGGAAGAGGATTTTCCATATTTATTTGAGAGTTATGTGCCAAACGGCAAACGAAGTTCTGATTCTTCGAGAGGTATGGGAATTGGTCTGTCTATCTGTATGTCAATTATCAAAGCACACCGGGGAAAATTGGAAGCTGCCAACCGAAGTGAGGGTGGAGCTGTATTTCTTTTTAAACTTCCTTTGGAAGGGATGAAAAATAATGATTAATGACCCTTTAATTTTAATTGTTGAAGATGAAGAAGGAATATGTAACTTTTTGTCGGTTATCTTAACTTCAAACAATTTTAATCTGATTAAGACAGGAAAAGGGTTGGAAGCAGTCTCAATGGCGGCGTCTTATTACCCTGATTTAATTTTACTTGACCTGGGTTTGCCTGACATCGATGGAATTGAAGTGATTAAAAAAATCAGAGAATGGACGAATATTCCTATCATTGTTTTATCAGCCCGGGGGCATGAACGTGAAAAGGTGGAAGCATTGGACCTGGGAGCAGATGATTACATTACAAAACCATTTGGAACTTCGGAATTGCTTGCCAGAATCAGAACCGGGATCCGGCATAGCCGGAAAAGTATCGGCGAAAGTAACTCCGAACCCGAAAGTGTAACCATTGGAGATCTGGAAATCAACTATGAAAAGAGGCTTGTGACTATCAATCGAAAAGAAATCCATCTTACCCCGATTGAATATAAGATTATTTATTTGCTTTCTCAACATTTGGGAAAGGTACTGACGCACGATTTTATAATTAAAGAAGTATGGGGGCCGTATACAAATGAAATACAGGCACTTCGGGTCAATATGGCCAATATCAGAAGAAAATTGGAGGAGAATCCGGCAGAGCCGGAATATATCGTGACAGAGGTAGGCGTTGGATACAGAATGGTTGAGGAAATATAAGGAAAGCACATTATTTCACTTCCATTAAATATCTTTATTGATTAAGCCGGAATTGACCGGAACTTCTTTTTGATATTGAAATATACTTTTAAACCATTTCCTGTCGTCTTTCGTAAGACAGCCAAGCTGAATCAGGAAGTATGCATAGAGAATACAAATCAATAGAATTCCAATTGTTAAATATATTCCAGCTGAAAAACAACCCAGGTCTATTTTACTGGATAAAAAATAACTACAAATCCGGAAGCAGCGATAGACAGAACCGGCTTTAAGACCCAATCAACTACCTTTAATTTAATTTTTGTTATCTTAAGGAGTTTCCTTATACTCAATGCCGTATTAAGGAAATTGCTCGTGTACAATACAAAAATAAATCCCATGACACCTTTCTTAGGAACTAAATAATATATTAATACAATTCTGAAGACAGCCTCGATCATATTATACTTTAAGGCACTTACCTGTTGATTCAACCCCTTTAAAAGCGCGTCAACAACAATATCGATATACATAAAAGGAATCAACAACGCCAAGGTCTTCAACATGATACCAATTTCTGAATTATCATAAATAGCGAAACCAAGTTTATCGGAAAATAAAGGAATATACCGGTTATTAAAATTGACATGATAAATGTCAGCTGCAATGATCTGGATACAGAATAACGAACTCTTTTCTTATGATTCAAAGCATTCGCCTCCGATACCTCAGGAATCAAAAGGGTTGAAAATGCAATCAATATGGAAGCGGGGAAAAATAAAATAGGCATGACCATACCTTGTATCTTGCCATATGCTTCTAAAGATAACTTTTTTGAATATCCATATTTTTCAAATCCCATTGGAATCATGATGTTTTCAAGTGCCTTTAGTCCGCTGCGCAGCAGGGAACTAACCGAGATCGGAAGTGAGATACATAAAATTTTATTTAAAATTCTTTTTTGGTAAAATACTTTTGGCAGTATCCTATCACCTTTATATATCTCAAATTGATAAAGAATTGATATAAATGAACATGATGCCAATTCTGATAACATCGCTCCTAAAACGATAGCGGCACATGCATATTCCAGACCCATAGCCATAAAATAGTCAAGAATTTTAATTGTAACAACAATTTGAACCACCAGTTCAAAAGCTTGAGAAGCTGCGGGCCGAAGCACCTTGCTCACAGCGTAAAAATAGCCTTTGATGCAAGCAGAAATTCCTATGAAAGGAAGGTCTAAAGCAAGTATTTTGAGTGACAGAACAGTCCTTTTATCATCAAGCCATTCTGTTCCAATATAGTCAGCACCTAAAAACAAGGTTAATAAAGCAGGAATACTAAATAAAAAGCTTACTGCAAATGCTCTTTTTAGTAAAGCTTTCGATACCGAATGGGACCTTCTTCCCCCTTCTTCCGCAATAAGGCGGGTTACGGCAATATTGATACCGGATGCAACAAAAATTGCAGCCATCATATAAATAGAAATGACCAGCTGAAATAAACCCATACCTTCTGCGCCGATTTTATTTGACACAAATACTCTGAAAGAAATTCCAACAGTATTAAACAGTAAAGATGTAGCAGTTAAAATCAGTGAATTGATCAATAGTGCTTTTTTCAAATGCCTTCTCCTTGCTTACTTTTCTATTGCTAGAAATATATGCAAGTCAGACACCGGTTATAAGTAAGAGAGAAGAAATCCCTTTTATTTTATGTCGTAATCACAGCCATGCACCCCTGGTTGGATAGATTTCTGGCGAAACAGATACGATTCGTCTACTCATTTTTTCTACTCCTTCTCCAGATATATTTTTATTAACATAATAAACTATAAAGAGATGGCGAATCAGTGTTTTTGTTTGTTTTTATTTTATTTAGTTAGTAATTAATAATTTTTGTTTAGAAAAATATTCTATTACAAATTACTAAAATATACGAAAAAAACTCCCAGAAATCTCTGGAAGTCTTGAGTTTTAATGGTTTCTGGAAAGGCTAACCACTCTGCATCTGTTTTATTTATGAGCAGCTGCAAAAACAGTTATCCTCTCCATCCCTGTTTTTTGCGATGTACATGCCCTTATCCGCTGCTGTTATCAATTGATCTATGCTGTTTCCGTCATAAGGATAAAAACTGACACCGATACTAAATGATATATTAATTTCGTTCCCGTCATAACATATGATTTTATTTTTGTTATTTACAATTCGAGAAAGGACCACTTCATAATTTTTATAATTTTTTATATCTGGTAATAATATCAGGAATTCATCTCCTCCATGTCTGGCGACGACGTCATTTCTTCTTGTAGCTTCTTTCAGTATGTTAGCTACCTGGGCAAGAACTCTATCGCCTGCCTCGTGCCCATAAGTATCATTTATACTTTTAAATTTATCAACATCAATAAACATTAAACCCAATAGGTTATTATTCCTTTTGGAATTATGTAAAAATTTCTCGGCTATCTCGTAAAACAATGTCCTGTTTGCAGCTCCTGTCAGATTATCGTAGTAAGCTAACTTTTTGATCATTTTTTCTTTCTGCTTTAATTCTCTATTGATTTCATATAATTCAAGAACATGATTTTTTAATGTACTTATTTGCACAAATTGATTGGTGACATCAATAAATTCCAAAAGCAAGAACTTCGTATTGCCATTCTCAAATCTACTTATCTTTAAATTTAAATACTCTTTGTTATTTATCATTTCCTTATGCATTGCTGCGGAAAAGAACATTTTACAGCCATTTTTCAATACATTGTCTGCCGCTTTAATAAAGTAATTCACATTAAGATTCGGCAATACAGTATAGATGTTACTGTTTATGACCTTCTCCTTAGAGATTCCGGTTATTTCCTCCATATAATTATTCCATAGGGAGATTTTTCGTTCTTCATTAAAAATTACGATACCTTCATTTACATCATTCAATATATCATATAATATGTTATTCATATAATTCAGCCTCAATCGTATCTATCTTTTCCATCAATCCAATAAAAGAGTTTAAAGTTAAATCAACAACGATTGCACCTTGAATTTCAGTGTCATCTATTACAAACGTTATGTATAGTATAAGTACATGCATATACCCGTTGTTTTCTATATCTTTACTGAAATTTATCCTGTTAAACACCTTCACTTCCGGTAAAGCGTAATTTAAATTAATATTTAAATAATCCCCAACTTCCCCAATAATGCAGTTTAGAACGATATTTCCAATTTCTTTTATAATATCGAAATCTACATCCGTAAAATTCATATTACAATATCTGTCTGCTTCTTCTTTATTCAAGCATAGATTGATAAAAGTTCTCATTTTCTCGGCTGGGAAAATTAAATTGGCTTTTCCAGTCAATTTTTCTCCAAAAGAAAGAGATGATACCATCAAGGTTCCATCCATTATTTTGGGAAGATAATCGTGCAGTTTAAAGCTTTCATCATTCAAATTGATAATCTACCCATAAAAAGGCTCTCAGTAAGGCCTGAGAGTCTTAAAATTTTAGCATGCCACTTTTATATTCATATCTTCCTTTTTAAATTCATCATCTAAACAGATCGGTCCGTCTAACACTCCTGGCATGGGTGGCGGTGTTTCTTCATTAAATTTTTTTAATATTCTTAAAAATATTATACTGAATTCTTCTAACTTTTCCTCAAAGGTATTCATGATGACTCCTCCTGTAATAAAGCCGCATTATCAATAGCGAGTACAATTCCCATCCATTAATAAAATTCGTAATATGTCTAACTTTTATGGGGTGGTTAGTACTGGCAAATAGTTCCTTTTATTTCATCATTACAAACAAAGAATTTGTAGTTAAAAATAGAGTAAATCAATAAAACTTGATTACTCTATTTTCTATTGCCATTTAAGTATTCAATTTGATAACTC
>Ga0183099_1001029_pt1 | contig 17179 bp, 17 predicted proteins | sample Biomet1_FD_127788 | JGI IMG/M metagenome (GOLD analysis project Ga0183099, IMG submission 127788) | Microbial communities from bioreactor (seeded with anoxic lake sediment) at LBNL, California, USA - Biofuel metagenome 1 | ecosystem: Engineered > Bioreactor > Anaerobic > Unclassified ... | reverse complement strand
CCGGTTTTACCACAATGATCTGACCGACCCCAACCGTCTCAGGCGCGACCTGCTTCAGCTCTCCGTCTTGTTCGATATTCGCGTAATCGGGACGTATATCCATCAGTGAACTGATGGACGCACGGCTTTTATCCACCGCAATATCCTGAAAAAGCTCGCCGACCTGATAGAACAGCATGACGGCTACCGCTTCCGGGTATTCCCCAATGGCAAACGCGCCGATGGTGGCGAGCGACATCAGAAAGTTTTCATCAAAGACTTCGCCATGCACGATGTTTTTGACCGCCCGCCAGAGTATATCCCCGCCGACAATCAGATACGCCGCAAGGCAAAGAAGCGTTTTCGCTCCTCCCGTTACCGGTACAAAGGAAACACCAAGCAAGACGGCGCTGACAGCAATACGCACCAAAGTAATTTTCTGCTCTTTTTCCACGGCATCCATCCTCACTCGCTAATATGTTCCAGGCCGGATTCCATGATGCACTTTACGTGACCGTCCGCCAGAGAATAGAAAACGGTCTTCCCCTCCCTGCGGTATTTGACAAGCCTTGCATTTCGCAGAGTCGCCAGCTGGTGGGACACCGCCGATTTGGTCATACTCAGGATATTGGCCAAATCACATACGCAAAGTTCGTCTTGATCCAGCGCCCAGATGATTTTCATCCTGGTCGTGTCTCCGAACACCTTGAAGAAACCGGACAGCCGCTCAAATGTTTCACCGTTCATCATCAGCCGATTGACCTTCGCCACTACGTCATCATGTACGACCGTACAATCGCAGATGAATTCATTTTTTGACATATCGGTATCGCCTTTCTTTTCGATTGAGTACTCATTCAACTATATTTAATTATAGTTGAACATGTACTCAACCGTCAAGGGCTTCTCCGAAAAATATCAAGTTCCAAATAAAAATGTACCCCAAAGAACCCGATGTTCTTTGGGGTACATGTGTTTTATTATATTCTGCCCAACCGCCGCTCAATATAAGTGTGAACGTCGTCTCTGGCAATTCCAAGGGCCACGGCCAGTTCACCGTATAAAAGGTCCTCCGCCCTATCCATGAATCGCTTATCGATAGCTCCGAACTTGAGGTTTTTCTCAATCCGTTCCTGCTTTTTTGCGTAGATGGACATCGTCAGCTGTATCAGATCGGAGCAGTCATGGTTTTCAAAGGATTCCCGGTAATGGCGCTCCAGCTGGGTCAGGTTCTGGTTATAATAAGCCTCCGCCTGAATTGTGGGAATCTGGTCAATGAGATTCTCGGCCTCCTGTCTGGATATCACAGGCCGCGTGAAAATTTTTTTGCTTTCCACCGGCACAGAGACCGTCCCATCCTGGTACAGCGGCGCGAGAATATAATAGAGCCTGTCCTTATTTACGCCTGGCAAATCAAGTGTCGTGATCTCCTCCACCCGGCAGACACCTGCCCCGCTGTGCACGATCAATTCTCCCACGCTGTACATTTTACTCACTTCCCGGCATCATCATAAAAAATCGGCGGTTCTGACAGGCAGCTTTCCGTCCGTCAGAACCACTTGTTATAATACATTATACTACTTTATTAGTAAAATAGTAAGAGAATTTTAAGAATTTAATTCAAAGAACTTTCCGCACAAGTACTCGGCGTATTCTTTTCCATCGCAAACCGCATTCTTTACAATACAAGGGGAGGCCGCCGACGCCGCTCCAATGCTTCCACGACTTTCTGCGGATATATCCCGGCTGCAAATTTCGGCGCCAGCTGCTCGATCAGTTCTTCTTCCGTATAAATGCGCCATCGCTCCAGTCCGGCTTCTTCGGCCGCTTCCTCCAAACAGGCAATCAGCAGATCGCAGTACCCGCCTTTTGATACATCCAGGCGCCTCGCCATCCCCGGCAGAATGGATTCGTTGAGCTGCCGCAGCGTCACGTCCCGTCCGTCAGTTTTCAGATACGCTCGGACGCGGTCTGCCAAAAACGCATAAGCCTTTTCCTCGGTCCAACGTCCATCCACATACCAGCGCGTGCCCCGCAGCCCGTACAGGAGCCGTTGGGCGTCGAAGTACCCGGCGCTCAGGTCGAAGCAGCTCTGGGCGGCCTCGAAGTCCAGAATTCCGCCCAGATCCACGGTCGGTGACACAGTGTACAGCTGAACAGAGCTTGGAATGCGCATCGGCCGCTCTACGCCGAAGCCATACAGCCGCAGTGCGAGGATGGCTTTACAGCCGTTTTCCACCAGCGCGTGCAACGGCAGAACGTCCCGCAATCCTCCGTCCGCATAGCGCTTGCCGCCCAGCTTTTCGTTCCGGAACACTGGCAGGTAAGCACTCGCAAGCAGCATATCGACGATGCTGCCCGCCGGCAGGTCACGGGCGCGCAGTTCCATCTCGCGATGGTCGGTGACGGAATAGGTGACGATATACAGCTCGATGTCCGACGAGCGGATCGCGTCCTCGTCCACCACTTCCTTCATCCAGTCGTACAGCGGTTTTACGTCGAGTCCACGGTTGTCCAGGACGCTTTTGAGCATCGACGCCGTCGTGCGCAAATCGAGACCACGCAAATCCCCTTTGACGAGCCGGCACATTTCCTCGTCATCCACGTCCATGATCCGGGAAAATCGGACGCTCTTCCACAGTTCCTCCGCCCTGGGCATGTCGCCCATGACGATGAGCGCTCCGTTGAGTGCTCCCACGGACGTGCCCGCGACGGTATCGATGCGGATGCCCGCTTCGCGCAGCGCCTTCCAGGCGCCGATCTGATAACCGCCTCTGGCACCGCCGCCTTCCAGCGCCAGAGCATAGGAGACATTGGGATCCAGTTTCAGCTGCATGCCGTATCCCCCGTCCTTCCGCGCAGCTTTATTTCAGGGTTTCGTCGTAACCGGCGCGGCTGCGCCGATAAATTTCGGGCGGACGCGAGCCGCCAGCACGATCGCGGAGCCGATATGGTTCTGCTCCAGGCGCACCGGCACGGCCACGCGCTTGAGGTGCATGCCGATGAGCGTACCGCCGATGTCCAGCCCCGCGTCGGCGCGGATCTCCTCCAGCGCCACGGGATGAGCAAAAGTATGGTAGACAGCGGTTGCAAAGGAACCGCCAGCCTTGGGCTGCGGTACGACATTTACGATGTCTGCGCCCGGCACGGCCTCCCGCTCCATAATGATCGCACGATTCAAATGCTCGCAGCACTGGGCGGCGAGCCATATGCCCCTAGGCTTGAGGACAGAATACAGACCATCGAAGATGGCCTGCCCGATCTCGGGGGACGAAAAGCTGCCAACCTTATGGCCCGTCACCTCGCTGCTGCTGCAGCCAACCACCAGGATTTGTCCCGCAGTCAGCTTTGCAACCTCGGCCAACTGCTGCGCCGCCGCCGCGGCTTCCTGTTTATAAAGTTCCAGTTCCTCCATGGTAGAACACCTCTGTTTACTATTTCCTATTATTATATCACAATTGGCAATATTGTACCGCTTTTCGGCGGCGGGATTTAAAAAACAGCCTCCTGAGAAAATTCCGGAACGGGCTTTCGTTCTATTTGTTCGACCTGCGCCAGATATGCTGCGCCTCTGCGGCGCGGATGAGGCTCTCACGGTAATCGGGATGCGCGATGGAGATGAGCCTCTCCGCGCGTTCCCAGGTGGAGCGGCCCACCAGATTTACCGCTCCGTACTCCGTGACCATGAAGTAGGCCTGGCTCCGGGGCGAAGTGACAATGTCGCCCATAAAGGTCGGAACAATATTGGAGTGGCGTGTACCGTTCCTGTCTGTGTGGGTGGATGTCAGGCACAAAAAAGCCTTTCCGCCCTTGGACATGGCCGCGCCCGTCAGAAAATCCAGCTGGCCTCCGGTCCCGCTGATCTGACGGGTTCCAGCGCTCTCGGCGCAGACCTGGCCGTATAGGTCCACGCTAATGCAGGAATTGATGGAGACAATGTTGTCCATGGCGCCGATGACCTCAGGGGAGTTGACGAATTCCAGCGGGCAGGCGTGCAGGCTGGGATTTTCCTTGATCCAATCGTACAACGGGGCGCTCCCGAAGGCGATGCCGTAAATGCCCTTGCCGCGCTGAAGTCCGGAGTTGCGGTTCGTCAGCGCCCCGGCGTTGTAGAGGTCCAGATAAGCGTCGCAGCACAACTCCGTGTGCATGCTCAGGTCCCGAAGACCGGACTCCGCGATGAGCCGCCCGACGGTATTCGGCATGCCGCCGATGCCCAGCTGCAGGACGCTTCCGTTTTTGATGTACGGCAGGATGTTTTCGCAATGGCGACGTCCTCGGGCGTAGCCACGGGTTTCGCCAGCTCCGGCAGCGGGCCGTGTGGCCCTTCCACCACCATATCGACGTCGGAGATGTGAATGACTTCATCCAGACCGTATACACGGGGCAGCCGCTCGTTGACCTCCAGGATGACTACGTCAGCCTTGTCCAGAATCCCTTTTGCAATGCCCGTAGAGACGGAGAGGTTGAAGTAGCCGTGTTCGTCCATGGGCGCAACGCTCATCATGGCTACGTTCACGTCCAGAAAATGCCGGTAATAAGGCACCAGGTTACGGAAGATCATGGGGATGAAGTAACACATTCCCCTGTCCACCAGCTTGCGTTCATAGGCGGAACAGTGCCAGCTGTGATAGGTGAAATGCTTTTGCTCAGGGTCGCACTCCGCACACTGCACGGGGCCGAACATCAGGTTTCCGCGGATTTTTACGTCCGTCAGTTCCTCGGCCCGCTTGGCCAGCGCCGCATCCAGCAGCACCGGCATGCCCAGTGCGGTCGTATAATCGATCCAGTCTCCGCTCTTAACGATTTTGACCGCTTCTTCCGGCGTTCGAAGCTTGGATTTATATTCAGAATCGTAGTCCGCCATACATCGCTCCCCCTTATTCCCCTATATGAAATATATTATCATAGTCCGATTCCGGGTGCAATCGAATCCGTTTTTGGTTTGATGCCCCGTACTTCCTGGTTCGACAGATTGTCTGTTGATTCTTTTTTCTGCGTCTGTATAATCAGCATTAGGGAAACGGAACATTTTTCCACCCAAGATTTTAGTGGAAGCCGAGGTCGTAGTACATGAGAAACATGGAAAAGGTCAAAGTGAGAACCGGCGCCGATCTTTGGATAATTGTTATCACTACCGTCACGGCTCTCGGGGTTTGTCTGGCCCTTAACGGACAGCTCAGCCAGTTCGCAGCGCAGGATGATGTGCCGATCCTATGGAGGCTGATTCCTGTCGCTCTTTGTCAATATGGAGTCGCAGGGTTGGGAATCACGATAGTCTGCATGATCCGGAAAGAAAAATTTTCGAAATTCGGTCTTAACCGGGAGCATGTAGTGCCGGCAATTCTATTATCCTGCCTGTTGTACATACCAGATCTGACCCTGACTTTCGTCTATGGCGAATGGCATGGATACTGTCCGTTTCAGCAGGTCTGGACAACCCGTGCGGTACTATCCGGCAGCCTCCCTGTCGCCGTTGCGGGAATGCTGATCACCGCCGCAGCATGGGGATTTTTTGAAGGTTTCAATTATGCGGTGATTACAGATAAGGTCAATGCCTGTTTCCCATCCGGGCACTGGTGGCTCGATTGGGGCGCGATCGGCTGCGCGGTCTTGTGTGTACTGATCCATGGCGCCGTGGGCATTACGCCAAGGGACGTTTTTGACATGCTGGCAGTCATCATCGTTATTTACGGGTCCCTGATGGTACGCAAAAAGACAGAGAATTCCTGGGGGCTGGTCTTTACTTTTATATTCTTATGGAATGCATACTGACTTAGCTTCGGGTTTATCGTCGCTTATTTCCTATACCTGCAAGCCATTAAAAGTATAGTAAAAAGGCCTGTGCAGCATGCTGCGCAGGCCTCTTTTGTTTTTATTTCCCTTATACTGGCGTAGCCCGTCTCATTACGCCTTGTTTTTTCCCAGTTCCATCGGTTCGACAAGTGCGTACTTCTGTGCGTACTCGTGATACAGGCCGATAAACTCGCGGCTTCCCGCCTTGACGCCGTTGAGATATTCATGCAGTTCCAAACTGGAGTGAGACATCTCGATCACACAGCCGGCAATGTTGGAACAGTGGTCGGCTACGCGCTCCAGGTTCGTTAGGAGGTCGGACCAGATGAAGCCCGCCTCGATGGAGCACTCGCCCTGCTGCAGTCGCAGGATATGCCGGGTGCGAAGCTGCTCTTTCAGGGCGTCCACCACCTGCTCCAGCGGCTCCACCTGGCAGGCGATCTGCAGATCATCCTTGGCAAAGGCTGTCATCGACATATCGCAGATTTCCATCACGGCGTCCGTAATGACCTTCAGTTCCTTCCGCGCCGGAACCGTGAAGAAGATCCCCTTGTTTTTCGCTTCCTCCGCCGACTCCAGGATGTTCACGGCGTGGTCGCTGATGCGCTCGAAATCGCCGATCATATGCAGCAACTTCGCCGATTCCCCGCTGTCCTTGTCGCTCATCTCGCGGCTGCTGAGTTTGACGAGGTAGGTGCCCAGAACATCCTCGAAGTGGTCCGCCGCCTGCTCATTGTCCCGGACCGTCTGCGCCAGCTTCGGGTCAAAAGCCCGCAGAACGCTCACCGCGTCTTTCAAGGCCTCCATCGAAGCCTGCGCCATGGTGTTCGCCACGATGCGGCAGCGCTCGATCGCTATCGCCGGCGTGGCAAGCAAACGCTCGTCCAGTTCGATCGCATTTTCCTCCGTCTTGGCATCCGGGATCAAGCGGCATACGAGTTTTTCCAGCAGCTGCACCTGCGGCAACATCAGCGCCGTGAGCAGCAGCTTGTAGGTCGTGTTAATGACGGCGATATCCAGCACGTTTACTGCGTCGCCCAAGAACTGGTACGAAAAAATTGCATTGCCCAGATAAAACAGTCCGAGAAACACGATTGTGCCGAAAATATTGAAAAACAGATGCGCCAGAGCCGCTCTGCGGGCGTTTCGGTTGGTTCCCACGGAGGATAGAAGGGCGGTGACACAGGTTCCTATATCCATGCCCATCAGGATGGGTATAGCGCTGCCGAAAGTCACCTGACCAGTGGTCGAAAGCGCCTGCAAAATTCCTATCGAGGCAGAGCTGGACTGAACAATCCCCGTGAATATGGTGCCTGCCAGAACGCCCAGAATGGGGTTTGAAAACGTCAGCAAAAAGCTCTGAAAACCCGGGTCCGACCGAAGGCCGCTCACAGCGCCGGACATGGTATCCATGCCAAACATCAATGTGGCAAAGCCTAGGAGAATCAAGCCGGTATCCTTCTTCTTGCTGCTTTTGCACATCATATAAAAGATGATGCCGACCAGCGCCAAAATAGGCGTAAATGAGGACGGCTTCAGAAGACAGACAAAGACGTTGGTGCTCTCGATCCCGGTCAAGCTGAGAATCCACGCGGTCACCGTGGTGCCCACGTTCGCGCCCATGATGACACCGATTGCCTGCCGGAGGGTCATGAGGCCAGAGTTGACGAAGCCCACGACCATAACGGTCGTGGCCGATGAACTTTGGATAACAGACGTTACGCCCAGACCGGTCAAAAAACCAGCCACCCGGTTGGTAGTCAGTTTCCCAAGCAGTGTTTTCAGGCTTCCGCCCGCGCGTCTTTCCAGTCCCGAGCCCAGAAGGCTCATGCCGAACAGAAATAGACTCAATCCGCCGATCAGCGTCAGTATATCAAAAAAACCCATCTTGTCCCCTCGCGCCCTGTTAGTATAGCAAGAAATAAGGATATCAAGCCAATGTTAAATCTGGAGTCAGCAAAATGTTAAATCTACGTTAAAAAACAACTATTCTTCCTCGGTGGGAAACACGCCGTTTTTCGACCGCATGCCGGTAATAGCATATTCCACCCATTCGGCAATGTTCGTTGCGTGGTCAGCAATTCGCTCCAAGTATTTTGCGACCATCAGCAAATCCATACAGTATTCGCCCTGGGTGTTATCCGCCGTAATGCGTTCGATTAGCCTTTTTTTGATACGGTCAAACCAGTCGTCCACCACGTCGTCATAGGTAATGACGGCCCGGGCCAATACAAGATCCCGCTTGACAAAGGAGTCGACACTGTCTGTGAGCATCTTGACCGCTTCTTCGGCCATTTTCCCGATATTATCTTCGCTTTCATTCTTGTGCCCCAGGATATATTGCGTGATTTCCGCGATGTCCGAGGCCTGGTCGCCAATGCGCTCCATATCTGAGATCATTTTCAGCGCGGAGGAAATTTCCCGCAGGTCGGTCGCGACCGGCTGCTGCTGCAAGAGAAGTTTCAGGCACAGCGCTTCGATGCTTCGCTCCTTCCGGTCAATCTCCGCGTCGACGGAAAACACCTTATCGATAAGTTCTTCCTCGTCTTTGGTCAGCGCATGAATGGCCAGAGAAATTGCTTCTTCGCACAGGTCCCCCATCTCGACCATCTCACTGTGCAAAAACGCAAGCTGCTCAATGTACCGCTGTCTCATAGCCCTAACCTCCCGCGGATAATAATCCGCCGCTCACTGGTTCCAACATAGGAAGCAGAAGCTTCGTATTTTTCAAATGGCTGATCGTCCGCCTTAGGCATCAGTCTTCGGTAATCAGATCAACTGCTGTTCGTTGATCATAAGCTTGAACTGTAGTCCCAATTTTTCCGCTGCCTTGCGGCACAGAAGCATCCGGGCCATGAAAATTTCGAAGTAATCCATCACGGAGCCGTAGCGCGTATCAACGGAAAGTTTTAGCTTGATGAGCGTATGATTTTCGTTAATTTTCAGTTCCGCCTTGCGTACGGAGTAATTCACCCGGTCATGAATATCGAATGTGGAGACATCCTGGTTCCGCACACGGCTGCGGCGCACGTCCGACTTATCGGCCAAAATCAGCGCCGCCGCCATGGGGCTCACGGGGATTCCTGTGCCCTCGTCATGGTTTCCGATGGCCGTCACGATTTCGGCGATTTCAGCAGGGTCCATATACATCTCTTCGAGCAGGCGAAAAGCCATCATCGCCCCGCTCTGAGAATGATCTGCGCGGTTTACGAGATTGCCGATATCGTGCAGGTAGGCGGCAATCTGCACAAGCTCGACCTCGCGGGCCGGATAATCCAACGTTTCCAGAATATATTTGCAGGTTTCCGCCACCTGGCCCACATGGGCGAAACTGTGCTCGGTATACCCCAGCGCAACGAGGGATTCATCCGCTTTTTGAATATAGGTTTTAATGGCTTTGTCTTCCTTAATTTGTTCGTAAGTAATCATTTGTTCTCCTCACTCAAATATCAGTGTGATCGTCGTACCCTTGTCCGGCTCACTGTGCAGCTCGATGCGCGCGTTATGAAACTGTGCGCCGTGCTTGACTATGGAAAGGCCGAGGCCGGTCCCGCCGATCATTTGAGAATGGCTTTTGTCTACCCGGTAAAAGCGCTCAAACACGCGATCCTGACAGGCATAGGGAATGCCGATGCCGGTATCCGTTACCGTAAGCCGCGTCTGTTCTCCCGTTTTTTTGACCATTACGACGACCTCGCCGCCGTCTTTGTTATATTTTATTGCGTTATCACAGAGATTGTAGACCATTTCATCGAGAATTTGCCACACACCAGAGATATTCGCGTGCTCCCCCTCCAAATGCAGGGAAATCTGCCGTTTCTGAGCCAGAGAGCGCAGGTTTTGCAGTACATCGTCCGACAGGTCGTACAGATCCACCTTCTCGAACTCGAACTCCGGCGAATCCTCGTCGAGCTTCGACAACTCGATGATGTCGTCCACAAGGTTAATCAGCCGCCTCGACTCGGAATAGATTACCCCGGAAAACTCCCGGATCTTATCCGGCTGTACGAGTCCCTCCTTCATGAGCTCCGCAAAGCCCGATATGGAAGTGAGCGGCGTTTTCAGTTCATGGGATACGTTTGCGGTGAACTCCTGCCGCAGGACTTCCCGCTGCTCCTGTTCCGTAATATCCATCATGATGGCAACCGCGCCGGCAACCTGGCCGTTTGAAATGACGGGGTTTACAATCACACGGTAGTCCCGGTCTTCCTGGCGGAGCACAAGTTCCGTGTGCCGGCCGGCCAAAGCCGCCTCCGCTGCATTCCGAATTTCCGCGCGGCAATCGACCTGTCTAAGATTTTTGATTTCCGGACCATTCTCATCCGATAACAGGCGCATGATGCTCTGGTTGCCGGACAGAATGTTTGCCTTGTGGTCGGCCAGCAAGAAGCCCTCGCTCATATTCTCGGTGATGGCAGCAAATTCCCGCTGCTTGGCCCCCAATTCGTCCATCTGGCTGCGAATGGTTCGGTTCTGCTCGCTGAGCCGGCTGATAAGCGGTTTTAGCTCCTGATAGGTATCGCAGGTCTCCGGATGGTCCAATCCGAGGCTGATAACGGGTACAATGATGCGTTTGACAAGACGCGATGCCAGAGCGCCGGACAATATCAGCGCCAGCGCCGCAACCATAAGCAGTGGTTCCAGCACGGTAACAAGAAGCGCCGTAACCGTATCCTTCGTGCAGGACACACGCAGGACCGTACCATCGTCCATGCGTACCGCATAGTACATCGTCTTGTTCAGCAGCGTGTCGGAAGATTGCTCGCTGTGGCCGGTCCCCGTCTGCAGCGCCTGCATGATCTCCGGACTATCGGCATAGTTTTTTGTGTCATTTGCGCCAGCAGCGCTGTCATAAAGTACAGTGCCGTCCGCCTTCACCCAAGTCACCTGGTCGTCCGTATGCAGGCCCTTCAGATAGTCGGTTCCGGTCGTCTCCACACCCCGGGATACATACTCCGCTGTGTTCTCGAGATCTGAAAGAACCATTTTATCGTAATAGGCATACAGCAGGCCACTGACCGCCGCGGTGCACAGCACCAGCACGCACAGTCCGACGACAAACATATTGCGAAAAATTCTGGCCGTCATCTGCATTATCCGATCTTATAGCCGATGCCGCGCACCGTTTCGATGCAGTCGCCCGCCTCGTCGAGTTTTGCCCGGAGCGTCCGGATGTGCACATCCACCGTACGGTTCTCCCGCTCAAACTCACTCCCCCACACCTTATCCATTATGGCATCGCGAGTCAAAACAATGCCCTGATTCTCCAATAGCAGACACAAAAGCTCAAATTCCTTGTAAGTCAGCACTACATTTTTCCCGCCGACCTGTACGATGTGCTTCGAAGGGCTCACGTACAGTGCGCCGATGCGATATTCCGACTGCGCGGGCGCAGAGCCAGAGCGGCGCAGGATGGCGCGTACGCGGGCCATCAGCTCCATCATGCCAAAGGGCTTCGAGACAAAATCGTCCGCCCCGCTGTCCAGCCCGACCACCTTGTCGTATTCGGTGTTTTTTGCAGTCAGCAAGATGACGGGTACATTTTTCCATGCGCCCGAAGAACGCATTTTTTTCAGGACGGAAAGGCCGTCCTCTTCCGGGAGCATGATATCCAGCAGCAAAAGCTCGGGGGCCTGCCGTTCCATGGCGCGCCAGAATTCACTCGGCCGCTCGAAGCCCTCCGTCTTAATTCCCTGGCTTTCAAGCGTGTAAACCACCAGCTTTCGGATGTTGCTGTCGTCTTCCAGCAGATAGATCATGGTACACACCTCTTTCAATTTATCGATATTATAGCGCAGTTGGGTAAAATGCGAAATCCCTATAATGTTAAATCCCATGCTTATCCTTCTGATTTTTCTCAAATTTTCCGCAAGCAGAGGCACAAGCTTCCTTTTTTCTTCTAATAAAAAAGTATAACCGGCAGGGAGCGTGGACGAACTGATCTTTTCAAATGTCATTTCTTTGCTCGGCGGATTGGCTCTATTTTTATTTGGTATGGGACTGATGGGCGACGGGCTCAAACAAGCAGCCGGCGACCGCATGGAAACTGTGCTTTCAAAGCTGACCAGCAATCCGCTCAAAGGCGTGCTCCTGGGTACGGCCGTGACCGCCGTAATTCAGTCCTCCTCCGCCACGAGCGCCATGGTCGTCAGTTTTGTCAATGCCTCCATGATGACGGTCCGGCAAGCCATTCCCCTTGTCATGGGTGCAAATATCGGCACTTCGGTTACCGGATGGATTCTTTGTCTGTCCTTTCTCCGCGGCAGCAGCGGCATCGCCGCCCTCTTGAGCATCACAAACCTCACCGCTGTCGTTGCGGTGTACGGGATTTTGCTGCGCATGACGGCAAAATCGCCGGGAAAGGTGCTGACCGGCAACATTATTCTGGGTTTTGCCGTACTGATGTACGGCATGCAGATCATGAGCGCCGCTGCCGCTCCCCTTAGGGAGAACAGCGGTTTTATCGGCCTCATAACTATGTTCAAAAATCCTGTTTTGGGCATTCTCATCGGTATCGCCTTTACCGCCATATTGCAGTCCAACTCCGCCTCCGTTGGCATCTTGCAAGCGTTGTCGACAACGGGCGCCGTCACCTTTGCGGCGGCATTTCCCATCGTCATGGGCATGGGTATCGGCGCCGCTGTGCCGGTGCTGCTCTCGTCTGTCGGAACCAACCGTGATGGCAGGCGTACGGCGCTCATTTATTTGTGCAGCGACCTGTTCGGCACCCTCATCTGGTCAGTCGTCTTTTACACCGCTAACGGCTTTTTGCACTTTTCCGTTATGGATATGACCGTCGGCCCAGTGAGCATCGCGCTGATAAACACGATTTTCCGTATTGCCTCCATAGCAGTGCTCCTACCCTGTATCCGCCTTCTGGAGGCCTTGGTGCGGGCAGTTATTCCGGACGAGATGCAGTCCATATGTTAAGCGGAGAGCTGGAAGCTCTCCTCCCCTGGCGCCTCTTCCCCACTGCGAAAATGCGGCAGAACGGCTTTATAAAAAGCCCTCCTGCCGCGTCTCTATTCAATAAGCATTTTTCTTTGCTGAAATCCGGTCGCCCTTTCATATTTTAAACAGAAAATTTTGTTGACAGTCAACCCCCAAGAAAATCTTAACAAATGGTTTTCCTACATAATTCTTGTGGTTTGAGTAACTATATTAGAAAAATAATTCTTGAACATTGGGAGCGGCTATGTTCCGTTATATACTAAAAAAACTGCGGTTTTATGAGCTACTTAAACAGGATGAAAAACAACAGACCGAAGCCGAACAAACGTCTAAGACGTCTAAGACGTCTCAGACGGCTCAGACGGCTCAGACGGCCCAGCCCCCGCTTTCGAAAAGCCTGGAAGAAAACCTCAAAGCCTTGCAGGACGTTGCCGAAAGCAACGATTTCGTTATCCGCAGGTTCGTTTTCGGCAAGCGGATTCACGCCGCCATTGTCTATATTGACGGTTTAATCGATAAAGAGTTGGTCAACGAAAATGTTTTAAAGCCGTTAATGCGCATAAACCTCTTAGACAATAGTGAACTTCCCCCCTCGATAGATATCGATTATGTAAAAGACGCCATGCTTTTTGTAGGCGACATTGAAGCACAAAGCGCATTTGATGAAGTAATCGGAAAAATTCTGTCCGGCGACACAGCCTTTCTTATGGATGGATCCGATAAGGCTATGCTTATCAGTCTAAAAGGCTGGAAAATGCGCGGGATCGACGAACCCCAAACCGAATCGGTCGTAAGGGGGCCGCGGGAAGGCTTTACCGAGACTCTGCGCATTAACACCTCCATGATAAGGCGGAAAATCAAAAATACGGATTTAAAGTTTGAGACGGTAAAAATCGGGCAGCGCACCAAAACCGACGTCTGTATCGTCTATATCAAAGGGCTTGCTAAATCGGAGCTGATAGAAGAAATCAGACAGCGGCTGGGGCGTATAAAAACAGATGCCATCCTGGAATCCGGCTATATTGAACAATATATCGAAGATGCTCCCTTTTCGATTTTTTCTACGGTGGCAAACAGCGAAAAACCCGACAAGGTTGCGGCAAAGCTTTTGGAAGGCCGCGCGGCCATTTTGGTGGACGGGTCCCCGTTTGTGCTTACAGTCCCGATGGTTTTTCTGGAAAGCTTTCAAAGCGCGGAGGATTACTATTCTCGCCCCTTTTTTTCAAGTGAAATAAGAATATTAAGATTCGTAGCATTTTTTATCAGCATTCTTGCTCCTGCATTGTATGTGGCAATGTCTGCTTTTCATCAGGAGCTGATCCCGACGCCTCTGCTTCTGTCCATGGCATCGGCCCATGAAGGAATTCCTTTTCCCGCAGTGGCTGAAGCGGCCATCATGCTATATTTTTTGGAAATACTCCGGGAAGCCGGCGTCCGTCTTCCGCGCCCTATCGGTCAAGCCGTCAGTATCGTCGGCGCCCTGGTGATCGGACAGGCCGCTGTTTCGGCGGGTCTCATCGGCGCTCCAATGGTGATCGTCATAGCCATTACAGCCGTATCGAGCTTTACGGTCCCGGCTCAGACCGATTCAGAATCCATCATACGGATTGCACTTCTCATCCTGGCTGGTTTTCTTGGCGGTTTTGGAATTGCAATCGGCCTGCTTGTGGTGCTGATTCACCTGGCCTCTCTGCGGTCGTTCGGCACCCCGTATCTGATGCCTTTAGCGCCTTTTTCCAGAAGCGGTATGAAGGATGCCTTCACCCGCGCTCCTCTCTGGGACATGATAAGAAGGCCAAGGGGTATGGCGCAGGACGATATCAGACAAGACAGATCGTCCAAGCCGTCGCCGCCAAAAGACGATGAAGAAAAGCCGAAAGGCACCGTCAGCGAGGGGTCGCTATGAGAATTTGCGGCAGATTACTAAAAGTCGTTGTATGCATCCTGCTGATTTTGGGGTTCTGCGGTTGCTGGGACAGCCGGGAGTTAAATAAGCTCGCCATCGTGATGGGCATGGGGATCGATAGAGGAGACGACCCGGGAACCCTTCAGTTCACGGCGCAGGTCATAAACGTCGGCGAAATCCGGACAGCCGGAGAAAACGGCGGAGGCGGAGGCCAGGGAAAAGGTTATGTCAATTTTGAAGATACCGGCAATACCGTTTTTTCTACGATAAGGGACATCACAAATCAGTCCAGCCGGAAGCTGTACTTTGCCCATAATCAGATCCTGATTTTCGGGCGGAGCGTTGCGGAAGAGGGGGTTACCAAGTACCTGGATTTTTTCCTGCGTGATCCCGAAACCCGCCTGAACGTCTATATTCTGGTGGCGCAGGATTCCGCGCGGGATGTTTTGAATGTGGAATCGAATATAGAAAATATACCGGCTCAAAATATAAAATCTATGGTTGAAGAAGAATCAGCTTTCACATCGCAGACAATAGCTGTCAGGCTTTATGAGTTTAAAGACAGCCTTTTGGTCAAAACGAAGGCGGCGGTCGCGCCGATCGTTGAGATTTCCCAGGGCAGCGACGGCAATATCTCCAAAATCAACGGAACTGCGGTGTTTAAGGGTGATAAGCTTGTGGGCACCTTGAACAAGACCGAGGGCAGAGGACTTTTGTGGGTGCTGGGAAAAGTGAAAAGCGGGATTATCGAGGCAAGAACTCCTCAGGGGAGCCTGGTCAGCATGGAAACGGTCCGCGCCGACGGGAAGTTCTCATCGGAAATCACCGATGATGGGAAAGTGAAAGTTACGATATCAATTCGGGAAGAAGGCAACCTAGGGGAACAAGAAGGTCCGGAAAACCTATCAGATCTTTCCGAAGTCGCCTATCTGGAACAGCAGAAAAATAACGTAATCAAGAGCGAGGTAATGGCGGCCATTCGAAAAGCGCAGGAGCTCGACGCGGACGTCTTCGGTTTCGGCGAATCCATACACCACAAATATCCGAAAGAATGGGCTGCCATGGAAGACAACTGGGACGAGCTTTTTCAGCAGATAGAAGTTGAGGTCAAGGTCGACGCAAAGCTTCGTCTTACGGGCAGGATCAGTGTCCCGGCAGTGCCGGAATAGGAGTAATTCAAATTATGAAGCTGGAAAAAGGCATTATCACCAATACGCAGCTGATGTTTTTGATCATAAGTTTTATGGAATTTATGGTCCTGGCTATCAATTTTGTTTATCCGATCAGCAAAGAAAGCACCTGGATCGCAATACTGGTTGCCTATGCGCTCGTAATTCTCATTGCTCTCGGATATACCGCCATTGCGAAAAAATACCCTGGGAAAAATCTTGTTGAGATCAACGATATTGCTTTGGGACCCTTTATAGGGAAAATTTTTTCGGCGCTGTATATCTGGTTTTTCTTCGAGTATTTGATCCATTTTTCCTATTATTTCAACAGCTTCTGGATCACGTATATCATGACGGAAACTCCAAGAATCGTTTTTGTCGTCTTTCTCATGGCCGTATGCGCCATGGCCGTCAAGGACGGAATCGAGACGATTGCGCGGTGCAGCGTCATCTTTGCAATTCTTGTAGGAACCATGGTGATTTCTATAGTCGTTGCGCAAATAAGCAAAATGGAATTATCACATTTTTTGCCCATCCTGGATATGACGCCGAAAGTTTTTATTCAAAGCGTTCATATTATATTGACGATTCCTTTCTGCGATATCGTAGTATTCCTCATGATTCTGCCATATACGGACAAAAATACGCAGATCAGAAAACCTGTTCTTCTTGCAATCAGTTTGAGCACGGCACTTATGTTTATTTGCGTTTTAGCATCTACGGCTGTATTGGGAGTGCGGATGGGTACCTCAACATCTGGGACTTTTGCTGCAACGCGTGAAATAGAAATTGCTGCAATACTGGCAAGAGTTGATGTGTTGATTGCGATCACGCTGCTTATAACCATCTTTATCAAGATCACAGTGTTTTATTATGCAACCGTTCTGGGCCTTGCCCAGATGCTGAAGCTTCGTTCTTATAAGCCGCTGATCGTTCCCATCGGTTTGATTGCATGCGCGATTTCCGCAAATCTTTATCCGTCCGACATGGAGCAGGTCTATTGCGCGCAATATATCTGGCCTTTTAATGCTTCCATATTTGAAATACTGCTTCCCGCCATAACGCTCGTCGTAATTGCACTGCAAAGTGTATGGAAGGAAAAAGGTGCCGCGGAATGATCGCTCTTCTGATTGTCGCCTTCGCCGTAATCCTACTAATACAAGTACCAAAATTAATTAAAAAAAAGTATTGGCGCGAACTCCTCGTATATTCGGTCCTCATGACGCTGGCGTTCGTGATGTGCCTGCTGTATGCCCTGCATGTCGATGTACCGAATCCGGTGAAAAACACCCAGTATTATATTAAAGAACTCTTTCCATTCAGTTATAAGTAAGCGCTGGAACTTTATTAAAGATCGGCGGGGACACATCAATGCGTC